>Ga0265293_10014127_pt1 | contig 10203 bp, 6 predicted proteins | sample Munlanlewell138R_FD_192505 | JGI IMG/M metagenome (GOLD analysis project Ga0265293, IMG submission 192505) | Leachate microbial communities from a municipal landfill in Southern Ontario, Canada - Leachate well 138R | ecosystem: Engineered > Solid waste > Landfill > Unclassified | place: Canada...
CCATACTTTCCAGCACAATTGGGTTTTGTATATCACATAGGGTATCGCCTGTGGAAATCTCTTTTAGTCCCACCAATGCGACGATGTCGCCCGCATAAGCCTCGTCTATCTCCTCACGGTGGTTAGCATGCATACGGAGTATTCTCCCAATACGCTCTTTTTTTCCCTTGGTGCTGTTTAGCACTGCGCCGCCAGAGCGCAACACTCCGCTATAAATGCGGTAGAATACCAATTTACCCACAAATGGGTCTGTCATAATCTTGAACGCCAAGCCCGCTAACGGCTCGGAGTCGCTGGAGTGGCGCTCCAGCTCCTCTTCCTTGTATAAACCCTTAATTGCGGGGATATCAAGGGGAGAGGGCAGCAATTCGACTATCATATCAAGGAGTTTTTGCACTCCCTTGTTTTTGTAGGAACTTCCGCACAATACGGGAACAATTTTCATTGCCACCGTAGCTTTTCTAAGTACGGTGAGAATTTCATTATTGGTGAACTTCTCGCCCGCAAAAAACTTCTCCATTAGTTGGTCATCACACTCGGCGCAAGCCTCTACAATGTTTGCTCTCGCCTCGGCGGCGGCAGCCTTGTATTCCTCTGGGATTTCGGTATATTCAATTTCGTTGCCAAAGTTATCGTGGTAGAATATCGCCTGATTCTTAACAAGGTCGATTATCCCCCTAAAAGAGTTTTCCGCCCCTATGGGTAACACTATGGGAAGTGGATTGGTATGCAGCCTTGTCCTCATCATCTCTACAACATTAAAAAAGTCTGCGCCGTTTATGTCCATTTTGTTTACAAACGCTATTCTTGGCACACCGTATTTAACAGCCTGCCTCCAAACAGTTTCCGATTGCGGCTCTACGCCGCCCTTGGCGCAAAACAGCGCTACTGCGCCGTCTAAGACACGCAAACTGCGCTCCACCTCCATAGTGAAGTCCACATGCCCCGGTGTATCAATGATATTAATACAATGGTCTTGCCAACTTGTTGTGGTGGCGGCAGAAGTTATTGTTATACCTCTCTCCTGCTCTTGCACCATCCAATCCATAGTGGCATCGCCCTCGTGTACCTCGCCTAGGCGGTGGGTCTTGCCCGTATAGTATAGTATGCGCTCGGAAGTTGTCGTCTTGCCCGCATCAATGTGCGCCATAATTCCGATATTTCTTATTTTATCAAGCGGGTATTGCCTTTTCATAAAATCTCCTGTTGTATTCCGTGCCGCATATCGGCACGATGTAAAGTTCCTTTTCAAACGAAAAACGGTATGAAGACATACCGTTTACCCGTACAATTCTCCAACGACTACATATTGACAAATTTATATCAATATATAACCGTCTACCAGCGAAAGTGTGCGAAAGCCTTGTTCGCCTCCGCCATACGATGAGTATCTTCCTTCTTTTTGAAGGCTCCGCCTGCGCTGTTATAAGCGTCCATAAGTTCGCCTGCAAGCCTTTCTTTCATCGTCTTTTCGCCACGCTTTCTGGCGCTGTTTACCAACCAGCGAATGCCGAGGGTTTGTCTTCTATCCGGTCTGATTTCTAGCGGCACTTGATAGTTTGCTCCACCCACACGGCGGGCTTTAACTTCAAGAACCGGCATAACATTTTCAAGCGCTTTCTTAAAAATTTCGTCCGGGCTTTTGCCGAGTTTGCTCTCCATTATTTTAAATGCTTCATATGTTATATTTTGTGCTACTCCCCGCTCCCCATCCTGCATAATTTGGTTAATGAGTTTGGTAATAACCTTTGAATTATATATAGGGTCGGGCAAAACATCTCGTTTTGGTACTCCACTTCTTCTTGGCATTTTTTAAAAACCTCCTGTTTGTTTTACGGCGAACACGCTATTTGGGCATTTTTACGCCGTATTTGGAGCGTGACTGTTTGCGGTTTGCAACGCCAGCCGTGTCTAATGTTCCTCTTACAATATGATATCTTACACCGGGCAAGTCTCTTACTCTGCCGCCACGGATAAGAACAACGCTATGCTCTTGAAGGTTGTGTCCGACACCGGGGATATAAATGGTGCCTTCCATACCGTTTACTAGGCGCACTCTTGCGATTTTACGCACAGCGGAGTTGGGCTTTTTGGGCGTGGTGGTCGTAACCGAAAGACATACGCCCCTCTTTTGCGGATTGTTCTGCAAAAGGGGAGTTTTAGATTTTTCGACAAGACGCTTTCTTCCGTGCCTTATAAGCTGGTTAATTGTAGGCATTTGGGTTCCTCCTTTTTTTGCTTGTAGCCCTCCCGTCAACCCAAGAGGAGAGCTATCTTTATAAATTTACATTTTCCGTAAAAAAACATCCCGTCCTCGGCACACCATTCCGCAGAAAGGATATTTGATTTGCTTTTTTTGCCCCGCCGCCGCCTATTTTAGGATAGATATATTCCGCCAATAAATTGACATAAGAACAATAACAAGCCTTGTAATTATATCAGTTAGCAAATGCAATGTCAAACATATTTGGATTGTTTATGCTAAATATTATCAACAAAACACACAAACTTTAACACAATAAAGCCGTCTTTTGTGTTTGGCAATATTTTTTTGCTCTCTTTGGGCTAAAGTAACGGGCTACACCTAGCAGTTTGAGCAACTTATACTTATAGTGAAGGGTCGGCATCAAGGGAGAGGGGTGAGGGCTTTGTGCCAACAAGTAATTCCTCATAGGCGGCAACACCTATCATTGCGGCGTTGTCGGTGCAGAGGTATTTGGGGGGAAGTAAGATTTTTATGCCTTCACTTTCGCCCGCCTCTGCTAAAGCGGTGCGAAGTGCCGTATTAGCGCCAACGCCACCCGCAAGGGCGATTGTAGTTATCCCCGTCCTCTTTGCCGCCTTGATTGCGTTTTCTGTTAGGACAGCGACTGTTTCTTGCTGAAATGATGCCGCAAGGTTTGCAGCATTTATGGGGGTTTGCCGCATCTTGCCTTGATTTACCAAGTTTATGACTGCCGTTTTTAACCCGCTAAAAGAAAAGTTGAGATGCTTTTGATTTTTAAAAGCACGGGGGAGAGCATATGTCGGCTCGCCCTCTTTGGCAAGCCTTTCTATTTCCGGACCGCCCGGATACGGCAGCCCCAGCACCCTTGCAACCTTGTCGAAAGCCTCGCCTGCGGCATCGTCTTTGGTTGCGCCCAACTCCTCTATGTTGTCAAAGGAGTTTACCTTTAAAATCGAAGTGTGTCCTCCGCTTGCCAACAGGCAGATGAAAGGCGGTTGCAAGTGGGTATTTGCAATATAGTTAGCGGCAATATGCCCCTTTATATGGTTTATGGGAATAAGCGGAATCCCTAGCGCAAAGGCAAGCGACTTTGCATAACTGACGCCTACCAACAGCGCCCCCAAAAGCCCTGCGCCTTGCGTTACCGCAATTGCGGATATGTCGCCCAAAGTAACCCCCGCTTGGAGCAATGCATCGGACACCACGCCGTCTATCGTCAATATATGGTTGCGGGAAGCAATTTCTGGCACAACGCCCCCAAACCGTCTATGAATTTCTATTTGAGACGCTATCACAGAAGACAGCACTTCCCTGCCCCTTGTTACAGCGGCTGCTGTTTCGTCACAGCTTGTTTCTATGGCAAGAATCAAAGTATCTGTTCCGCTGACATTGCTTTTAGCTAGCTTGGCAACTTCCCGCTCTGCGATTATTTTGGTTGATTTTTTTGCTTGCTCGTAATATTTACTCATCGCCTTGCAAGCGCAAGCATAATTACGCAGTCTGCGCCTCCTCCCTTTAACACTCTTGCGCACTCGTTAGCGGTTGCTCCCGTGGTTACAACATCATCTATGAGGAGAACGGTTTTTCCCTTTAAGACATCCTTTTTAAATCCTCTTCTGAATGCAAATGCATTTTTTACATTCTCCGCTCTTTTCGCCTTGTCGCTAAGCGTTTGGTCTTGCGCAGACCGCACACGCTCTAAGGGAAAAATAAGTTCGGCATAGTAAGATGCGGCAAAAATTTCTGCTACATTTTTGTTATGCTCAAACCCCCGCCGCCTAATCGCCTTTTTGTCGGACGGCACATACGCAATAAAATCGGCACGCTCGCCGCTTGCCATAAAATAATCTAGCAGATGCTTTGCAATATATTGATAATAAAAAGTATTGCCGTTATCTTTATAGCCTATGATAATTTTGCTGATTACTCCGTCATAATCAAAGGGAGCTAACAGCTTATCAAAATACGGCTTGGCAACCATACAAGAGCGGCACAACCGTCCGTCCTCTATATAAACGGCGCAGTCCTCGCAAGTTTTGCCCTCACGATAGGGCAGCTTATGGGCGCATGATGTGCATAGCGAATGCCGTCTTTCCGCATTTTTAAGTTCTTTGCCGCAGTCCAAACAAACCAACCCCTCGGGAAAGAGTGAGTCGGAAAAGGTTTTGATAATATTATTTGTCCGCTGTCTTATGTTTTGCAAGAACGGGCGGAGTTTAGGTTCAACATCTTGGCTTTTGACAGGTTTTCCCATATTAAATCCTTTAATAATGTATATCTTTTTGCGGTAAAATTATTGCTTACCATTTTGCCCAGCACGGAGCGTGACCCCACAATGACAACGATATTTTTTGCCCGAGTCACGGCGGTATATAACAGATTGCGGCTAAGCAGCATATATGAACTGCCCGACAGAACGAGAATGACAGCGGGGAACTCTGAACCTTGACTTTTATGCACGCTTACCGCATATGCTAACATCAACTCATCCTGCGCCTCTCTTGGATAAACTACAAGCCGCTCATCCTCAAAGAGAACGGACATTTCCCCGTTTTTAGCTATGTTCTTAATATATCCGATATCTCCGTTAAAAACACCCTCTCCGACTTCGTTATAACTGCCAAACCTTTCCCACTTGAGCGTGTAGTTATTAACAGAGTGCATAACTTTGTCGCCCTCTTTAAAAACTGTACCATTAACCGTCACTTCTCGCCCGTTGGGGTTTAGGGACTGTTGAATAAGTTTGTTAAGGTTTTCCACCCCCGCTGTTCCTCTTTTCACAGGAGAAAGCACCTGAATTGATTCTGTTGGTATCCCAAAGTGGCGAGGTATGCGTTCTTTGAGCATAGACACCACAGTGGCGGCAATGTCGTAAACATCCTCTTTTTGGTCAAAAAAGAAGTCCTTGGAGCGGTTATCGATTAAAGGCATTTCGCCGTTATTTATGCGGTGAGCGTTTACTACAATCAAGCTATCGGCATCTTGGCGGTAAATCTCGGTTAGCGATATGACAGGCATAATATCGCTTGCTATCACATCGGCAAGAATGTTGCCTGCGGAAACGGAAGGCAGTTGGTCTTTATCTCCAACAAGTATCAGCCGTGTTTTTTGCGGCAATGCCTTTAGCATAGCGTTGAATATAAAAATATCCGCCATACTTATCTCATCTACAATGACAGCATCCGCCTCCAAAGGGTTTAACTCATTGTGCTTATACGACAACTTTCCGCTTGAAAATTCTGCCCCCAGCATACGGTGAAGTGTCTTGGCGTCTCTCCCCGATGCCTCGGACAGCCGCTTTGCCGCCCTGCCCGTGGGGGCGCACAAAAGCACTTCCAACCCTCTTGCCGACAACAGTTCTAGGATACATTTTATAATTGTGGTCTTGCCCGTGCCAGGACCGCCCGTAATGACAAGCGCACCGCAATTGATAGCCGAATATACCGCCTCCTTTTGCTTAGAGTGAAGGTAGATATCGTTCTGCTCCTCGTATATGGACACTTCTTTAGTTACATTAATATCTAGCGCATCGGCGCTTGTGCAAATGTTAACTAGCCGTGCGGCTATTGCATTTTCCGTGTTGCTATATAGAGAAAGCGCATATGCTTTACCGCCGTTTTCCTCATCCTTTTTATCAAAAACTCCTAGCTTGCCGTTGAGGAGCATTATGCGAAACAATCCCTCTATCCTATCCCTATCCTCCGTTTCAAGCAGGCGTGCTGTTTCGTACACCAAAGTTTCGGATGGTAAAAATGTATGTCCGTTTTTGTTTGCCGCCTCTTTGAGAATATGGCTGATGCCCGCCATTATACGGAAGTCGCTATCCCTCTCCACCCCCAACTTGACCGCAATTTTATCGGCGGTAATAAAGCCTATGCCGTCAATATCATCTATCAAGCGGTAAGGGTTTTCTAGCAAAATTTCCGATGCCCTATCCTCATAACTCTGATATATCTTTAAGGCTTGCCCCATTGTTACGCCGTATTTTTGCAGAAAAAGAATGGTGTTTTGCATACCTATTCTTTTTTTATAGCTTTCGGCAATTTCTGTCGCTTTTTTTGCGCCAATTCCCCTTACTTCAGTAAGGCGCATAGGGTCTTTTTCCATAATTTCAAGGGTTTTAAGCCCAAAGTGCATAACAATTGTTCTTGCGGTTATCTCACCAAGCCCTTTAAATAGCCCGCTCCCCAAATAAGCTATCATACCATTTATGTCGGTGGGTGCGTCAAAGGTAACATTGGTTACCTCAAACTGCTCGCCGTACTTGGTGTTAGAGCGTTGTTCGCCTGTTAAAGTAAGCGCTTCACCAACTTCTAAAGAGGGAAAAATGCCGACGGCGGTAATCAGCCGCCCATCGGCAAAAAAATCTAAAACAGTATAGCCATTTTCCTCATTGCGGAATATGATATTTTCTACCGTTCCGCTCAAAACCATTATATGCTCCTTAGCAAACAATGTTGGGGAAGAGTTTTTTTAGCTCATCCGCCTTGTCTGTCTTTTCCCATTGAAAACCTTCTCTCCCAAAATGCCCGTAACTTGCCGTTTGCGCATAACAAGGTGTTCTTAGTGAAAGCGCATCTATTATTGCTTGGGGACGGAAGTCAAATACTTTGGGGAGAGCTTTGGCAATTTCGTCATCGGATACCTTGCCCGTGCCAAAAGTGTTTACGGCAATAGACACAGGATTTGCCTTGCCAATCGCATATGCAACTTGAAGTTCGCACTTATCGCTAAGCCCTGCCGCAACAATATTTTTTGCCGCATAGCGTGCATAGTAAGTGGCGCTCCTGTCCACCTTGGTGGGGTCTTTGCCAGAGAAAGAACCGCCCCCGTGCGGCGCATATCCGCCGTAAGTATCGACAATGATTTTTCTGCCTGTAAGTCCGCTGTCGCCCATAGGTCCGCCTACAACAAACCGCCCTGTGGGATTGATATACATCTTGGTATCCTTGTCTATATATTGCTTAGGGATAGCAAAATTTATCACCTGCTCCGTGATATCACGGCGAAGTTTTCCCATATCTATTTCGGGGTCGTGTTGGGTAGATACGACTACCGCATCCACCCTTTTGGGTATCCCGTCTTGATATTCCACGGTGACTTGGGCTTTCCCGTCAGGGCGAAGGTATTTGATTATACCCTCCTTTCTCACATCGGCAAGCCGCTTTGTGAGAGCATGGGAAAGGGTGATTGCAAGCGGCATCAAGCTATCTGTTTCCCTTGACGCATAGCCAAACATCAGACCTTGGTCGCCCGCCCCAATTAAGTCATAAGCGTCACCTTTATCCCTATATTCAAGGCTGTTGTTTACACCCATTGCAATATCGGGCGACTGCTCGTCCACTGCCACCATAACGGCGCAAGAACGGTAGTCAAAACCATATTCGGGATTGTCGTAGCCCACTTTTCTTATTGTTTCACGGGCAACGCTGGCAATGTCCACATATGCGGAAGTGGTTATTTCGCCCATAACCAAAACCACACCCGTTGTTGCCGCTACTTCGCAGGCAACCCTTGCGGCGGGGTCGGTTTCGTATATGGCGTCCAAAATTGCATCCGCTATCTGGTCGCAAAGTTTGTCAGGATGCCCCTCGGTAACGCTTTCGGAAGTAAATAATTTTTTCATTGCTCTCTCTTTTGCTGGTATAATATGGATTTAAATAATAAACCTCATATTATATTATTCAGCTTTATCGTCATAGGCGTAGTCGTAGTCAATTTCGGCGGGGAAGGTGGGTGTACGCCTTTCTTGGGTGGCATCTGCAACCTTTTCCACTTCGATATTGCGATAAATCTTTAACCCTGTACCTGCGGGTATAAGCTTGCCAATGATAACATTTTCCTTTAGTCCGATTAGGTGGTCGGTCTTACTCTTTATGGCGGCCTCAGTTAGCACCTTTGCCGTCTCTTGGAAGGATGCGGCAGACAAGAACGAGGCTGTTGCAAGCGCCGCCTTGGATATACCCAGCATAACACGCCCGACGGTTGCGGGTGTGCCGCCTTCCTCAAGCACTCTTTCGTTTTCTTCTTCTACCGTATTGATATCCACCAACTCATTCATAAGCAGTTTGGTATCCTTGGGGTCGCTAATGCGCACCTTGCGGAGCATCTGCCTAACTATTACTTCAATGTGCTTATCATTGATATGCACGCCGTTGGCACGGTAGGCAGATTGCACTTCTCGAATCATACTTTCCTGCACGCCGTGTACACCCTTGGTGCGAAGCACATCTTGCGGGTTGATTGAGCCGGCAGTAATTGGGTCGCCCGCCTCTATGAATTGATTGGTCTTTACAAGTATCTTGGTGTTCTTGGGAATTTTATATACAAACTCCTTGCCGTCGGCGCTGGTAACTGTGGCAACATAGGACTTTATTTGCTCCATACCCGAAACGCTAACTTCCTCCTTGAGTGCAACCGTACCCGATACATCGGCGACAATTGCCTCGCCCTTTGGTTTTCTTGCCTCAAAGAGTTCTACAACTCTTGGCAAACCTTGGGTTATGTCTGCACTAGATGCAACACCGCCCGTATGGAAAGTTCTCATAGTGAGCTGTGTTCCCGGTTCGCCTATCGACTGGGCGGCTATAATGCCAACTGCCTCGCCCAACTTGACGGGATTCCATGAGGACATATTTGCGCCGTAGCACTTGGAGCATACTCCTTGCTTTGCCTTACAGGTGAGAATTGTGCGTATAACAACTTCCTTATTGCCCGCTTTTTTAATCTCTTTTGCCTGCTCTTCGCTAATCATCTTGCCTGCTGCGGCAATGATTTCGCCTGTTTTAGGATGTACAACATCTTTAATAGCATATCTGCCTGCAATTCTTTCCTCAATATCCTCAACAAGACGACCTGCCGAATCATAGATATCCTTAATAACCAAACCACGCTTTTCGCCGCAGTCCTCCTCACGGATAATCACATCGTGAGCAACATCGACCAGCCTTCTTGTTAGGTAGCCAGAGTCCGCAGTTTTGATAGCGGTATCCGCTCCGCCCTTTCTAGCGCCGTGAGAGGATATAAAGTATTCCAGCACGGACAGCCCTTCACGGAAAGACGATTTAACGGGGATTTCAATTATTCTGCCTGTGGGGTCGTTCATCAACCCACGCATACCAGACAGCTGTTTAATCTGTTGCATACTGCCTCTTGCGCCCGAGTCCGCCATCATCCAGATAGGATTGAATTTATCAAAGTTTTTAAAGTTTTCCTCAAGGTTCTTTTCCACCTTGTCGCTTGCCTCTTTCCAAATTTGAACGGTTTCGGCATAGCGCTCCTCGTTGGTGAGAATACCTCTCATATATTGCTTTTCTCTATCTACAACCGCCTCTTCCGCCTCTTTTAGAATTTTTTGCTTATCGCCGGGAATTTGCATATCAAACACACTTGCGGTGATTGCGCCTATGGTCGAATATTTAAAGCCCAATGTCTTTATCTTATCAAGCACCTTGGATACTGCGGTAGAGCCTTTGAGTTTAAAGCATCTCTCTACTATCTGGGACAGCTGTTTTTTGCCAACAAGGAAGTCAACTTCAAAGTCCAACATACTTTCGTTGGTGTCACGAGGCACAAACCCCAAATCTTGAGGAATAGCATCGTTGAATATAATCTTACCCACGGTTATCGGGATAAGCTTTTTGTATACCATACCGTCAATTTCTTTGGTGACACGCACTTTGATTTTTGCCTGCAAAGCAATGTCGCCCACTTCGTAAGCCATTTTTGCCTCGTCGGGGGAGATAAATAACCGCCCTTCGCCCTTTGCACCATCTTTTTCTTGGGTGAGGTAGTAAGTACCTATTACCATATCTTGGGTAGGGCTAACTATTGGCTTGCCGTCCGACAACTTGAGAATATTATTTGTAGACAGCATCAAAAACCGTGCCTCTACCTGTGCGGCTATGGATAACGGCACATGCACTGCCATTTGGTCGCCGTCAAAGTCAGCGTTAAAGGCTGCGCACACCAACGGG
>Ga0265293_10014128_pt1 | contig 10202 bp, 9 predicted proteins | sample Munlanlewell138R_FD_192505 | JGI IMG/M metagenome (GOLD analysis project Ga0265293, IMG submission 192505) | Leachate microbial communities from a municipal landfill in Southern Ontario, Canada - Leachate well 138R | ecosystem: Engineered > Solid waste > Landfill > Unclassified | place: Canada...
GCGACAACTCTTCTTTGTCATCCCAGCCCTTTTTCCTGTCATCTCGGCTCTTTTTCCTGTCATCTCGACCATTTTTCCTGTCATCTCGACCGTAGCGGAGAGATCTTATACCTCTCTCTTGTCATCTCGACCGTAGCGGAGAGATCCTATACCTCGGTCTTCAAGCCCCCACCAAAAGGCCGTGATGACACCCCACTCACAATCACCACCAAACCCCAAAAACCCCCTCTTTTTAACAGTATTCCCACCAAGTTACAGCCTGTTACTTTCTCAAAATGAAAACCTGGGGTAAGCTTACGGAAAGTAAGGCTCAGCACTAGTGGATGGATTTAATTCTTTCTCATGACCATAACGACAAATTCGTACGAAAATATACATCAAGATTATCGGGAGGCCATAGAAGACCACAATAAGTTGGTCAGAGAAGGGATTGAACTAGGGCCAATCGGAAGGTCTCAACGGAAGACCTTGCGAACAACGAATAAAGAGCTGAGGCAGCATATTCAGCAGCTTAAAGCTGAGCACGAGAAGGCTCTTTCTCAAATAGCTATATGGGAAGCAGAAGCTGCGTATTATCGCCGTGACAATGAGCGGTTGCAGCGGAAGATCGACCGTTTAAAGGATGATATGGATATGGATATGGATATGGATATGGATATGGAAGTATGATCTGCACCGCAGAGCGATGCAGGGGTTCTTGGCCAGCTCGGTGGCCATGGTTTTGAGCTTTTCTTAGTCCAATTGCGTACCCATGGTGGTATCCTTTTGAAAAGATTTCTCAGTCGTGGGCAGTTACACAATTTGGTATGCAACCTCAGTCTATCTGCTCCTACATCAGCTCTAAAGTTAGCGCCCCAAGTCGAGCACAAGGTTGCCGACTTGGTCAACCAAAAAATTTCCAGGACTAAAAATGCAGAAAATTCGGCAAAATTATAGTGTGGGCTAGTTTACCCGCTCACTCTCCATAAACCACCATGACGCTATTGTTTTTCTGTGGAATGTAAAAATCAACTTTTAGCCCAAGTTCGCTCATTTCCGCTGCTAACTCATCAGGAGTATTCTTTTGATGTTGCAAAAAGTAGAAAAAAGGCGACTGAATATCTGACAAATCTTCCGCTGTAACCGGAATAATGTTCCGATCATTCTCAAAATAATATTCTGCCATCATTTTTTGCATTTCCGGCATCGATGAACCCGGCCTAGCTAGATAATATACATTAACCTCCGGACCTGCATTACGCTCTATGAAATCCACAGCAGCAGCATGGTCTTGGAGTGGTGATGATTTAGATGAAACCTGTACAAATGAAGCTCCCAGATTTCCAATACCCCCTACCACTAAAACTAAAAATACCCATTTGAAACCTGATTTCTTCAGCCCTTGAGCTGCAAGCCCAAGCAATATAGAAAATAGCGGCAGAAGAACGATGTAATTTCGTCGTGTGGAAACTGGGGAGTGTGAATCGATAACTGCCAAGATCGCCAAAAACAGCAAAAATAGAAGTATGATTTTACCTGAAGGATATTCGCTTGCATCTGATACTAAAGCTTTATCTCGCAGTCTTGCGAATAGAAATGCTGTACCCAAGAGGAGCAAAAAAATAATGGCCGCTAAATATTCGGATCCAGGAACGCCCAAAATTTTTGAGGACAAAATATTAACTTGTGGCACTAAACCAGATGAGGCAGATGATACGGTAGACTGCCAGCCTTCTGATTTTATCCAAAAATTATCGCCGGTTTTAGACCCAATACTACCGTATAAAAAATGAATTGTTGGCCATGCGAGGGAAGCAATTCCTGAAGTTACAATGACGCTAGCTTTTTTCGGATCTTTTAAGTTGTCATATAATGAAAAGATCAAGATCAGCCCTGCGTACACCAACCCAAAATAATGAGTTAACGAAAGCGCGATCGCAACAGAACCAAATGCAATTAACTTCCCGTAGGAGGACTTATGCCAATCACTCAACCAAACAATCGTTAGAACTGCCGCAAGTGCAAGCATCATTGAATATGAGCGAGCTTCCTGTGCATAAAAAGAGAACACACTAGACGTTGAAAAAAATATAATTACCGTCTGGAAACCGATCCGATCAAGGCTTTTCTTGGACCATGACCAAACAACACTGAGCGCCAACATAGAGAAAGCAAAGCTAAGAGTTCTCGTAACTTGCTCAGAACTACCGAAAAGGCTTACCCATACATTTAAAATCATTGTATAGAGAGGCGGATGGACATCATTAAAAATGAATAAGCTAAACATATTCGTGTAGCTAAGTTCTGCTGCTGTGACTGAATAAAGCTCATCCCACCAGTAAGAATAATCATAAAAAACACCAACTGAAGCCAACAGAACTCCAAGAAACACCAGCACGTATGGGATATAGCTTGCATACCTATTCATTATCAAACCTCTTAAAAATCTTGAAAGCCTTCTCTCGACCGCTCCATAAATAACCCGAATCAACATGAGACAACATAGGGATATCGCCCCGAGTATCGCCATACGCGTATCGTTTAATATAGTCGGCACGACCCTCGAAACGACTAATTCTTGAGACCTTTTCTAAACCATAGCAGTTACTGTCACTAAGTTTTCCCGTTACGGTGTCACTCTTGATTTCCAATGAACTACAGATGGTAGCTTCAAACCCCTCTTGCTGAGACCAAGTCTTTAAATATACGTCAAGAGACGCACTCACCAACACGCATTCATGCCCCTGTTCTTTGTGCCAACGCAATATCTCCATCCCTTCAGGACGCAGCATCGTCGGAATAACCTTTTCACTAAATCGCTGCCCCAATTCAAACAATTCATCGATCTGATAACCGGCGAGGTACTGCTTCAGTACAATCTGCTTGGCGACGTCATTCCGAATAAGCTTGGCGAAGTAAGCCATCAACACTGGGCTTACCAACGCTAGTTTTGCGTAATACTTTGGAGCGCCGACCACGAACTTGAGGAACGGCATCAACGTATCGGCCGTGGTCAGGGTTCCGTCGAAATCGAAAAAAGCGACGGTCTTGGCTTCCTGATTTTCTACTGGCTCGGTCATAGTGATAACCGCTTAAATATCGCCTCAGGAATATGCTTGATGATCTGCATGATCCCCCACCAGAACCATGGCAGGTAAACGTCTCCCCGGCCCTTCTGCATGGCCTTGATAATACCTGCCGCCACTTGCTCCGGCTTTGCCCAGAGAGGGCCAGACTTATCGAATTCTGCGGTCATTGGGGTGTCTACAAAGCCCGGTTTGATAGTGACCACATCCACGTTCGACTTGGCCAGGCGGTTACGCAGACCCTGCGCAAAGATGGAGACCATGCCTTTTGCAGCTCCGTAGACATAATTACTTTGGCGGCCACGATCACCCGCTACAGAACTGATGACACCAATCACGCCTCTGCGCTGTCGCTCAAAGCGATTGGCCAAGAGTGTTAACAGGCTGACCACACTTAAAGCATTGGTTTCAATTTCCTCACGCATTCTGGCTACGTCTTGCTGGCAGGCCTTCTGATCAGGCAGCGTACCGTGGGCTATCATTACACCGTCCACAGCTCCCAAGAACGCCTCAGCCGCATCAATCAACACTTCATGCTGGCTACTGTCGGTAAGGTCAGCCACAGCACCGTCAACCCGCTGGTTATTACTAGCCCTCACCTTCAAGTCATCAAGCATTGCATCTAGCTTTTGTTGGTTCCGACCGATGCAATAGAGAGATGCGCCCTGAGCGATCAATTGGCGGGCGGTATGCTCTGCTATGGCGGAGGTTGCGCCAAAAATAATTACACGCTTCAACGAATTCATTGGGTTACACGCTGCCAGAATCTTGAGGAAAAATTGGGGTCGATATACTCGCTAAAGGTCTGCCATTCCGGGTATCCGGACTGAAATAATTCCCCAGACATACGAGCATCTTTGCCAGGGTACAATGCACCACCGGCTTCTTTAACGATAACGTCCAACTCACACAGCAAACGGAGGGTCTTATCACCCCGGTTCGGGAAGTCTAACGCCAGAGTCGTGCCCGGACGCGGGAAAGAAAGCATCCCAAGCGAAGGTTTGCTACCAAAGGTTTTGAGAACGGCGAGAAACGAGCCTTCGCCATGCTTGGCAATGGTATCCAGCAATGCCGCTGTTGCCTCTTCAGCTTGCTCTGGTGGGATCACGCACTGATACTGATAAAAGCCTTTTCTACCATAGATTCGATTCCAATCCTGAATGGCATCAAGCGGATAAAAATACGGCGCATAATGCGTCAAACCGCCCTGCGGTTTAACGGGTTGCCGATAGTACAGTTTGTTGAATGCCCTCAGACTGAGGCCATTTATCAAAGAGAACGGTGGATCAAACGGCACGCGCTTTTCGCTGGTTTTCACAGCAGGGACGTTCGTTTGAGCAGCTGCGTGCTGGCCCGAAAGCAGAATACCTCGACCTCGGGCCTTACCCTTGGCCAGACAATCAATCCAGGCAACAGTGTATGGCCAGTTTGTCTCAGCTTCACGATTCAGCACCCAGAACTCATCAAGATTGGAAAACCGCTGAGACTGAACCCACATCCAGGGGTTCTGGACAGGCATGAGCTGGATTTCGGCCCAACGAATCAGGCCTGTTAGCCCCAATCCACCAATCGTCGCCCGGAACCAGTCACCATTCTGATCAGGGCGGCATTCAATCACACTGCCGTCGCTGCGCCATAGTTCGAAGGCTCTGACGTGGTGACCAAAACTACCCACATCGTGGTGGTTTTTGCCATGCACGTCGTTTGCTATTGCGCCACCAACCGTAGCGAACTTTGTGCCTGGAGTACTTGCCAAAAACCAGCCGTGGGGCACCACAAGGGCTAGGACCTCTCCGAGGGTTACACCGGGCTCACATCGGACAATGCCCTGTACGGGGTCAAAATCTATAAACCGATCCAAGCCGCGAGTCATCAGTAAAGACCCTGTCTCGGTGAGGCAGACATCCCCATAGCTACGCCCATTGCCATGCGCCAGAAAAGGGGTTGGCAAGGTATCGGGCAGCGTCTCTTGGCGGTTTGTGAGCGTGTGAACGGCCTTTGGGCTCACGCGAGGCAAGCGATTCCAAGACTGAATGGTACTCATGCGGCCTTACTCTCAAGCTTTTCACCGTGACGGCTTTTAATCAAGGCGACCAGGCCAATCACAACCGCAAACCACAGCGTTGCCAGACGAATGAACACTGTCGCGGCTACAGCAGCCGGTGTTGCCATACCTTTCAGCACGAGTAAGGAAACCATCACAGCTTCGGCACCGCCCAGACCACCTGGCAAAAAACTCAAGGCTCCCGCCAACATTGATAGCGCATAAACAAAAACAGCGAAGGTAAGCGATATGTCTGCTCCTAACCAGTTCAGCACCCAATAGAACGCCAAAGCCTCGGCACCCCAGGCAATCACGCTAATCAGTGTGGCCATTGCCAGAAGTCCGGGGCTGTGACAACGCCGTGCATCACCCAGCATGTTGGTGGTGTGCGCAATAAACGCCATCAACTTGCCGTCCCGCCCTAAGGCCCATCCATGCAGCTTATCAAGCACCGTCTGGCTCGACAGACAAATGAGCACGACTACAATGCCAACCACACCCGCCAGGACAATGCCCCTAGCCTGGGGATACTGCGAAAGCCCAAGGAGAGTCAACAGAACAACCGCCACCAGATCCGATAACCGTTCACTCACGAAGGCTGCAAATGTTGCCGGAAACGGTACATTACGCTGCTTTAGGAGAACCCCACGGAAGGCCTCACCCGCCTTGCCGGGGGTTGTTGTCAGGGCAAATCCACTAAGATAAATACGCAGGCTTGGCAACCAGTCCACGCGGTGACCTAACTGGGCGAGATACATCTGCCAACGGACAAATCGAAGGCCGTAATTAATCAGGGACATCGCCAGCGCAATAACGGTTCCGGAAATACCGATCAGGGCAAAGGCAGCCACCACGTCTTCCCAGCCCCCCCACAGCGAAAAAGCCAGATAACCAGCTGTGGCAGCTACAATAGACAGTACGAGGGCCTTAAGTCGCCACCCCTGAAGGTGGTTCACAGCAGTACTCATGAAAGCACCCAGAGAGTTGTGCCTACCCAAGCAGCAGCGGTAACAAGCAAGTGGGGGTCCTGGACCAGATCTTTGGCCGTGTCATTCCCTCTGGCCCGACGATGCAGCAAGAACAGATAGCGAAAAATGCCGTAGACCACGAAAGGCAATGTGTAGATCAGGTTATTGCTGCCATGGATTTCCACAGTTTGAGGAGAAACGGTGTAAAGGCCGTAGGCAATGATCGTGCAGGCAGCGGTAACCGCGATAAATTGCTCCAACATTTGAGGGCTGTAGTCGTCCAGCACACGACGCGTGAGGCCGTTATTGGCTCCCTCTGTTGCCTCAAGCATGAGCAGCTCTGCCCGTCGCTTCGCGAATCCAAGAAAAAGCGTAACCATCAGGCCACAGAGCAGCAGCCAGGCAGATGGGTCGATACCCAAACCAACCGTGCCTGCGAGAATCCGCAGCATGAATCCGGATGAAATCAGGAACACATCAAGAATCACGACATGCTTCAGGTGCCACGAATAAAAGATATTGATGATGAAGTAGGACACCACGAACAGCGTGACCCACCAGCTCGCCAGCAAAGAGAGCAGAATAGAAGCCGATACCAGTAGGCCCAGCAGTCCTTTTGCTGTGGCAATAGAGATCTTGCCGCTTGGTAGAGGACGCTGGCATTTTACAGGATGTGCTCGATCAGCCTCGATATCCACAAGATCGTTCAGAACGTAAACGGCACTTGCCATGCAGCAGAACGCGAGGAAGGCTAACAGTGCCTCAGTCAGTGTCGCGAGATCCCATTGATGGGCAAACAAGGGGCCGAGGAGGACGAATCCGTTTTTCAGATACTGGTGGGGCCTGATCAACTTCAGGATCGACTGCATAAACCAAAAACCTTCCGTGGAAAAATCGGAATGAATAAGACGGCAGGTTCCTAATCCAGAACCAACAATAGACACACGCTTTTAGCGCGAGCATGTTACCACACAAATAACAATGCCTCTTGGCAGGGAGTGCCAGATGAAGTCGCCAATTTCATCAAAAGAAAATGGTTGCAGTAGCCAAGTACTTAACAAGAAAAGGCAGCATCACCCTACGTAGAGGCAATAACTTACCTCGCTGCCTTGATCAATAATTCTCATAAAGATGACAGCATATAGCAACGCGAAACAGACTAGATTTCGCACTGCCCATGAATCTGGAGACAATAGGAAACGAGCACACTGCGGCAACTCCTGAGGACGATGCTCGTCGCAACGCTCTCAGGAGCCGGCCAAAACCACTAAATCTTTTGCTATATTCATCTTTACAAAGCCTCCACCTGAAGCCCAAAGTATCTCTTGATCGTGCTGTTTATCTCTTTCACATGGGCCCCATCATCAGGAGCATAACGCTCAACACCACTTGAAAAGTAAGCAAACCCTTTAGACTGATGCATCCCATTCTTTATGGCAACGAACGCAACTTCTGGGTACAACGGGTGTTTAGAGCCATTGCATATGTAGTCTGTATCAGCTCCAATCTCAGTGGGGAAGGTTAATGTTACGAAGAGGCTGTCGCCGCGATTGTCGATCTCTCCAAACAAGGGCTGCGTACTTTGTGATACTGATACCGAACTTAACATCGCTTCCGCAGTAGCTGCTTGCTCCTCGGTATCAAACTCGATCAGAAAGTCCCGTGTCATCCTAGGGTAGACAGCTTTGCACTGGATACCCAAAGACTTAATAAACTTTTCGTGATCCTTCAAACGGTAGTAAAACTTGACTCGGTCGTATGGCTTTTGTGACAAGCCTGTAGCGACGATTAGCTCTGTACCAGGAAGTGCTTGCAGCTCCTCTAGAATCAGGTCGTAGACTTCTAGCATCTCGTGGAAAGGATCAATGTCTGCCGGCGCATACCAGTCTGGATTCTTTAGCTGAGTGGTCGATTCTGTCGCTAAAGAGTTAAAAAGGTAATGGTGTTGAATATGTGCCCCAGCATTCAAGAACAGCGTTGAGAATCCAGGCGACCTGGACCTTATTAAACTGAGATGGAAATCATGAAGAAAAAGATCAAGAAAGAGAGCTTTCCTCCAAGAGCGGCCTCGGGAACCAAGAGCTAACTTCTTGTACCTAAAATAATGCCTTGGACTGGAGAAGCGCACCAACGCAAGAACCAGCTTTATCGCTGAGCCAAGCGTCAACTTACCACTCGCATTATCGTTAACCGCCTGGGTAACCGCCTCAGTAACTGCACGGCTCCAAAAGCTATTGTCTGCTTTGGTATTAGTCCAGGGGTCTGGCAAGAAGTATGTCGGGTTCTTCAGCCTATTCACGGCATTCATGGCCGACAAAGCACCCACCTTCACCCCAGAGGCTTCCAACTGTTCAAAAATTTGGGGATGCTCGGTGTGAACCATATCGCCAAGCCTAAACACTTCATGCTGCGAGTAGCTTTTGCCTGTATGAACTGAAGGCCATTGAATCCAGGGCTCAAGGTTTTGATACTCATCTTCGCTAGATGTAGTACGCAGGCGCTTTAAACACGCTTCAAACGCTTTGAACTTTCCTGGATATCTTTGGGTGTAGAGCTCAACAAAGTCAAAGTTGATCTCATTAAGTTCCACTAACAGCAACTTCTTGGGCTTATCCATGATTAAAACTTCCATCTTGAATGAGGTCTTTGTAAATACTCAGCGTCTTGTCACACACGGACTCCAGGCTGAACCGCTCAACTGCACGGACCCGCCCCATCCGACCGTATTCGGCGCGACGTTCTTCGTTGTCGATCAGCCCAACTAAAGATTCGGTCAACGCAGCCACATCTCTCACGGGTACCAAGTCACCCGTCACGCCAGGTTCTATCGCTTCACGACAACCAACAACATCCGTTGTTACCACCGCGCACCCCGCAGCGGCTGCTTCCAACAGTGACTTGGGCATCCCTTCCCGATAGGAAGGTAAGCAGACAATTGCAGACTTGAGGTATACCTCAGGCATATTCTCCACATGTCCCAGCCACTCAACAATCCCCGCATCCACCCAACCCTGAACTTCATCTGAGGATACCGCACTAGGATTGTCATAGCCTGCTGCGCCAGCGATCACAAAGCGCCAATCGGCCCGCTCCTTCCGAATTGCCTCCGCGGCACGTACAAATTCGAGAACGCCCTTGTCATACAAGACACGGGCAGGAAAAAGAACGACTTTCTCCTTGGTTGCGACTGAAAGCTCAGGATACAAGCCTAGATCGACACCAGAGCCAGGGATAAGCGTTACATCAGCCTGCTTAACACCCTGCAAGTGAACCACCCCATCCCGGTCGTCTTTGTTCTGTACGATGACATGTAGGTTTTTGTGCTTGAAAGCAAATCTAGCAACCGTGTTGTATACAGAAGCGATGAGTCGGCGTGATGCACTGGGTTTGCTGCTCGAGGTAAAAGCGTAACCCATCCCCGAGACAGCCAATACCAAACAGGGCACACCGGCCAAACGGGCCGCTATGCCACCATACAAGACACCTTTTGGCGACGCACAATGCAGCAAAGTGGGCTTGAGCCTACGTAACTCTAGAATAAGTTGAAGAACGCCAATCGCTTCCAGGAAAGGATTCACCCCGGAGCTTCTGAAGTTAACCCGCTTATGAACAAGATCAGTTCTGGCAAGGACATGCTCGGCAGAGGCCTCCATTTCTGGACTACCCGCCTGCCCCGTCACCAGGGATACCTGATAGCCTTGCTGTGACGCCGCAATAGCCAGTGGCAGCCTATGAGACACAAAAAAGGCTGCGTGGTTGATTAGGTAACATACCTGATACATTGACTTAGCTTTCGAGAAGGCATTTTCTACTGACATGGAATACCACACATGACGCGATTAGATGAAAAGTTCTGATCAAATAGCTACAAAGAGCCAGTCATTCCTTATCAATATACATCGAATAGTTAAAGCAAGAGAAGATTTGTCGCTACTAAAAGCTATTTTCGTAGAGGATGAAAACCACAACGACTCCTTTTAATGGCACCCTCTTCCATTGCTATTAACCCGGCATTCAAATAGGTATCAGGCGGCATATCGAATGAACTCAGCCTCAAAGTATTTCGCTACCCGGCCAGGCAGCTTCTGCAGCTTGCGCAGATGGTTCAGCGCCTTCGATTTCAGT
>Ga0265293_10014130_pt1 | contig 10199 bp, 7 predicted proteins | sample Munlanlewell138R_FD_192505 | JGI IMG/M metagenome (GOLD analysis project Ga0265293, IMG submission 192505) | Leachate microbial communities from a municipal landfill in Southern Ontario, Canada - Leachate well 138R | ecosystem: Engineered > Solid waste > Landfill > Unclassified | place: Canada...
AACAGGCTGCTACAGCCTATTTGACCGTCGGATGGGTACCGCTCTGCACCTTATTTGGCCGTCTTTGATAGGCTTACAAATGGGAAGAAATGAACAAAACAGAAAAAGAAAAAATATAGATAGTTTCATTTTCCCATTAGAATCCTACAGGTGGTCTTGGCGCATCCACGGAAGTCGCTTTGCCTTTTAAAGCACCGTCAGCTAAAGTATTTAGGTTATTGGATATGAAGTTTTCAAAGAACAATCGGGGTATAAAAAACCCCCTCACTACTAATCCGGTTTCGCGAGGGGGTTGGACCAAATTATTTTTACTTTTCTAAAAGTTTTTTTAATCTGGCCAGTATTCGTTTCTTCCTATTGTGGATTGTCATGCGAGGAATACCGGTCTCTGTTGCCAGCTGATGCTCGCTTTTATTCCGGAAAAACAAAGAGAAAATCAATTCTTGTTCCTCCTTTGGAAGCTGCGCGAGGCATTCGTGGAGTTTTTCTGCGATAAGCTTGTCCACCACAATATCCTCAACACGAGGCGAGATTAAATCAGGGATTGCATCTTCTCCATTGGTTTCACTTGTATCCAGGGCACTATAAAAAAACACACCATGCTTTGCATCCTTTTCCTGTAAGTGAAGCTCACGACGTTTCATGCGGTAATAAGTCAAATAGACTTCCTCGGTAACAGATACAAGTTGTCCCTGTACCTTGATTAGGTATTTCTTTTTTTCTGCCATATGGCTTGTCCTCCGTTTCTGAATTTTGATAATGAGTCAAAATGTCAGAAGCGGAGAAGCTCGTTTATTTTCAAAACAATGATGCAAAAGTCGAGAAATACTTTGCTTTTTAGGTTTTTTCATTTTGCATTCCTTTCTGGCCCAGTAATGGGTGGCGGAATACAAAAGAGACTGCGGTAAAGATGACCACAACTTCGCTTGTTCTAAAAAAAGAGCGCACGAAATTACGGTGGGTGCATCTTGATTCCAAACACAGTCTTTATCACTGTGTTCCGGACTCTCTATGCATCCCGCCGTCCTAATGCGCATCTTGGACTTTGAGACTGATAAAATTTAAGAGGGATTCCTCTCATCAATAATTGTAATCAGTCTCAAATAGTAAGTAAATTTCTGAATTTATCGCTTACTACTTTGGAATATTAACTTAAACAGATTATTGTTTTAATTACTAAAACTTGATATAATGAATTATCGATTATTTATTCAATTACTTGTGGATATAATTTTATGTCCTTGTAGTATGAGGAGGAGGAAATTCTTATGTCTGAAATTGAAAATATTACAATAGAAAATGAAAATTTTTTTAATTTAGGAAACGATTATTTTTCTCTAAAAGGATATAGATGTTTTACAGGTGTTGATGTCGTTAATCTTTCTCCTGGTGAGATGAGACAAACTTTGAAAATACAATCTGATGAACACAATGAATTACATTATGCTTTTAGTGGTTCAAACGGTCTTTGTCGAACCACACCGATGGGGTCAGTTAGAAAAGAGAACTTATTAAGTGAACTAATCTCTTTACCAAACGAAGTGGACAGCATCAGAAATTTTTTTGAGGAAAACGGTTTTTTATTTCCTGTTAGCAAAACGGAATATGAGGAAATTGATTTATATTCCTTGACTGAAATTGTGAATCATATAAAAGCAACTGTTCTTCTCATGAGCGAGATTGAAGAACCTCAACGAAACTATGAGAAAATACTATACCTAACACTTTATCTACTTCTATCTGAACGAGCTACTATCAAGTTAAATTCTATAAACAAGCCATATTCAACTTGTCATCATGGATTTATTAAGATACTAGAAAAAGCCTCCTCGGTACCGGAGATTGACGGCACCAAAGAAGCCTTTGAAAGTGAAACGTATATAATTATTGATTTAGTATATAAACCGACATATGCCTTAAACATTGAGGAGTATCAGAATATTATTTCGGGTACTTCTTTGACGAATGATTATCCTGGAATGAGCGACCTTCGATATAAGGCTATTGTTTATCTGTATCGTAATGCATCAAATGAAACACCTGCTGCACGTATTACCATAGATTTTTTATTTCATCTTATGAAAAAGGTAGGAGTGATTAGTAAGGTAACTTTTGAAAATGGTATCGAGTTTTATGATGAACCGGCCATTGAGAATTTTGATGAAAATTTAAAGCAGTCTCTTATAACAGTTGCAAAAATTGTATTGAATGAAGAGATTAATTCTAATCTTTCTGGAATTGCACCCCGTTTTTTGGCAAGCAAAATGGAGCCTTCATGGAAAGCGTCTAATCTTCTTTCAGCCTTATATTTTTCCATATTTTATTTGAGACCAGGTTCTGAAATTTATAGAGAATGCGCTAATCCTGCCTGCAATAATCATTTTTTGGTTAAGACCTCAAATGGACGTAAAAAATATTGTAGCCCTAACTGTAGAAATGCAACTGCTCAACGCAATCACCGGAAAAAAGTAAAGAAAATGACAACGAAATAAAAATCACTGTCACTATTGATGAGCCAAGCAGGTCCACATAGTAACGGTGATTTTTATTTTTTTCTCTATATTTATGATAATTAGCCTGATCCAACTGATGCACTTATTTCAGCCTCTGTAGGTAAATTACCACCATTTTCAGCTAAAGCTTTCTCTATTGAATCTGCTAAGGCTATAATTTTTTTCGAGTGGTTTCCTGTGTAATGGTGCATCAAGTAATTGATATCGACCAAGATACCTTGGACATGTTCAAAAGTATTATCATGCCCTTTCCACTCACCAGTACTTTCACCACAATTTTCAAATATACCAGACAAATCAAAAATATTTTCTCGTGAATTGTAGGGCATCAAAAATGCATTGTATACCGTTGGATTATTGCCGTTTCCATCTTTGAATTTTTCATTTGTGCTAATATATTCCCCATAAGTTATCTGCTTGTGTATAGATCTACCTTCTGGCAGATGCATGGGTTCACCAGTTAATCCATATCTATAATACTTTGCATCTAACACATAAATTTTGTTATTGCAAACCATGATTGTATCTGGCCTAAGAGCTTCGAATGTTCTTGTCTTACCCTTTTGTAGGTGCCAGGTTGCCTTTGGGAAATATGAGTTTTTGTTACTAATGCCAAATACCCTGTCTATAAGTTTCTCCCATACATACTCGAAACTATCTGTCCCAAAATAGAATTGACGTTTATTTGTTTCTTCATCTATATACTTAAGCATCGCAATCATTGAAGTGAAAAGACGTTTATCTTTATCATTATTTGTTTTACCTAATTTATCATTTATTTCAATAAGAAACCGTTTTATATCAATCGGAAAATCTGGTTTCGGTGGAAGATTTGGTGTAAACAACCACCCTAATTTCTGAAAACTCTCAAATACACAGTACTTGTGTATTTGTGTTATCAAATTACGATCATTCGGTGTTGAATCTCTTACTGTCTGTTTTAAATAAATAGGCGAATTGTTTGCTTGCAACAAAGGTTTTTGCTGTCGAATTGTTTTAGCCCAGTCGGTGTTACCACGATCGCTAGTCTTATAGATAGGCTCCTTCTCTGTGTAATATGAGCGTTGCTCCAGGTAGTAGTTTATTACTTCCATATATGCGTTAACTGGAAAGTCAACTGATTGAGGTGCTTCAAACTTCTTCATATGTAGAACTCTATCATTTCTGACCGTGAATTCTGAAAGCACTGATATTAGATGTAAAATATCTCTTCTTCGTTCATGTTCTGTATCTGGCAATTGATAACCCATAGGAAAATAGACCATCGCATTTTCAGAATCAGCCTTAATGCCTACAAAGCGATCTCCTTCTTCATTCGTATTAACATGGCACTTGCTCTTCAGCAATTCAGTGCTTATTTCCATAGATTATCACCACCTTACTCAATAGTATTATCAATTGAATCCTGGGATAGAAAAGCGTCAATAATCTCTTCTTTAAAAACATCTAGACGATCATTGCCTGTTGCTTTTGCAGAACTCCTAGAATTAAAGTGATTAACTACTTCTTCTAGACTCTTATAAATTGTGTTTTTGAAAATATCTTCACGAGAAAATTTAAAAGCATCATCCCATAAATATTTAAGAACTTTTTCAGCAAATCTATAATTAAGTAATCTTGCTTGAATTTGCTCTTTTTCGGAAAGGTTATTATTGTCTGCATCTTCATGATACTCTAAGTCGGCAGCTCGAACAAAATATGTTCCAAGTCTTTTATCTTCTGACGATGTCATGCGAATATTTTTTGTAACAATTTCATTATTAATAACTTCACAGAATCTTTGCCAAGTTACATCTGTGTCTAAGATGGTTGTTCTTGCATAATCATGTCCTTCAAATGTGTTTTCTATCATACGCATATTCCAGCGACGTTGAAAGGCAGTGTCAAGAGTGAACACATTCTGGTCTGATGTATTCATTGTTCCAATGATAGACATATTAGAAGGAATACGAACTTTTTTATTTGGATTGTCGTAGACTATGTTAGCAATATCCACGTTAGTTATTCCATACTCACTCGTTCCATCGTCTTTACGATCTAGAAGTTGAAAAACTTCGCCAAATATAGCTGGTGCATTTCCGCGGTTGATTTCTTCAATCACAAGAAAAAACATTCTATCAGGATGTGTGTAAGCTTTTTTTAATAGACTCGTAAATGGTCCTTCCGCAAATTTATAACTTACAATACCATCCGAAACATTAGGCAGAATCTGACCAATAAAATCTGAGTAAGTGTAATCAGGGTGAAATACAAGACGTTCCATTCTACTTTCATCATCACAATACTCTTTTTCAATCGTCCAGCTCTTTCCAGACCCAGGGACTCCATATAATAAGGTATTCATGCCACCTTTAACTCGTTCTACACTGTCAAAATCCACAGACGTACCATCATCGATATCTATAATAGGATCATCATGTTCCATATCTACATTATATATTTTTAGGTTTCTTAGACGTGTTTTATATTTTCTTAGCACGTCTGGAGCAACAATGATATGTTTGCCTCCTGTTGTATCATCATCTTCAGCTAAAAATCCCCATCGTACCAAAATCATAATTGGCTTACAATCTATATACTTATTTGCTTCTTCTCCAAGTGTAAAGTTGCCACTACTTCTAAATTGTCTTAATTCTGATAACGAATCTGTGTAATTTCCGCCTATATCTTCAAGTTTCCACAACAGATAAGCAAATTCTTTGTAAGTTAAATATCCCAAATCCATGCTCGCTCTAATAAAAAGTGCCGGTGGTTCAACATCAGAATCGCTTTCAGGGCAACCGAAATTGTTTCTGCCAAACTTTACAGTTTCAAGTGCATTCATTAATACCGACTGCACTTTGGCTGTATCATTTGATTTAATAGCAATATACATTTCTTTACCCGAATCTGTGATTCGTCTCATAGATTGAGGATTATTAATATTTTCCCACTCAGTAAACCCAAAATAGGAGGTTATTTGTGCTTTTTTTGTATAGGAAGAAGAGTACTGATCATCTCCTATCATTGCCTTTAATCTTTCCTTATAGATATCATTGCTTAACCACCCGTCTGTCTCATAATATATTTGGAGCACGGATTCAATTTCATTTAATAGAGCACTGTTTTTAGGCATTACTATTTTACCCATATTGTATATCCTCCTTATAATTGTACAAGTAAGGCATTCAAGATTTCTCGAGCAAGTCGAGAAGGGATACCTTCACCAATACACTTGCGTATAAAAGTATCTTTTGCCCATTCTGGTATTGCCCAGTTAACGGGTAGTGACATTACAATTAGCAATTCATATATTGTCAGCACTCGAGCATCAGAGTATAAAATCTCACCAGAAGCATTCTCGTATGGTCTGCCTGGGTGAACGCAAGCTAATGAGGAAATAACACCATTGTTTTGTGTTATTGTTCTACATGGCATATCCCACTTTAAACGTCTATAGTGATTATGATGTGCTTTTACAGGTATTCCATCAGCCTTCTGCGGGTAGAACTTTTCGTTATAAATAGCTGATTTACCAGTTGGTGTATGCATCATCCACTCAACCTGCTTCCATGAATGGGTTGGCGGATAATGCCATTTCGATACAGCAAGAGCAGCTTGTTTTTTTTCTTCATACTGAGGAAACCTGTGGTGTGTTTCATTTAGTCCTTCTCTTAAGAAAGGATCAAGAGAAGGTAAATCTCCAATCGCCTCTTTTAACGTTATCTCCTTTTGTTTATCAGGGAATTCCCAAACATATGGCTGATCTTTTCGCACCAAGAGGAATATGTTACGTTCTCTTAATTGAGGAACACCATAATCCTTTGCCATCACAAGTGTTTCCTTGTTAAAAATGTACTCTTGGCCTAATTCTGACTTTATGTACTCAGGGATTAAAACAATTTTATCCCCATATTTAATTTTTGTTGTAAGCTGCTTTGGAACATTTTCTAATAATACAAATTTGGGATTTATCCTTTTTATTACATCAATGGCATACGATATAAGTTGATTTCTCGAATCGTATTCTAGCCTTAACCCCGCTTCGCTCATACCCTGGCAAGGTGGGGTTGCAATAATAAAGTTTACATTTTTCTCTATAGATTCTTTTACAATTTTATCTCTAATGTCATCGTCAGTTATATCTCCACAAATCATATTTGTGTTTTTATAAATGTCTTGATAAAAACGGGCTCTATCAATATCTATCTCATTTGCAATGCAAATATCTATCCCTAATTCCTCAAAATAGGCCTCAGCGATACCTACATTTGCAAAAAGAGAAAGTCCTTTTAATTTTCCCATCGTAACCTCCTATAATAAATTCTCAAAGACTTTTTTTACAAATAAAGGAGGTATTCCTTCTCCGATAATTCTTCTTAAAAAGGCTTCTGAAGTATTTTCTGGCACTGGCCAATCTTGCGGAATGCTCATTATTTTCATAAGCTCATATAGTGTTAATGCTCTTGCATCAGAATATATATCATCCCCATTTTCATCAGTGTATTCTTTTCTACCAGGATGAACGTTATCTTGAGAAGATATTTTCCTATTATCCATAGTCACTGTATAGGCAGGTGTATCCCAATTTTGACGCTTATATGTATTACGAAAACCTTTAACCGCCTCTCCATTAGCTTTCACCGGATAATATTCAGGATTGTCAAAAGCTGTTTTTCCAGTAGGAGTATGCTGCATAACTACAACTTGGCGCTTTACATGATGAGGCGGGTTGTGCCATTTAGAAATTTGTAAAGCCTTATCTTTGCGCTCATAAAAATAAGGAAATATCTTCAAAAGCTCCTTTTCATCGACATCTGTAATAAAAGGATCTAATTTAGGTAGATTTCCTATCGCATCTCTCATGGTTCTCACTTTTGCATCTTTTTGAGGAATAACCCATTCCTTTTTTTGATCTTTTCGTGTTATCAACACAATTGCCCGCTCTCTTGATTGTGGAACGGAATAATCTTTAGTGTCTATAAGGAATTTATTAATTATATAGTCATTGCCTAACTCTTTTTCCAAAAATTCAGGGATTAGAATTTCTTCATTCTCAACTTTGATTTTAGTGTTAAAGAACATTGGAACATTTTCAATTAGAGCATATTGGGGCCTAATTTCCTGTATAGCATCTATAACTTGACAAACAAGTCTGTTTCTTATATCATCAACAATTTTTTGCCCAACAGTGCTCATTCCTTGGCAAGGAGGTGTAGCCATAATTAAATTTACACCTCTCTCGACAGATTCATTAACAACTTTCTCAAAGATTTCTTTATTTGTAATATCGCCACAAATCATATGAGTCTCAGGGTAAATTTTAGAATACAGAATCGCCCGCCTTTCAATCAGTTCATTAGCTAGAACAACATTAATTCCTATTTCTTTTAAGAAAGCCTCTGCAACACCAATATTAGCAAACAACGATAGCATATTCATGCCACTTTCTCTTTTGTTATATGATGACTCATCCGAATTTACAAACTCAAAATACAATGTTACAGCTCTTTTTATTTGAGAACGCACATCACAAGAAAGTGCTTGGTAGGCTTCTGTTTGTTCCAAATGAAATTGATATACTGTATCATTGAACCATGGTAAGATATTGTCGGCTCTTTTAAATCTTGATGCATAATTACTAATTGTTTTAACGGAATAATCTTTATTATCTGTAAGCCATAGCTTAAAATTACTTAAATCAATCATGGTACAGCCTCATTTCATCATATATATAATTAATTCACCTAAGTATATCAAAACCCGTTTATGGCGTCAAGTACTTGACGCCATTTATTGAATATATTTTTGCTTTTGCTTTTGTTATCTCAAACAATCTATATAAAAGTTAAAAATTCTCATATATTCAGAAATAAAAAAAACCTCATTTTTTATTTTAATATATTTCAGTTTGTGAAATTGCATGCTAACGAATACCGTTTAAGATAATATATAGAAGCATAATTAAGATACAACTTCTTCTTTCTCTGTAATAATATCTTTTAGAGTGAGAGGTTCTGGGTAGTTCACCATGAACCGGGGCTGGGTTCAGCTAAAGCACATAGCTTCCCCTTGGCGGAAACTATGTGCTTTTTTGTTGACCCATCTACTTATTTCAAAATTAATCTATTGCTGGTGTGGCTTCCATTTTCCCGATAGCGAGTCTCCTTTTCTACCAATCCGGCTTTGGTAAGATCATGGAGCGCCCTCTTAATAGTACTGCGTGATAAATCCAAGTCAGAGGCAATGGTTTTTACTGCCGGCCAGCAGTCCTGCCCCTTTCCTGCACGGTCTTTTAAATACATATAAACAACCCTTGCTCTTGAGGGTAACTCATCAGGCGAGGCCTTATACAAATGATCAAAATATCCCATGTTCTATCCCCTTCCTTTTAAGATGTCCGTACATGGGTGCGGCGCTTTGATGTATCTGTTTGCGGTTCGGTAACAGGGGTATGCAAAGTACCGGTGCCGCTCACTTCCTCTAACAGCTCATTAGTTTCAGTATCAACAGCGACAAATGCTGAATGACGGCGCATAATATTTTCCTCTAGTATTTGTTTATCTGCATAGCTAACCTTTCGGTGGGCACGTTCTGCTACCGTATAAACACTATCAAAGGTAATACCCCAATCTAAAAATAAACGCAACTTTGTTTTCATCGGGTGAGTACCTGTTTTCATCACAACAAAATTACCTTTGGGAATGGATTTCAATTCATCCGCCGTCATTAGTGGTCGTTCCATCATCTGCAGAGACTGGCTGGGATCATTCTTGCCACGGCTAATGCTCCCGGACATAACAGTTCGGCTGCCAAGGGCTTTCGATAACACTTCTGCAGTTTGGCTGTTGGGTGCAAAGCCACCGAAAATAGTATCCTGGCAGTTATCAACGATAATTTCAGAGCCTTCTTTCCCATAGTTTTTTTCAAGCTGGCCAAAACTTTGAATGATTGGTACCATGGTCAGGCGGCGGGAACGGCTTGCAGAAAAAATCAACTCCAACGAATCAATAGCAGGAAGTGTACCAAGCTCATCACAGTAAAATACCACTCTGTTTTTCAGCTTACCTTCATTTTCATCGGCCACAGCTAAAATTTCACGGTATAACTGTTGAATCATGAGGCTGACCATAAAGTATTTTGTTAAATCTTCTTCCGGCAGCACAATAAATAATGCTGATTTTTCATTTACAAACTTTTCAGCGTCAACGGCTGTATCAAAACACAAAATCTGCTCCATCTCGGAGTCAAGAAAAGAATTTAATCGTGAGAGTACCGTGGAGAGAACAGACATCATTGCCTGTTCAGCTGAGTTAAGTGCCGCCCCTGCAAACCACCGTGCTTTATGATCGCTGGGAAGCTTATCCATTAAGAGCTGGAATTGACTTTTACCTTTTACTTTGCTTGGAGCAAGTAAATCCTGCACCAGTTTGAATACGCTTATAATGTGACGACAGTCAGTGATTGTGCCGTCATCCTTTTCTGTTGGCGGCAGGTACTCTGCTATTAATAAAATAACAGCAGTCAGAAGCCCTTCGGCAGCATCATAGAAAAACTGATTTTGTCCGTAATTTTCGCTACCGGCATTGATTATGGTTTTGGCAATAATCTTTGCATACTTTTCTGCCTTAGCTTTTACGACAAGATTCTTTTCATCAGCCCGGTGTGCATCCATATATTTATTGACAAGGTGAAGCATATTGTTGC
>Ga0265293_10014131_pt1 | contig 10198 bp, 4 predicted proteins | sample Munlanlewell138R_FD_192505 | JGI IMG/M metagenome (GOLD analysis project Ga0265293, IMG submission 192505) | Leachate microbial communities from a municipal landfill in Southern Ontario, Canada - Leachate well 138R | ecosystem: Engineered > Solid waste > Landfill > Unclassified | place: Canada...
TCATGCCTTTCCTTAAAAACAATATTATTTATATCCAAGGTAACAAGAAGCCCAACTGAAACAAGCAGGGAAAATTTGCACTTAGCAGCAAGTTTAGCCCTTTTCAGGGGAAAACAATAGTTAAAAATCGACAATCTATAAAAAAGAGAAAGTTGGTTCAAGGTAAAGTCCCCTAACCGTTTGTTGAACCTTGGTGAAAAATAGAAATTCTCTTTGGATAATCTGTCATTCTACGCCATTCCCCACCATTATTATTGGAAGGAGTATAGGGTGAACTTACCCGACATTATTGACAAGAACATATGACCGTCCAAGATACTTGGCCGTACTTTTTTATCTAAAAGAAGATAAATTTAAATGGAATTAGACAAAATCTTTTAAATGACATTTTTTAGCGATATGCTAAAACAGCATTGAGAATACTGTTGGAATGCTGGAAAGGATGAAGTCATAAATAATTTTTCACCCCACCAAATTTTATTTAATGACTAGAGCTATTAAATCAAGAAGAATTATGATAGTAATTGACGATCATTTGTTGAAAAGGTAGCTATAAAAAAGGAGTTTTTACCATTTATAGAGAAACAACCTATAGTGGAAAAATTTAAGCAATTATATTGCTTAATGTAACCTTGTTATTGTTATATCCTATTTTTTATTTATAATTGTAAGATGGAGGTAATTTTACAAAAGGGGGCCATGGTTCTTGAAACAACAAAATCTACATAATAAAATGGGAGATCTAACTTTTATAACAAACGAGGAAAATCAAACTCTTAAACAAAGGTTTGAAGTTTTAATAAAAGATACACGTTTTTTTGACTGTCTGGTGGGATATTTCTATTCTAGCGGTTTCCATACTGTATACAAATCATTAGAAAACACTGAGAAAATTAGAATTCTCATCGGTATAAGCATGAACAAAAAAGTATTTGATCTTATCGAAGACGCTTCAGAAGAACAGCGAATATTAGATTTTTCTCACGCAGAAGTAAAACAAGAAGTAGAGGGAATTGTTGAAAAAGAAATGGAAAATTCCGAGGACAATATAAAAGTAGAGGAAGGCGTAACAAAATTTATTGAATGGATAAATAATGGCAAGTTAGAGTTAAAGGCCTATCCTTCGCAAAATATCCACGCGAAATTATATATTATGACTTTTGTTAAGGATGATAGGGATGTAGGAAGAGTTATTACCGGTTCCAGTAACTTTACCCAAGCAGGACTAGTTGATAATCTAGAGTTAAATGTTGAATTAAAAAACCGATCAGATTACGAATTCGCCAAACATAAATTTGAAGATCTCTGGAAAGATGCTGTTGATATAAGCGAAAAATATGTCCAGACCATTCAAAGAAAAACATGGCTTAACCCGAACATACCTCCTTATGAATTGTATCTCAAGTTTTTATATGAATACTTTAAAGACGAGCTTAGTCAAACTGATGAAGTTTTTTTAAAATATTTACCCCAAGAATTTAAGAAGCTTGAATATCAAGAACAAGCAGTATTAAATGCTAAAAAAATTCTTGAAGAATATGGAGGCGTTTTTATATCCGATGTTGTAGGGCTTGGTAAAACTTATATCTCTGCCATGCTTGCCGGGCAACTTGATGGTAGGACTTTAGTAATCGCCCCTCCGATGCTTCTTGAAAAAAATAATCCTGGTTCGTGGCCCAATGTATTTTCTGATTTTCGAGTCCCTGCTGATTTCGAGTCTATTGGAAAACTTGAGACTCTAGTAAATCGTGGCACTGAGAAATATTCTAATATTATCATAGATGAAGCACATCGCTTTAGGACCGAAACCACCATTAGTTTTGAGCAATTAGCAGAAATATGCCGAGGTAAACGTGTAATTCTTGTGACCGCAACCCCCTACAATAATTCTCCAAAAGATATTTTAAGTCAGATAAAGCTTTTTCAAAAAACTAAAAAAAGTACTATCCCCAATCTGCCTAATTTGGAGAATTTTTTCAACAGCCTTGATAAAAAAATAAAGAAACTAGATCGTAAAAAGAACTACCCGGAGTTTATTAGAACTGTGAGGGAAAATTCCCGAGAAATCCGTGAGAAAGTCTTGAAGTATCTTATGGTACGTCGCACCCGAACGGAAATTATTAGATATTTCACGGAAGACTTAGTAAATCAAAACCTAAAATTTCCAGAAGTAAATAAACCTGATCCTTTGTATTATCAATTAAATGAGACCGAGGATACAATTTTTAACGAAACAATTGATCTTATAGCACAAAAATTTGGATATGCCCGTTATATGCCAATGCTTTATTATAAAGGAAAAATAGATCAGCTTGAAGAACAGTCGCAAAAAAATATGGGGAAATTCATGAAAATACTGCTAGTTAAACGGCTAGAAAGCAGCTTTTTTGCTTTTAGAAATTCCGTAGAAAGGTTTATTAACTCTTATGAGCTGTTCATTAAAGAATTCGACAAAGGTAATGTGTACACGAGTAAAAAACATACAAATAAAATATTCGAATTGCTTGAAAATGATGATGATAAAGCAATTCAGCGGCTAATTGATGAAGGAAAAGCTGAAAGGTATGACAGTAAAGATTTTAAAAAAGAGTTCAGGAAAGATTTACAAAATGACCTAAAGATATTGCAACAAATAAAAAAGTTGTGGCAAACAGTTACCCGTGATCCCAAATTGATTAAACTCATCAATGATCTTTCTCAAAATGAAATTCTCAAAAAAAATAAGTTAGTCATTTTTACTGAATCAAAAGAAACAGCTTATTACCTTCATAAAAACATTGAAAACAACCTATCAAAAAAAGTACTTTGTTTTACCGGCGAAACAAGTGCTATAGTGAGAGAAAAAGTAATTGAAAATTTTGATGCTAACGCCCGTTTCCCTAAAGATGACTACCGTATACTTATTACCACTGAAGTTTTGTCAGAAGGTGTAAACTTGCACCGCTCCAACGTAGTAATTAATTATGATATTCCCTGGAACCCTACTCGTATGATGCAAAGAGTAGGGCGTATCAACCGGGTCGATACTGGGTTTGAAAAAATATATACTTTTAATTTCTTTCCAACTAAACAATCCAATGACCAGATAAAGCTCAAAGAAGCTGCTGAGGCAAAAATTAATGCGTTCTTAACCTTACTCGGAGGAGATGCAGAACTTCTAACAGAAGGGGAACCAATTAGCTCCCACGAGCTTTTTGATCGTTTAATTTCCAAACAAGTTTTAACCGGAGAGGATGAAGGTGAAGAAACGGATCTTAAATATTTTCAACTAATTAAGAGTATCCGTGATAACCAACCCGAGTTTTTTGAAAAAATAAAACGCCTACCCAAAAAATCCCGTTCTGCAAAGCAGCTAAAAAGCTATCCGAATTCTCTACTGACATATTTCAGAAAGGGAAAACTGCAGAAATTTTTTATAACCGCAGATATAGAAGCAGCCAAGGAATTAGATTTCATTACTGCAGCCCAAATTATGGAAAGCGTTTCTGGTACCCAAAAGCATAAACTACCCAAAATTTATTACGACCTGCTGGATAAAAACAAACATGCTTTTATCTTTACGACTTTAGAAGATATTCCTGATTTAAAGCCTCGAGGCGGCCGAGATAGCTCTTCAAATATTTTAAAGATTTTAAAGGCGACAAATAAAAACACGCAACAGTTTACAGAAGACCAGGAAATTTATTTGCAGAAGGTAATAAAGCAATTAGAGGAAGGAGGACTTCCAAAACAAACCATCAAGAAAACACTTAAGGCCCTTAATAAGTTAGAAAAAGAGGTAATGAACCCTTTTAAAGTTTTGACTGTTCTACAGATAAATATACCAGATAAGCTTCTTGAAAGTCACTATGCTGAAAATACCCCCGCTTTTTTTGGTAAGCGTGAAGTTATACTTTCACTATATTTGGCAGGTGAATAATTATGAACAGACAACAAGCGCAAAAAATTATACGGGAAACATTCGAAAGTTCATTCGATAGGAATGTTTTTACAATTTTTATTAAAAACCTTCTTAATAAAATTGACGAGGCGCCATTCATCTATAAAGGAAATTATATACCCGATGCCTATAAACAGTATATTAAAGCATTAGAACGAATCGGCAAATACAGCGATAATGAAAATAATATCGATATTCTTATTGTAACCTTACAAAAAGAAACATCCCTTGAACGTGCCCGTACAATGCAGCGTAATTTTATTGCCTGGTATTTAAATGGCAGTCGTGGCGGGGAAAGAAAAGACGCTGCGTTGGTGGCATTTCTTTCTCCAGATAAAACCGATTGGCGATTTTCATTGGTCAAAATGGATTATAGATTTGAGCAGACCAAATCTGGAAAAGTAAAAGTTAAAGAAGAGTTTACTCCAGCACGACGCTGGTCTTTTTTAGTAGGCACAAATGAAAAAAGTCACACTGCACAAAGCCGCCTTTTGCCAATCCTGCAAAATGATCAGGTTAATCCTACACTAAAAGAACTAGAAGAAGCCTTTAGTGTTGAAAGGGTTACCAAGGAATTCTTTGAAAAATATCGTGACTTATTCCTACGGCTTAAGGAATCACTTGATAAATTCATTGAAAAAAACAACAAGATCGAAACTGAATTTGAAGAGAAAAATATTGATACTGTCAATTTCGCTAAAAAGCTACTGGGGCAAATTGTTTTTCTCTATTTTTTGCAGAAGAAAGGATGGTTTGGTGTTCCACGCGGAAAGGATTGGGGGGAAGGTAATAAACAGTTTCTTCGACAACTATATAATAAGGCAAACAAAGAGAATAAGAATTTTTTCAACGATTACTTAGAACCTTTATTCTATCAAGCTCTTAGATATGATCGGTCTGCTGATGATGACTATTTTAGTCAATTTGATTGCAAGATACCATTTCTCAATGGTGGTTTGTTTGATCCGATGAATGATTATGACTGGATTAATATAGACATTCTCCTGCCAAATAAATTATTTTCCAACCAAAATAGAACAAAAGAAGGTGATATTGGCAACGGCATTTTAGATGTTTTTGATCTTTATAATTTTACGGTAAAAGAAGATGAACCATTAGAGAAAGAAGTGGCTATCGATCCAGAAATGCTCGGTAAAGTTTTTGAAAATCTTCTGGAAGTCAAGGATCGTAAGTCTAAGGGTACTTATTACACTCCAAGGGAAATAGTCCACTATATGTGTCAAGAGAGCCTGATCAACTATTTGGCAACTGAACTTGTCAATAAAGTTGATAAGAAAGATATTGAAACATTCATTAAACATGGTGAATCTTTTATTGAACACGATAGTCGCGTGGTTAATGAAGGACGAGAAACTGAAAGATATGCCTTTAAACTTCCCACAGATATGCGCAAGAATGCCAAACTCATAGATGATAAGCTTGCTTCGATCCGCGTTTGCGATCCAGCCGTTGGCTCCGGGGCGTTTCTAGTTGGGATGATGAATGAAATCATCCGAGGTAGAAATACACTCACACCTTATATCAGCAAGAATGGTAAACGAACACTCTATGGTTTTAAACGTCAAGCAATACAAAACTGTCTTTATGGTGTAGACATTGACCCCGGCGCTGTAGAAATCGCCAAACTTCGTTTATGGCTTTCTCTTATCGTAGACGAAGAGGAAAGAAGAATGATCCAGCCCCTTCCAAATCTGGATTATAAAATTGTTCAAGGCAATTCTCTTTTAAGCGTTGAAAAGAATGTCCTTAACTATCAGTTATTTAACAATCTTGAAGAACTTAAGCCGCTATTTTTCAATGAAACAAACATAAAAAGAAAACAGGAATACAAAAATCAAATTGATGATTTAATTAACCAAATTACTAATAGACGTAAAGATTTTGATTTTGAAATTTACTTCTCAGAGGTTTTCCATGAAAAAAAAGGTTTTGATGTAGTAATAGGAAATCCACCTTATGGTTTTCGTAATGTTTTAACACCAAAAGAAAAAAGGTTTTTTAGAAAAGAAAAAGGAATAAAATTTCCCTCAGGAGACGTTGCTGAATTATTTATAGTGATTTCTTATAATAATATAGTTCGAACAAAGGGTATTTTAACCTTTATAATACCAAAAAAGTCTCTTTATGGGCAATCATGGATCAATGTACGCAAACTTTGGATCGCAAACAGGTTAATCTACCTTATGGATGCAAGTAAAGCGTTCGAAAAAGTATTACTCGAACAAATATCTTTTTCTTTAACAAAAACCAAAGGAGGGAAATTTCCATTAGCTATAGGTGCACTAGATCAACAAAATTTGCGTATACAAGTTTTTGGATATTATTACGTAGAAGAAATCTTTACCAAAAACTTGTACAACGCACAAATTTATAGAGGGCTATACCCTTCAACACTGCTGCAGAAAATATCCTCTTACTGCATTAAGAATACCTCAGAGTTTATCAAGGGGGAAATTGGAATTTCCAATATTACTTCCCATCTAACATTTAATCCAGAAAGAAATTATCCTTGTGTCAAGGGAGTAGATATTGTTAAATATGGTCTTAAGCATGAAAGGTATCTTAAGGGTGATATAGCAAAGAAATTTATATCACACTATTCGGATGACAAAATTGTGGCTCAGGAGATTGTTGCTCATGTTAACAATCCACTGCCCCATATAGTTATTACAATATTCTATGATGATAAAAAAAGGCTTATAAATGACACATGTGTGGAAATAAAAGTAACTGGTGCAAATATCACTAAAAAGTTTTTATTAGCATACTTACAATCATCTTTCTGTAATTGGTATGCTTATAATTTAATTTATAACAGAGCAATAAGAACGATGCATTTTATTAATTATTATATTGCCCAGATCCCTATTCCCAAAATTGCCGTAGAAGATCCAGACTGCCAAAAACCCTTTATTACACTGGTTGATAAAATACTATCAATCACTAAAGACAATAATTATTTAGAAAACCCTTTCAAACAAGCGAAGGTACAAAAATACGAAAAACAAATTGACCAGCTTGTTTATAAGCTTTATGACCTCACACAAGAGGAAATTAAGATTATAGAAGGTAAATAATATGTTGATCTCGCGCATAATAAAAATTAAAGATTGTCCATCATTTATAAAGTTTGAACCTACTAATACTTTGCCGAATTTTAAGAAATACAACCTAATTTACGGCTGGAACGGTTCCGGTAAAACATCTTTTTCGCGTATATTACGATCCTTTGAATTGAAAGAAAACTATTATAAGCGGCCTGATAGGTCACCCGAATTTGAGTTCAAGCTTAATAACGAAAATTCAATAAATCAGGATGATTTAACATCTTTTTCCAACATTCGCGTTTTTAACAAGGATTTTATTAATGATAGTGTTTTTGGAACGAATGGTCCTAAACCAATTTTTTTTCTTGGAAAAGAAAGTAAAGAAGATAGAGAAAAGATTACCAAAATAGAAGATGAATTAAACACCTTAAGAAAAAAACGAGATTCGGAAAAAGCATCACTTGATAAAGCCAAGACAAATAAAGACAAAATGCTTTCGGAAAAGGCTAAAAACATAAAAAACACTCTTACAACTTCAATGAATGATGAGTACAGAAATTATGAACGCCCCAACCTTGAAAAAATGATCCGTAAAAAATTCGGGAAACTTATAAATCCTGTTGATTTCAAATTAGACGAAGATCGCCTTATCACACTCCAAAGCGAGATTCAACAAACGACTAAGCCAACAATTTCTGCTTTAGAGGTACCTAACTTTGAAATATCACACATCCTTACTGAAGTTAAAGATAATTTACAAAAAACGGTTATAACGCAAACTATTGAGGCATTAAAATCCGATGATATAATTAGTAAATGGGTTGAACATGGACTCACTATTCACAGGGAAAAAGACTTAATAATGTGCGCTTTTTGTAATCAAATAATTCCACAAGATCGCCTCAAAGATTTAGAGAATCATTTTAACGATGATTATCAGAAACTACTCGGAACTCTCAGGCATTTAAAAGAAAAACTTGCTTCTAAAAAAATTAAAGCCGATTTCCTCGATGCTTCTAATTTTTATAACGATCTAACTAATGAGTATCTATTTGAAAAGAAGAAGGCAGAAAATTCTATTGTGACGTTTAATAAAAATTTAGATACAGTTATATCCGTCCTTGAAAAAAAAGAACAAAACCCTTTTTCGGGTTTTAATTTAGAAGATTTACCATTAGTTGAAAACACGTCCTTCAAGGAAATTAATGAAATTATTGCAAAACACAATAACAAGACAGAAAACTTTAAAAGCGAGGTTACCAGAAATAAGAAGGAGCTAGAAATACATTACATTGCAGAATTTATTAGTACTTACAACGAACTTACAGATGAAGTTGAATTATTAGAAAATGAAAACTCAAATCTAGAAAAAACAATCAGTGAAAAAGAGGAAAAGATTGACGAACTCAAAAAAAATCTCATAAGCCATTATATTCCAGCTACACGAATCAGTGAAGACCTTGAACAATTTTTGGGCAGAGACGATATACAGGTTAAACCCAATGGCAAACAAAAAGGCTATCAAATTACTCGTAATGGAGAAAGAGTAGGAGAAAAAGATTTAAGTGAAGGTGAAAAAACGGCGCTGGCTATAGTTTATTTCTTAACAAAAATTAATGAAGAAGGATTCAATTTACACGACAGCCTTATTGTTGTTGATGATCCAGTATCCAGTCTTGACTCAAGTGCAATCTTTCAAGCGTTCGGTTTCATTAAGGAATCGATTAAAGAAGCCGGTCAGATAATTATTCTAACCCACCATTTTGACTTTTTTAGACAGGTTAAAAATTGGTTTTCTCATTACAAAAAGAATGAGCGTGAATTTTTCATGGTAGCATGCAAAAAGGAAAACTCAATTAGAAAGTCAACTATTTTAAAAATTGACGACTTGCTTATTAACTATGAATCTGAATATCACTTTTTATTCAGCGTATTATACAAATTTACCAAAGAAAATGAACAACACCTTGAAGAGATGTATCCGCTTCCAAATATTGCAAGGAAATTCTTGGAAAGTTTTATGGCCTTCAGGATCCCTATCATGCCTAGAGGTCGAGGAGAACCTGTTTTATTCAATAGACTTAAAAAAATAAATTTTGATTCAAAGAAAAAAGAAAGAATTCGACGTTTTGTTGACACTCATTCACATCCAAGATATGAAGGTGGAGTACAGGATTTCGATATGACGATACTTGGAGAAACGCCTGATATACTAAATGACTTACTTGATCTTGTTGAGTGCGAAGACAAAAAACACTATGATTTCTTAGTAGAAAGCATTACAGCAAGTTAGCTTCACTTTAATTAACCACTCATTTCATCCCAACCTGGCATAGCCAGAACCATAAAAGTTGGATTTCAAAACAACCTCTTCTAAACATTGAATACATCAGTGTTTTCAAGATTGCTTAAAAAATCATGCCAAATGTACTCAAGAGTAAAATTAAGAGCCTAAATATTTTTTAACCCCTTTTTTCTTATCTCCTACTATAAAGATGCCTTAATCACCTTTACAGTCAAATATTCCCCTCTTCTTCATTTAACTTTTTAGCTTAACCTATAGATAATGGGGTTAAGCAAGAAAGCAATTGAAGAATTTAAGAAAATCTACTCCGAAGAGGTAGGAGAGAAGGTTTCCGATGAAGAGGCTCGCCAACTAGGTGAAAGCCTTCTTTCGCTGTTTAAAATCATCTACCGCCCCCTCCCCCAAAAAAATGATAAAGAATAAAAAAATAGAACCCCCTCCCCTGTTGACTTTAATTTGAGAGTACGGCTAGATCCTAAATGAATAGTTTTTTTATCAATAAACAGCCTAAGCATTATGCTTAGAGCAGCTATAAGCAGGTGTTTAAGGCCCCAAACTTATGTCACGATATTTCCTTTATTGCCGGAAATCTTCAGAAGCAGAGGATAGACAGGTTCTATCTATTGAATCTCAGATAACTGAACTAAAAAGGCTTGCTGAAAAGCTAAACCTTAATGTAGTTGAGATCTTTACCGAATCCCAATCAGCTAAAGCTCCAGGAAGACCGGTATTTAATGAGATGCTTAATAAAATAAACCGTGGCAAGGCCAGCGGTATTATTTGCTGGAAACTGGATCGCCTAGCCCGTAACCCTATTGACGGAGGGCAGATCACCTGGATGTTGCAAAGGGGAACTATCAGGCATATCCAGACTTTTGATCGTTC
>Ga0265293_10014132_pt1 | contig 10198 bp, 11 predicted proteins | sample Munlanlewell138R_FD_192505 | JGI IMG/M metagenome (GOLD analysis project Ga0265293, IMG submission 192505) | Leachate microbial communities from a municipal landfill in Southern Ontario, Canada - Leachate well 138R | ecosystem: Engineered > Solid waste > Landfill > Unclassified | place: Canada...
AAGGAAAAAAGGACAAGGAATATCATTAATAGTATTGGTAATAACAATAGTAATAATGATAATATTAGCAGGAACAATAATATTGTCATTAAATAGTAGTAATATTATAAGTAAGGCAAAAGAGGCCGCAACAAAAACTAATACATCAAATGCGAAACAAGTAGCAATACTTGCAAAAATAGAATATGATTTTATGTCAGAAGAAGATAAAGAAACAATAACTTTAAGAAACTATATTAAAAATAAACTAGAGGAAGCAGGACTAAAGGATCAAATGGATAATGTAATAGATGAAGAAGGAAACCTAAGGACAACAGTAGATGGAGTAATAATACCAAAAGGTTTTTATCATGTAGGAGGAACAAAAGAAGAAGGTTTAGTAATATCAGATAATGAGGTAGATAAAGGAAGGGGAACATCTTATGAAGTCGCAAAAGAACTGCAAGGTAATCAGCTTGTGTGGGTGCCAGTAGAAAATATTAATGAGTTTATTAGATATGATTTTAGGAGTGATACAACGCCAAGTAATGATTTAAATGAAATAACTCCAGAAGCAGGAAAAGATAGAGAAGTAGAGAAGATGTATAAGAGCGTTGAGAAGTATCAGGGCTTTTATGTAGCAAGATATGAAGGTGGAATAGCAAGTGGAATGTCAAAACCAACAAGTACAACAATAGCTTTAGCAGATGGAATCAATAAACCACGAATAAAACAAGGATTAAATGTGTGGAATTATATTCCATGGGGTGGGACACAAGATGATATGGCATATGATTGGTATGCAGGAGATGATAATGCAAATGGAGCAGTAAAGGTTGCAAGAAGCTTGTATTCAGATAATATTCAAAACACAAAAGGATTGGTAAGCCATTTGATATATGGTGTACAATGGGATGCAATAATGAGATGGTATAAAAATAGTAACATAAATGTACAAGATAGTTCTGATTATGGAAACTACCTTGGTGGAGGTGGACTTAAAGTAACAGGTTCAGAAGAAGCTTATCAAAAGAAGAACATATATGATTTGGCAGGAAATGTATATGAATGGACTATGGAGGCTTACAGTTGGAATGGGCGCGTTAGTTTTGGTGGAAATTACAGTTCTAGAGGTTCAATTACTCCTGTAAGTGCGCGTGCACTTTTTAGTCTTCCTTATGTTTCAGATGATACTAAGGGGTTTAGAATTGTAGCTTATATAAAGTAAAAATAAAGAAAAGGGGAGTATTACTAGTTTAGAAAAAATCAAAACTCCCTTTTTTTCTTATTTATAAATAAGAATCAAAAAAGATAAAATAAACTTCTATTAAAAAATAGTAAATTGACAATTTACGGAATATAATATATTATAAATGCAGTATTATTAATGAAAATTAAATAAGAGGAAACGTTGGAGGTTATGTATGTTAGACAAATTATATGCAAAAAAAATAAAAGTAACATTAGAAGGTTCTAGGGAACTTGTAGTAAATTATAAAACGAAAGTAGACGAAATTATAGAACAAGCAGAATATCCTAGTAAAATATCAGAAATTATGGCAGTAAGAGTTAATAATGAGGTAAGAACACTTGACTATGAAATAGTAACTGATACTAAGCTCGAATATGTAAAGTATAACAGTAATGATGGATATAGGATATATAATAGAACTCTAAGATTCATATTGTATATGGCTCTTTGTAAGCTATATCCTAAGTATAATGTTGAGTATACTAATAATATGAATAATGATAGCTATTTTATATGTAAAGAACCATTTACAGAAGATATGGCAAATAAAATTAGAGAAGAAATGCAAGATATAATTGACAGAAACAGTCAAATTACAAGAAGATCAGTTCCATCTGAAGAAGCAAAAATCATATATGAAACAATGCAAAATGAAGACTATATAAACATGACGGGTAGTGAACTCAAGTCTTATGTGACATTGTTTTTCTGTGAGACTGTTGCAAATAATATGTGTGGAGTTTTAGCACCAAGTACAGGATTTATAAAAAAATTCGATATAAAACCATATAGAAAAGGCTTTGTACTTGTAACGCCAAACAGAGACAATATAAATGTTATGCCAAAAGAAATTACTAAAAACAAGCTATATGATATATACGAAGAATTCGAAGAATATAACACAAAAATAAATGTTGAATCTGTAAGAAAACTAAATGATAAAGTTATAAACAAAAATATGGGAACAGTTATCCGTACAAGTGAAATATTACATGAAAGACAAATACTAAGATTAATAGAAAAAATAGAGCAAAGAGAAGATGTAAAGATGTTACTAATTGCAGGGCCATCTTCATCAGGAAAAACAACATTTGCTCAGAAATTAGGAGATAATTTAAAACTGATAGGATATAATCCAATTATAATCTCAATGGATAATTATTATAGAGAAAGAGAAGAAAACTATAATGAAGAAACAGGTGAGTATGATTATGAGTCAGTAAACTCATTAGATATAGAGTTGTTTAATGATCATATGAAAAAACTTACAAGTGGTGAGTCTGTTATCATTCCAAGATATGACTTTGGTAAAGGATCAAAATCATATTCTGATAACAAGCTAAAATTAGGAAATAAAGATATAATGCTTGTTGAAGGAATTCATGCATTAAATGATGAAATGACAAAACAAGTAGAAGCAAAATATAAATTTAAAATATATATGGCTCCAATTACAACATTAAATTTAGATTCATATACAAAAGTTTCATCTACTGATACTAGAATGCTTAGAAGAATAGTAAGAGACTATGCAACAAGGAGTGTAAAAGTTGAAGAAACATTAGAAATGTGGGAAAAAATACGTAAAGGGGAAGAGAAAAATATATATCCATTTACAGATAGTGCAGACTACATATTTAATAGTAGTTTAATATATGAGATGGGAGTTATAAGAACATTTGCAGAACCATTACTTTTGCAAGTTAAAAACACAAGTAAATATTTCTCTGAAGCAAGAAGACTTTATGAATTTTTAAGTAATTTCTTACCAGTAGAAACAAAAGAGATACCAGTTAATTCATTACTTAGAGAATTTATAGGAGATGGAAGCTTTAGTAGATAGAAAACTACATGTATAATATAAAAATATATGAGGTAAGGTAAATGAAAAGAAAAGGGATATCATTAATAGTATTAGTAATAACAATAATAGTTATGATAATACTAGCAGGAGCAATTATTTTGACTTTGGGATCCAATGAAATTATAGGGAAAGCAAATAAAGCAAAAATAATGACAGAGTTTGCTGCATATAAAGAAGAATTTGAATACAATAAAGCTCAAAAATTATTAAATAATGATGGAGATAATCCACCATATATTGAAAAGGATGAAATAAAAAAAGCGATTCCTAGTATATCAGAAAAAGAAGTTAACAATGTAGCTTATTTAAACAGCAAACTGATATATATCTATGATAATATTACTAATAAAGAGGAAAACATTGAAAGGTTAGGATATACGCTAGTTAGTAGAAAATTATATGATTTTAACAAAGAAATTCTTAACATTGAAAGTACAATTTCAGAGATTATAACTCAAAACAGTTTACCAATTGGAGATAAGATCGGTAGTGATTCACATCCTGAAACTGTAAACATACGTGGAATTTCTTATGGAAGTAGATGGCATTACTTAGATAAAAATCATTTATCATCCATTGAAATAACAAATGCTAAGTATGCTCCATATCTTGTGAATTACAATTCGGGTATGGTTATAAGTATTCAAGGTATAATGGATGGAGAAGTACCTATTCATTTTATAAATCAATATCAAGAACAAGATGAAGAAATTGAATTGGTGCTTGATAACTTAGTAACAGGAGTTACATTTGATTCACCAAGAACATCAACTAAATTTGGAGAATTTGAAATATTAGAAAGCTTGGAAGGAGATAATGATGTAACTTATGAGAATAACAAGTATAGGGGATTACAACTGTCTAACACTTCAAAGGTAGGAAGAATTATTGTGAATCAAGAAATGCAACCAGTAGGAGAGACATATAGTATAAATTTAACAATTAAAGGTACTGTAAATCAAATGGGCGTATCTGAACATTGGGAAAGTTATCCAGCAACATTATGTGCGTTATCTGAAGAATTAGCAGTTTATTTGAACTGGATTGGAATAGTAAATGGATATTTACATGTATATAGTTATAAAACAGGAGGAGCTCTTTTGAAAGTAGATTATGAGTACGAAGAAGAGGGCTTCGCAAGTATTGCAATTCCAGAATATGAAAATAAGTACTTAAATATACAAGTTGTAGGAACAAGAGGAGAAGATACAAAAGTATATTTAAATGGAAGATTAGTAAAAACCTTCAACTCAGGAATCAGAAAAATACAATATAAAAACTTAATATTAGGAGACTTAAGAGTTGGCAGAGGATTAAAATACACAGGCACAGTATATAACTTTGCTTTATACAGCAGCGCATTATCAGAAGCTGAAGTTTCCCAAAACTGGGAATACAATAGAATAAAATTAAATATAAAACAATAAAAAATGATTAAAACCTGATGCTTAACCTGCAAAAGAAAGTAGCACCCAGATGAACAAACTTAGGTGTATTAAGGGTTGCAGGTTAATTAAAGAGGCAATGACTGCAGTTGACAATAACAACAAGATTTGCTATATGAGTATAAATATATATATATAAAATTACTAAATAAGCATAAGTTAAATAAATATAAAAAACATCTGGGATTAAATAAATTTCAGATGTTTTTCATTTAAATTTAAATAATGGGTTGACAAAGTATTAAATTACGATATAATCATATTGAGCATATGCACATAACATAGAAGGAGGACTTATGGCAAGACCTAGAAAATGTAGAAGAATTGGATTTATACCCAATGTAACAAGTTTTGTACCAGAAGGTACTTTAGAAAATAATGATACTATTATTTATATGACTTTAGAAGAATTAGAGGCTATTAGATTAATGGATTTACTTAAGCTAGATCAAATTAAAAGTGCCGAAGAAATGAATATTTCAAGGGGAACACTACAAAGAATATTAAAAGGTGCAAGAGAAAAAGTAGCTGATTCTTTAATAAACGGTAAGAAAATTATAATCTCAGGTGGAGACTATAAAATAAGTAATTGTAATTATATTTGCAAAAAATGCGGAGATAACTACTTAGATAACGAAGATAATTTGGTTAATTGTCCTTCTTGTGGAAGTAATAAATATATGTGTGGAAGTAAGAAAGAATTTTGTTTGAAAAATTGTAATAGATATAGGGGGACGTAATATGAGCAGTTGTGATAATAATTGTACAGAATGTAAAACAAAAAATAATTGTAGCAAAGAAAGTAAGCAAGTAAATGAACTTAGTAAAATAAAGAAAATAATTGCTGTTGGTAGCGGTAAAGGCGGAGTAGGAAAATCTTTAGTAACAACTCTACTTGCAACTAAATTAAGAAAAGAAGGTTTTAATGTAGGTATACTTGATGCAGACATAACGGGACCATCTATACCTAAAACCTTTGGAATAAATGCTAAAACAATTAATAATAAAGATGGAATAATTCCAATTGAATCTAAACTTGGAATAAAAATTGTTTCTATTAATATGTTTTTGGATAACGAATCTGATGCTGTAATTTGGAGAGGACCTATACTTTCTAATACAGTTATTCAATTCTTTAAAGATACTATGTGGGGAAGTTTAGACTGTTTAATTATTGATATGCCACCTGGAACTGCAGATATAGTTTTAACTATATATCAATCAATTCCAATTGATGGATTAATAATAGTTACAACTCCACAAGACTTGGTTAGTCTAATAGTAGAGAAGTCATATAATATGGCAAAACAAATGGGAATAAAAACATTAGGATTAGTAGAAAACATGAGCTACTTAAAATGTGATAAATGCGAAAATAGAATAAATATATTTGGAGAAAGTAAAATAGATGATTTAGCTATTAAGTTAGAAACTAAAGTTATAGAGAAAATACCTTTAGATACAAAATTATCTAAATATGTAGATGATGGGAATATAGAGAATTATGAAAACACTTTATTTAAAGATTTTAATTTAGAAAGGAAGTGATTAATATGCCTAGATTTGATGGTACAGGGCCAAATGGTGCAGGAGCTAAAACAGGAAGAAAGCTTGGAAGTTGCGAAGTAGAGCAAGATTCTAAGAAAGTAAAAAACGCAGTTGTTAAGCAAAACGTAGTTAGAGGAATGGGACTAAGAAGAGGACAAAACAGATAAGAAAATATATAAGTTTATTAATTATATAGAAAGGAAGTAGTAAAATGAAAATATTTATATCAGCAGAGTCAAAAGAAAAAGATAGTTTAATGGATCCAAGATTTGGAAGGTGTCAAATTTTCAGTGTATATGATACTGAAACAAAGGAAATTATATCAATGGATAACCCAGGTTACACATCAGGAGGAGGAGCAGGAATACAAGCTAGTAATTTTTTAATAGATCAGAAAGCAGATGTATTAATAACAGGACATTTAGGACCGAATGCAAGGGAAGTTTTAAAGAACTCGACAATAAAAACATATACGTCTTCACCTAAAAACATAAATGAAATATTAAAAGATTATTTGGAAAATAAATTAGTAGAAACTACTAATTAAGAACTGAGGTGTTTTTATTGAATATAGTTGTACTAAGTGGTAAAGGCGGAACAGGTAAAACTTTGGTTTCTACTAATTTAGTTAAATATATGAAAGCAAATTATATTGATGCAGATGTCGAAGAACCTAATGGCTTTATCTTCTTAAAACCAGCTATTAAAGAAAAAATTGATGTTAAAGTGAAAGTACCATTTATTGACAAAGATAAATGTAAAAAATGTTTCAAATGTACAGAGTTTTGCAGGTTTAATGCTTTAGCTAAAACAAGTGATAAAGTATTGATTTTTGATAAGCTATGTCATAGCTGTGGAGGTTGCAAAATTGTTTGTAAATTTGATGCAATAGAGTACGTAGATAAAAAGGTTGGTATTATAGAAAAAGGACATAGTGAGGGATTTAAATGTTCCAGAGGATTACTAAATATTGGTGAGCCTATGGCTGTTCCAGTTATAAAAGAACTATTAAGTAATTTGGGTGGAGAATTAAATATAATTGATTCTTCACCAGGAACATCTTGTAATGTTGTAAATATTTTAGAACATGCAGACGCTGCTATATTAGTTACTGAACCTACAAATTTTGGACTGCATGATTTAGATAGAGCAGTAAAACTAGTAAAGAAATTTAATATGCCATTTGCCGTAGTTGTGAATAGAGTTACTGAAAAATATAATATAATAACTAAATATTGTAGTAGAAATAAGATAGAGGTACTTGGACAAATTGATTATGACAAAGATATAGCAATAATGTATTCAAGAGGAGAACTCATAATCAATAAAGAGAAATACTTAAATATATTTAAAGCTCTAAGTAGTAAAATTAAGGAGAAATGGTTATGAATATATCAGTGTTAAGTGGTAAAGGCGGGACAGGTAAAACTACAATTGCTATTGGAATTGCAGATACTATAAAGGGTAGCATAAAAGTTGATTGCGACGTAGATGCAGCAAATATGCATATGTTCTATAAAGGCATGCAAATAAGCTCTGAAGAGTTTTTCTCAGGTGAAAAAGCATATATTGATACTAATAAATGTATTAAATGTGGTAGATGTAAAAACAGCTGTAAATTTGATGCTATAGAAAATAGTAAAATTGATTTTCTAAAATGTGAGGGCTGTGGTGTATGTAGTTTAGTATGTCCAAGTAATGCAATAGTATTATCGAAAAACAAAGTAGCAAATATTCTAGAATATAAATTAGAAGATGGATATTTAATAAAAGCAGATATGGAAATAGGAGCTGATGGATCAGGTAGGTTAATTACCAAACTAAGAGATAATGCTAAAAAATATGAAGGTGTTAATATAATAGATGGCTCTCCTGGAATTGGTTGTTCAGTTATTGCATCAATTACAGGTGCTGACATTGCTTTGATAGTTACTGAACCTACTCTATCTGGAATAGATGATTTGAAAAGAATATTAGAACTTACTAAAACTTTTAATGTATTGCCACTTGTATGTATTAATAAATATGATATAAATTTAGATATGTCGCAAAATATAGAAGAATATTGCAACGAAAACAAAATTCAAGTTATAAGTAAAATACCTTATGATAAATTTGTTTTAAAATCTATAAATGAACTTAAACCAATAACTTCATATAAAGATAGTGAAGCAGGTAGAAAAATAATAGAAATCAGTGAAAAAATATTAAATATATATGAAAAAATAAAGAAATAAAAATATAAATATCTATTGAAAGGAAATGATAAAAATGAAAATAGCAATAGCAAGTAATGAAAATATGTGTTGTGAACACTTCGGTCACTGTGAGGGATTTAAAGTTTATGAAATAGAAAATGACAATGTGAAGTCTGAAATATTTTTTAAAAACCCAGGACATAAACCAGGATTTCTGCCAGTATTTTTAAAGGAAAAAGGAGCTAATGTTGTAATAGCAGGTGGTATGGGAGAGATGGCACAACAAATTTTTAAAGAGAATAATATAGAAGTAATAGTTGGTGTAAGTGGAAATTTAGAAGAAGTAGTGAAAGCTTATATTACTAATAATTTAAAATCCACTGGTTCAATATGTGATAAACATGAACATGAAGGACATTGTGAAGATTAGTTTTAAAAAATAAGTCTAATAATCATGAAATATAACAAATAAAAGCAAAGAAAATAAGGAGCTGTCCTTAAAATAATCTGTAACCTTAGATATTTCCTCATCTTGAAATTGTTCAAGTACATGAGAGTAAATATCTAGGGTTAATTGTATTTTTGAGTGACCTAATAATTTAGAAACAACTTTTATGTTCATTCCAGCTTCCAAACATCTTGTAGCAAATGTATGTCTTATCATATGAAAGTTATGCTTATCAAATATTTTAACATATTCTTTGCTTGTAAGTTTAATATTTTTATTTTCAATTTCGTTTATAAGTTCACACAGTCTATTGAAACAAGCTGATACTACAGCTGTAGATCTAAGTTCACCTTTTTCGTTTGCAAATAGTAGCTGAGATTTCTTGCTATAACATTTACCAAACTTTCTTTTATTATCTTCAATCACTTGTATTTGATCTCTGAATAATTCTTCGATTTTATTAGGTATGAATGGTACCATTCTAGGGAATGAAATTATTTTACTTGTGAATTTTATTTTTGTTTTTTCTTCCAACTTCTGTATCAAAGGCTGTATAACCCAAACAGTTTTTATTAACATTTATTGTTTTGTTTTTAAAGTCTATATCTGATACATATAATGAAATAATTTCACCAACTCTCATTTCTGTATATACCGCAAGTAATGTCTCATTTTTAGTTCTAGATAAATGGCATACTGTATGATGAGTTTTTGTTGCTGCAATGTGAAGGCTTAGGAAGGGATAGAGAGCTTTGTTTTATCCTTTGGTACACAATACCAAGGTAAAGGATTTTAACTATTAAATCGATTATAACAGATTGTTTTAAAGAAGTGTGCAGTAATCAATTACCTTTTTTAATAATCAAGAAATTGATTTTATTAAACTAGTTAATTTGTTAAAATTATACTATTTTTAGAGAATATTTCACATTTCCATATATTAATTAACAAAAGATGTCAAAAAACAGCATGGTTCTAGTTTTTGGTTTGCTTTTTAATAAGAAAAAAAGTATAATTAATATGTAGAAATATATACAAAATTGTAGGAGGATAATGCAACATTAGGTTATGAAGATAAATTATGGCTTGCAGCAGATAAATTAAGAGGAAGTATGGATTCTTCAGAATACAAACATGTAGCTTTAGGGCTTATATTTCTAAAGTACGTATCTGACGCATTTGAAGAAAAATACAAGGAACTTGTAAATGAAGATTTAGCTGATCCAGAAGATCAAGATGAATATACATCTGAAAATGTATTTTGGGTTCCTAAAATAGCAAGATGGAATGAAATAAAAAAATATGCTAATACAGCTGAAATTGGTAAAATAATAGATTTAGCTATGGAAGCAATAGAAAAAGAAAATACCTCTTTAAAAGGAGTTTTAAATAAAAATTATTCAAGACCTGAAATTGATAAAACAAGATTAGGTGAACTTGTTACATTATTTTCTAATTTAGAAG
>Ga0265293_10014133_pt1 | contig 10197 bp, 9 predicted proteins | sample Munlanlewell138R_FD_192505 | JGI IMG/M metagenome (GOLD analysis project Ga0265293, IMG submission 192505) | Leachate microbial communities from a municipal landfill in Southern Ontario, Canada - Leachate well 138R | ecosystem: Engineered > Solid waste > Landfill > Unclassified | place: Canada...
CAATTGGCTGTATAAAAAAAGCAATTATACCCCAGAATAAACCATATCTAAAAGATTTATTAAAAAACTTAATAGAATACTTTTTTTCTAATACCAAATAAGAAATAGGAGTTATAAAGAAAAATATTAGATACCATAATTTATCTATAAAAATAAATGCTGTAGAATATAAAAATGCCGATAATATTAATAAAAAAAATATAAAAAACATAATATTTAAATTAATTTCAGATTTATTAGTACTTATCTGTAAATAATGCGCTATTTGTTAAGCAGCATGCAATAAATTGCTATAATAATTGTTTAATAACTATATTTATATCATGCTTAAATTTCTATATTAGATTTCTATTGAAATTAAACGCCTAATTGTAATAAAATATAATTATAATATAAAATTATAAAACATGAAATTAAATAAGTGGGATGAATAATGAAAAAAAAGTTTATAGACAGATTTAGTGAAATATTAGTTCAGCAGGGTGTTATAGATGAGCAAGATATTTTAGGGATCCACAGAGAATTTAAGTCTGGTGAAAATTTACGTTTTGAAGATTTCTTATTAAAAGTAGGTATAGTAGATAGACCAGAATTATTAAAAGCGCTTTCTATATATTATGAAGTTCCTGCAATAGATGTGATAGGTGAATTTTTTGATCATCATGATCTTAGGTTAATACCAAAAGGAGTTATGTTACGTCATCATTTTATTCCTTATACTCGAGAAAATGATAATTTAATGGTTATAGCTGCCGATCCTAATGATATAAATTTGGCCATTACTATTGGTAAATACATATCACACAATATTATATTTGCTGTTGGTATAGCATCTGATATAAGAGAATCGATAAATGAATATTATGATGAATCGATAACTTATCAACCTGATGGATTAGAGTCACAGTTAATGGAAAGAAGTCAACAAGATATTCATTCAATGGGGCAACAGATCGTTCAGCAGGGGTATAATATATCAATACCTGAGATTATAGAAGATACTATAGATGATTATGAAAGTAAGTAATAAGAAATAACTCTAATTAAGATTTTAATAAGATTTTTCTTTATTTTTAGTATGTGAATGTTCTTTTTGAGTATTTTTACGTTTTGTTTTTGTTTTATAGATAATAAAAGACGTAATTGCTCCAGTAGATATAGTTATTAATGTTAATACAGCTTTGTAATTGCCAATCTTATTAATATCATAATTTGATCTATTATGTACATTTATAATTGCTGGATTATCTTCTTGGTTATTTTGGTTATTATATGAATAATCAAATTCAAATTGTGAATCTGTTTGATAATCAGAATCTGAATCATCATCTTCTTCTCTTTCACTTGTATAATCACTATTTTGGTTACTATCTATATCTTCTAAGTCTATTTGTACATCTAGATCATCTAGATCACTTAGATCATCTAGATTATTGTCTAAATTATTTGTGATATTTAATGGATGTGATATAAAATCTATATTACTTTCATGTTGTTCTATAATTTGATAAATATCTTTGCATGCGTGTTCTTGCATTGCAATATTGGGCATAGAATTTAACAGCAGTCCTAATATAAGCTTGTATTTTAATATTTTCATAGATTATATAATTTATAAATATTTGTTATATTTTATAGCTAGTATAGTTGATATATTTAGTAAATTGCAACATTATTTTTTATTTTAAAATTTTTTTATTTTAAAATTTTTCCTGTCATATGATACCATAATATTAAATCGAGTTTATCAAGTGCTATATTAAATTTTTTTAATATAGCTTCTAATTCTAAATAAATTTTCTTATTAATGATTTTAGGAATATATTCTATAAGTTTATACTTGTATAAAAATCTTATTATATGTCGATCTATAATTGCTACATCAGAATAACCTATATTTCTAAGAAAATGTGATGCTTCTTTGTAGCCAAGACCTTTTATATTTTTTACGAGAAAATCTCGAGCGACTTCAGTGCTAATTTTTAGATATTCTTTTAAAACATTTTTTATATCAATATATTTTCTTGCAAGTACAATATATTTAGCCTTAGTGTTATGAAATCTATGTCCAAAAGATCTTATAATTTCTGCTAATTGAGATTCATTCTTATCAATAAAGCCCTGCGGTGCTAAGTAATCTTGAATTTTTATAGCTGTTTGAGCTTTAGAGTTAGCAGTAAGTAAACAAAAACATAATTCGCTGAACCATTCATTTGAACCTTTTTTGTTTAATATTTTAAATTCTTTTAATCTATCATCTATTAGCGCTAACTCTTTATTATCTAAAGAGAACGGTAATTTTAATTTTTCCATGTCATAATATATTAATATTTTTCAAAATTATAATTAGCATGTAGATCTATAGATGAAAACTATAAATCTACATGCTTTATTTAAAATATATTTTAACAATATTTTTATAAAATTAAAATTATTTTTAATTATTAAACTATCTTTGATTAAGCATCTCAACACATTTATCACATGCTCTAATGCATTCGTTAATTTGATCAAAAGCCCAGATTACTCCGCTTGAGTTTCCATTTAATATTTTATTTATGCTTTCTTGACATCTGTCTAATGTATCTTTGCAAACATCTTTGCATTCTTTAATTACCTCTTTATATTCTTTATTTTGAAAATCGTTATTATCTAATATTGCATTGCATGCATGAATGCATTCTTGGCATTTAGTGATCAAATCCTGTTGGGATGCTGCGCAATTTTCTTTTTCATCATGATTTAGATCATGAGTATCTGATCCATATTTACATTTTTTTAAAGATTTTTGACATGACAAAATACAATTATTACAAGCATTTATTAAATTATTACACATTTCTTTATTCATAGTTTTACCCCTTATTAATTTTTTATATACTAATCTTTTTTTTAAATGTATCTATAGTGTCTGAACTTACATCTTTAAGTTTATCTATAACCTTATCAGATATCTTTTTCGCAAATTCTTCAACAGTTTTAAATTCAAATTTTTCTTCTATATTTACTTCTTTTCCAAATAAATTAGCTATTAATTCGAATCTAAGCTCTTTTCCACTTCCAAAAACTCTGACGCATTTTATATTAAAGCCATCTTTGAGTCCTTTAGCAATTATATCTGCAAGTGTTAATATCCCATTGGAACTTTTCTCTATAGATGTTAATGCTCCTTTAGCACTTTGAAAAGCGGTATATTCAGTACCTTTTTCAATAGCGGTTAAAACTCCTTTAGCAATGGGAGTTCCTGCAGCTGTAGCAGCCCATGTTGTTCCTATAGCAGCAACTTGGGCACAAGAAAGTGCTCTATTGCCTTCTGTTTCTATTTTATTTATAGTGTCTTGAGCTGTTTGTTTTGATTTTTTAATAGCTTCATTAGCTGCATCTTCAACTTTATTCCATCCTTCTTGAGCAGCTTTTTTGGTAAATTCTTGCGCTTTATTATTTACATCTTTAACCTCATTAGCTGTTTTATCTGCCACATTTTTTATTTCATTAGCTGCTTTTTGAGCTTGATCTTTAGCAAATTCAAAAGTAGCTTTACCTGCTTTTACTACTAATTTACCACCTTTTTCACTAACATCTTTTATAGCACTTCCAGTTTTTTCTAGTGCTTTTTTGGCGTCATTAGCAGCATTTTTTATTCCTTTAAGTATTTTTTCAAACGGTTTTGTAATAAAGTCAAAAGGACCTGCTTTGATAATTACTGTTGCTAAACATATGCCTATTATGCTCAATATTAGTAATTTCCTCATGTTATTCTCCAAATTTTTTACTATAGATTAAATTCCACATTTATTTTTTAAATTATCTAATCTCTTTTTCAAATCGGCAGCTACCTTGTCAGCTTCTTCTGATTGTTTTTTTGCACTACTTATCGCATTATTGAATTTTTTCTCAGCACTAGTTACGTTATCTCTGGCTTTTTCTAATCCTTTAGAAATTTCTGCTTTAGATTCTTCTACAAATTTACTTACAACTTTTTGTAGGTCATTAATAGCTTTTTGTTGCATTTTAGCGCATACATACCAATCTTTTGGAGATTTGAAATTTTCCATCTGAAGAGTGAAATATGCTTCAAGCTCTTTAAGGATTTCTGCTGAGAATTTAGCTGTCAGGCCTTTAGTTGATACTTTAATACATGCTTCAGCTGCTATTTTGCCTAACTGATTAAGATCAACTTGGATATCTGCATTTAAAAATAAACTAGCAAGACTTTTAGTTGGTTTAAAATCTAAGTTAATGATCGCACCTTTTGAGATTTCTTGACCTTGATTTGTACCTTTTTCTGATTTTTTATCATAATTTCGAATTTCATTTAATGCTTTAGGCGATTGTTTGTCATCTTTTATTTCTTTTGCATTATTTAAGCTCTTTGGATCTTTAAATTGCATCTCTTGAGATGAGGAAGTTTCTCTGCATGATTTTAAGCATTCATCATGAGTTGAGCATTTTTTAGATTTACCTGCTCCAGTAATTTTAAGAGGTCCTAATTCAACTGGTGAAAGATATCCAGTTGCTTCTATACCATCTTTATCTATATTAATTTCTGCTTGAGCATCTACTCCCAATAAATCTAAGGTTACACCAACATTAAATCCAGCAGGCCATACTTTATTTGCAAATAATATATTAACTGGAGAAAAATAAAATTTAGCATCTTTAATAGCAAGATTTGGTATATTATTATCAAATAGTTGTTTAGAATCATCTAACCCAGCCAAATACAGTATATCCAATAACTCTAAGGCATCTCTTTTCTGCCCCATAGGTTGTATTTGACCGTAAGCTAATATATTTGATTGTTGCCCCGAGATCCTTACATCAAAAGCAGCTGTTATTTTAGCTTGTCTATCTTTAGCTCCAAAATCAAATTCACCAGCCATGCCTATATCCGACAATCCCAATGTTTCTATGTTTTCTGGATTCATGCCGACTTGAAGAGTTATATTTCCAAATTCTATAGGCAAGCCTATAGATTTTAAACTTAATTTTCCATCCATTGATCCTGTTAAGATAGCAGATAGAGAAGTATCAATAGAAAAAGAACCTATAAATTTTAAGTTCTGTAAATCGTTATTTATATTTTTTAAATATAAATTAAGACCTGTAGATAGACCAAAAGAGATTCCTGATACTCCACTACCTACTGGTGTAGGGAGTAATATTGCGTATAGATTAAGATTATCGGTATCTAATATTTTTTTACCTGCAAGATTGAAAGATAAAAGCCCTTCACCTAAACCCATAGAAAGTGAAGAACCTGAAATACTAGGTGTGATATTACCTTTTAACATAAGTTTTGCCTTTTCACTAAGATTAATCTTGTTTTTTGATGCTTTACTTACAAATTTGTTAATCGTAGTAAATGGTTCTGCCATTTTTATATCTGCTATTACTGCAAGTCCTGCTGGTATAGTGCCATATATGGGATCTTTAAAACCTGTTCCTACACAAAGAGCTAATTTTTCTGCTTGTATTACATCAAGAAATTTAAGATTATTATCTAATTTCGCAAAGCTAAATCCTGAAGGTAAAGTTATTACCATTCCTATTTGCGCATTTACTAGATTTGTTAGCACAAATTCTTTGCCTTTTGCAATTCCTTTATCTTTTAAATTAGCTATACTCTGTTTTATTTTACCGATTCCTTCTTCTGTTTTTGTATTATCTTCTTTTAATTTGGTTTTTAGAGTCTCGTCTGTTTGTTTTGCAATTTGTATTTTATTATCTTTGTTTTCAGTAACGGGGTTTGTTATTAATTTATCCATAACCTCGTCTTTAGTTGTATTTTCTGGCTTTACCTCCTGTCCAAAATATAGAGTCTGACCTACTTGTTTTACTTCTGGGTTTTTAAATTCTCTTGATTTTATATATTGTTCTTGAAAAGCCATAGCATTGTTTTTAAGTTTCTCTGATAGCTCTCCTTTGTTAGTTTGTCCAGCTAATCCAGCAGTTATTCTTATTACACAATCTTGACCTAATAAGTTAGATGTAGCATTTATTATGCCTGTTTTATTACTACTATCAAAATATACTTGAAAGTTTTTTAATGGTAATTTTTTTAGTATATCAAGTATACTATTGGGTATATAATTAGCATAAGCTTTAAGCTGAGGAAGAAGATCATCCAATTTGATCTCCGGTTCTTTTTTTATTGCTTGCTCTATATTATTGAAACTTTTTTCAAATTCTTGATCAGATGTGGCAGCATGAGTTGTGTTTAATATGCTATAAAACACTAATATTAAAATTTTAAAATTTTTATATTTAAATTTTTTATACATAGCTTTAACCTATTTTATCTATATATTTTGTTAATTTTTTTATTATATATTCGTGTTCTTTTCTTTCTTTTTGAAGTTCTTCTTTGAAATTAAGTTTAATTTCATTAAGAATTTTTTTAATTTCTTTGTGATCTTCAAACTTATGTTTATTATCTTCTAATATTTTTTCTACAAATTTGTTTACATGTTCAACAGCAGATTTTATTTTATTTTTTAGCTCTATTTTTGCTTTTCTGATATTGCTAATTAAGTCTTTAACATCTTGCTTAGTTATATCTTCTTTTTTGATGATTTTCTTAATATTCTCATGCTTATCATCTTCTAATATGTCTTTTAATTTACCTAAAAATTCTTTAGATTCTTCTTTAGATAATCCTGGTACTGTATCAGGGCAATTATCAAATTTATTTACTACAACATTCCTTACTTTTTGTTTGTATGGACAGTGTTTTTCAATATTTTCTTGAGCAATTAAATTTGAAAAACATAAAATAATATTAGCTAAATTTAAAATTAGATAATTTTTTAAAAACTTTTTCATATTAAAATCTCCATTATTTAGTTATCCTAAAGCTTAAGTTTATAAATTAGTATTAAGCTTTAGGAGTTTTATATTTTGGTCGCTATTAATTTTGTTTAAAAAACATTTAATGCAAATTCTTTAGCTATTTTTTTGTATATATGATCAGCTAAATCGTTTAAATCCTTAAATTCAAATTTTTCTTTGAATTCTATATTTTTACCCAGCACTATAGCTTTAAATTCTAATTGTGCATCGTCCAAAGTCCCTGAGATTCGTGCACATTTTAAATCAAAGTTTTTTGTTATATCACTAAGAATCTTTGAAGTAATATCAAGAACTCCTGAGGTAGTTTTTTTTACAGCCTCCAGGGTTCCTTCAGCTGATTTAAAAGCTACAACCTCAGCGCTTTTTTGTACTCCATCCATTATATGTGATGTTACTCTTGTTGATACATGTTCTGTACCATAACCTACTACTTGTGCACAATTAACAATTTTTTTACCGGCTATTTCCAAACCGTGCACTGCTTTATTGCCAATATCTTTTATTTTATTTATAGCATCTTCTCCTGTGTCTTTTATTGTATCTCCAAACTTTTTAAAACCATCGCGAATCGAGTCAAACATATTGGCTTGTAAATATTTTGGTATAAAACATACATTTATTATTAACCATATTGTGAATAATTTTTTCATTTTCAATCTCCTAGTTATTTATTTGCATTTTTTAATCGCTTCTTTAAGATTCTTTTCTGCCTTTTTGACCTCTTCGTCTATTTTTCTTTTTGCATTATTCATGACTTTATTATAAGACTTTCGTGCTTTTTCGACATTATCACTAGCATCTTTTAAAGCTTTTTCAGCTTTTTCCTTGGCTCCGTTTATAGCATCTGTTATTGCTTTTCCTAATAAGTTTTCAGCCTTAGGAGTCATTTTACCGCAAATTTTCCATTCTTTTGGTTTTTTATAATCAGCTGCATAGGCTGTTATTTGTGTATCAAGTACATTAAGCAATTGCTGAATAAATGAAGCATGTATACCATTGGTTGATACATTTATGCAGGCATCACTATCTACTTTACCGATTGCAGATTTATCAACATGTATTTTAGCATCTATGAGCATGGCTATATTTTTAGGTGGATGAAAAGCTAAATTAAAAACGCCACCGGTCATTTTAGAAAAATCTTGTTTATTTTTTAATATATCTGGTGTGTTTTTACTGTTTAATGTAAAACTGTTTCCCGAATCTTTTTCTGACCTTGTTGGTAATACTATTTTTTCTTCTTTGGTCTTTACTTCACCATCGCAATCTATTGCACAAGTGTCAAAACTTAGACATTGTGATGATTTTGTTGCACCTACTACTTTTATTTGGCCTAAGTCTAAATTAGATGTATATCCTAATGCATCAAATCCTGTTTCATCTAAAGTAAATTCAGTGGCAATTGTTCCTCCAAACAGATTTAATTCTGCGTCAAGTGTGATACCTGAATTTAGTGTTTTATTATCTGCATACTTAAGATTATTAGATGTGAAATAAAATTGAGCGTTTTTAATTGCAAATTCTGGAATACGTTTTTTAAAATCTGCTGCGCCAGTGGCAAGATTTTTATAAGCAGAAGTTGTTAAATTTAAAATATCTTCTAAAGATAAAGCATTTTTGTTATTTTTATCCGCTGGAGTCAGACTTCCATAAGCAAATATATTAGGCCTTTTACCATCAAAACCAATTGAGAAATTAGATGATAAACGTGCTTCTCTTTCTTTTGGTCCAAAATTTACTGTACCTTTTAAAGTGAGCTCATCTAAATTAAAGTTTTGCATACTTTTAATATCTAATTGTTCTTTCATGCCTACATCAGTGAATTTTAGTGGTAATCCTATGCCGCTTAAATCTAGCAGCCCAGCCATATTTGCGCTTAAATTTGCTTTAAAATCGGTGTCTACAGCAAAAAATCCAGTAAAATCTAATGGTGATAATTTGTCATTTATATTATTTAAATATAATTTTATACCGCCTGATACTCCTAATTCATAACCACCAGGGGTTTTAGGGTCTTTTGAAGATGGTATAGATATTAATTTTATTCCTAAGTCATGAGCTTCTAAAAACTTTTTATTTGCTAAATTGAAGAAGAAAGTCCCCCAGGATTCGCTTTTAATTTCGCCGGTAGATTTGTTAGCTGCTTGTACTAAATTAGGTTGAGCTATATTTGATAAACCAGAAGTAGTTAGTAGATTAGTCGTTAGTTCTGTTCCTGTTATAGATGGTAAAATATGACCTTTTATTTCAAATTCATCTTTTTTAATGCCAAGAGAATTATTGGATACGTTTTTTATAAAATTATTTACTTTGGCAAATGCTCCTGTTAATTCTACTTTTAATATTGTATTAAATCCTGGTTCTATTTTACCATATACTGGATCGGTGAAGCTTGTACCAATTGCCAGAGCACCTTGTTTAAATTTTGCTACATCCAAAAAAGACAAAGACGAATTTATTTCATTAAAGCTAAATCCTTTTGGCAATTCTATTACAATTCCTAATTTTAATGAAGTAAACGCTTTTACTATACTGTCTCTTACCGAATCTATATATGATTGAGCATAATTTACATAACTAGAAACATTAAAATAACTTTCAAATTGTTGCCAATAAGTTTGATTTTCTTTTTGAGCCTCTGGTTTTTTAGTGCTAGGTGTTGAAGTGTTGCCTGACGATTCTGGTTGGGATCCTAATATAATTCTAATATCAGTCGAGATAGATTTGCCTGAACCTGATGGTATTTCTGTCTTAGCGCTAATTATTTCATCTCCAGTCTTAGGGTCTTTAGTTGCTTTTATATCCGTTAACTTTAGATTTGCAATAAAATTGTATATTTCTTGAGGAACGTATGGTTGAAATAAGGATACTCCTGGTATTTGTGATATATTTATAGATTGATCTTTATTAGTTGGTTTGATTATAAAATTTAAAACTGTATTAAAACTTGGAATTTGAGATCTTGTGTAATTTATAACCGACCCTAAAGTAGGAATTTCCATTGCCATTATATTTATTGTTTTTAAAATTATAAGGCTAAAATAAATAAAGTATAATGTAATCTTAATAGATATTTTTTTATGATTCATTACTATCTACCCTCTCTTTAATTTTAATATTTTAATATTAATTTATTCCAATATATAATAAATTTTAATTTAAATTAGCATTATAATTCAAGAGTTTGATTCTGGCATTTTATGTTTAGAAAAATTTATCACCTAATATAAGCATTTTTATTAGGCTCTGTTGAGTTTTTGGAAAAGTAAATTTTTTAAGATATGATAATACCGAAAAGCGAGACCATCAATCTTTAAACTAATCGGTACTATCATGAAAAAACAG
>Ga0265293_10014134_pt1 | contig 10196 bp, 10 predicted proteins | sample Munlanlewell138R_FD_192505 | JGI IMG/M metagenome (GOLD analysis project Ga0265293, IMG submission 192505) | Leachate microbial communities from a municipal landfill in Southern Ontario, Canada - Leachate well 138R | ecosystem: Engineered > Solid waste > Landfill > Unclassified | place: Canada...
CACCACCATAGGTGTCCACAATAATCTTGCGTCCGGTAAGACCGCAATCGCCTTGCGGCCCACCAATCACGAAAATGCCGGTCGGATTGACCAGGAATTTGGTTTTGGGCGTAATCAGGCCATCAGGGAAGCTGGGCTTGATAATATCCTCAATGACTGCTTCACGAATGGAAGACTGTGAAATTTCAGGGGCATGCTGGGTGGACAGCACAACCGTATCCACTTCAGCAGGCTTGCCATCAATATAGCGGAACGTGACCTGTGACTTGGCATCGGGGCGCAACCATGGCAGGCGGCCGTCTTTACGCAATTCGCTTTGGCGCTGCACCAGACGGTGTGCGTACCAGATAGGAGCCGGCATCAAGTCGGGGGTTTCATCGCAGGCGTAGCCAAACATCAGGCCCTGGTCACCGGCACCCTGGTTAAGGATCTCATCGGGGCTGCGATCGACGCCCTGGGCGATATCGGGTGATTGCTTGTCATAGGCAACCAGTACGGCGCAACCTTTGTAATCAATACCGTAAGCGGTATTGTCATAGCCAATGCGCTTGATGGTGTCACGTGCAACCTGGATATAATCAATGTTGGCCGTTGTAGTGATTTCACCGGCCAGCACCACCAGTCCGGTATTGCACAAGGTTTCGGCAGCTACCCGGGCTGTCGGGTCTTCGGTAAGAATAGCATCCAGAATGGCATCGGAAATCTGGTCAGCCACCTTGTCGGGGTGACCTTCTGAAACAGACTCGGAAGTAAATAAAAAATCGTTTTGAGCCATTGATCAGCGTCCTTTTATAATGTCAGAAACTCCGACGTTTTTGAAGTAAGAACGCGCAGCACCTTCATTTCAAATGAAATAATAGTAAGGCGCGACGCTTTAGCGGTGTTTTATGAAACCAGTTCATGTCGCCCCGCAAGTTGTCGGTTAACTCAGCGACCATTGATCATTTTAAAACATTTATAAAATTTTCCAAGCAAAGCCCCTGTTAACTTCACAGATTCTTTGAAAATACCTGAAAAACCACCCTGGTTAATACGACTGCAATACCCGTTAGTCGCTCCTTGTTCCCGTTTCCGCACCTGCGCACTCCCATCCACTGGCCGCATGTGTTAAATTGCTTTTTAGTTAAAACCATAGTGAAACCTTAACTGTTTAGGGTTCCTTTGCGCTGATTTATCCAGCCATCAATTTCCTATTGCATGAAATCCACCAAAAGAAAACTCCTTGATGCCGTCTTCAACTGGTTTGGCAAGACCTCACACAAACGACGCCAGCAACTGGGGCATATGCTTAGTGTCCTGTCACCACTTATCATGAAGCGCAGGGCCGCGATTGTCCGCAAAAACCTGGCGCTCTGCTTTCCCGATGCCTCGCCCCAACAACGTGAACAATGGCAAAAGCAACACTTCCGTGTCCTGGCCCAATCAATTGTCGACCGCGGCCTGTTCTGGTTTGGCTCACCGGAAAGCATTCTGGCAACCATCCACATGGAGGGCTTTGAACATATCGAACAACTCCTGGCAGAAAAACGCCCCATCCTGATGCTGGCCCCCCATTTTGTCCCGCTTGACGCTGCCGCTACCCGACTTTCCATGTCCCTGAAAAAAGCGGCCACCATTTATACGCCACAGCACGACCCGGAAATTGACGATATTGTCAGGGAAGGACGCGGCCGCTTCAACGAGATTCACCTGATCAGCCGCAAGGAAGGGGTGCGGGGCATGCTGCGCCACCTGAAAGAAGGCACACCGGTTTATTATCTTCCCGACATGGACTTTGGCCGCAAGGGTTCCATTTTCGTGCCATTTTTCAATATTCCCGCTGCCACCCTGCCCACAACCGCCCAAATTGCCAAGTCCTGGCATGCTGCGGTAGTTCCGATTGTCAGCCGCTGGGACCCGGCCACTGGCCACTATCATGTCCAGGTACTGCCAGCACTGGAAGATTTTCCCGGTGAACAAAGCATTGAAGCGGCCACCACCCGCATCAACCACTTGCTTGAACAATGGATCCTGCAGGAACCCAGCCAGTATTACTGGGTTCACCGCCGTTTCAAGACCCGCCCCGAGGGTGAGGAAAAAATTTATTGAAACAGATCGGGTAACAACACTGCATGTCGGGAATTTTCAGTCCATAATGAATTTTTTTTACGTATCAGACATCCATGATTTGGCAATTTACAAAAATGCATGGTGCGGGCAATGATTTTATCGTCCTTGATGGCGTCAGCCAGCCCATTGAAATGACCCCGGAACGGGCACGTGCCCTGGCACATCGCCAGCTTGGCATCGGTGCCGACCAGATTTTACTGGTAGAAACGCCGTCGCACCCGGAAGCCGACTTCCGCTATCGCATCTTCAATGCCGATGGCAGCGAGGTTGAGCATTGTGGCAATGGCTCTCGCTGTTTTGTACGTTTTGTCCACGAACAAAGACTCTCTCGCCGTAATCCGCTCAAAGCGGAAATTGCCACAGGCCTTATTACACTTGAAGAAAAAGAAGACAATAGCGTTACCGTTGACATGGGTGTGACCCGTTTCGATCCGGCTGCACTGCCCTTTGACACAGAAGGCCTGAGCCACTTCCAGGAACATGAAGAAACCCTCTGGAACCTGCCATTGCCCCAGGCGGGCACAGTTGCCTTCTCGGCCCTGGCCATCTCCAATCCGCATGTGGTACTGCTGGTTGACAATATTGATACAGCTCCCGTAGCGACACAGGGCCCTTTCATAGAGACCCACCCCCGCTTTGGCAATCGGGTCAATGTCGGGTTCATGCAAGTCATCAACCGCAACCACATTCGGCTGCGTGTTTATGAGCGCGGCGTGGGCGAAACCCTGTCTTGCGGAACCGGTGCCTGCGCCGCCGTGGCCACCGGTATCCGTCGCGGCCTGCTAGACTCTCCGGTAAGCGTCCAAACCCGGGGTGGTATATTAACCATTGAGTGGGATGGCACTCAATTGAAAATGACTGGCCCGGCTACCACCGTGTTTTCTGGCCAGGTTGATATTGATAAACTGGTTAAAGATTTTTGCTTAAAGGATGAGTAGACTTATGTCAGAGACAACGTTTGAGCCGGATGAGGTTGCCGTTTTCCTAAAAAACAACCCCTCTTTTTTTGAGGATCATGCCCAGCTGTTTGCCAGCCTGTCCATTCCACACCCTTACGCAGACCGAACCTTGTCTTTAGGTGCCCGTCAAGTCATGACCCTGCGCAAGCGCAGCAAGGCACTTGAGTGGAAACTGGCGGAACTGATGCATAACGCCAACTCAAACGCCTCTATCAGCCAAAGCATGACGCTTTGGTGCTCTCAGATGCTGGCTGAAAAGAACAGCCAGAAACTGCCAGAACGCACGATTAACAGCCTGAAGCAGGCCTTTGAACAGCTTGATGTTTCCCTGCGTCTGTGGAACCTGCCGATGCTCAGGGCCAAAAAATTCAAGCTTGATGAAGATATCGAGTTACAGGCTTACGCCAACGCGCTGAAAAAACCTTATTGTGGTCCAGAAGGCTATCTTCCCGCGCACGAATGGCTTGAAGAAAAACCGGCCTCGGTCGCACTGATCCCCCTGAAAACACAAGCGCAAACATTTGGCCTGCTGGTTTTTGGTTCTGGCCAGGAAGCGCATTTTACCCCTGACATGGGCACGGTTTTCCTGGAAAACCTGGGGCAGCTGGCCAGTGCCAGCCTAAGCCGCCTTATTAAATAAAATGAGCCACTGCCTGCCCGCTGCCATGGAACAATGGCTGGACTATTTGCGCACCAACAAGCGTTACTCTGCCCATACGCTGGCGGCCTATCGAAGAGACCTGGCCCAACTGGCAAGGCTGCATCCCGATACCGATCTGGCCACCCTAAGCAACCCGCAAATTCGTACCGCCATTGCCCGCCTGCACGCCAGCCAAATGAGCCCGCGCAGCCTGGCACGCATTCTGTCAGCCTGGCGCGGTTTCTATGCGTGGTGGGTACCGCTGGCCAAATTAAGCATCAATCCGGCCAAAAATGTCAAAACCCCCAAAGTACCCAAAAACCTGCCCAAGGCCTTATCGGTAGAGCAAACCCAGGCACTGCTCGACCATCCGGCCAGAAAGCTGCAAAACGACCCCATCCACCTGCGCGACCAGGCCATGTTCGAATTGCTTTACGCCAGTGGCCTGCGCTTGGCCGAGCTGGTTCAACTGGACACTCACTATACAAAAAAAGACAATTATGAATCGGCCGGCTGGCTCAACCTGGCCGAACAGGAATTAACCGTGAAAGGAAAAGGCAACAAAACACGCCTGGTTCCGTTAGGGAAAAAAGCGCATCAAGCCCTTTCAATGTGGCTGGCGGCCCGGCCGTCGCTATTGAAACCGGCTACACCTGAAAACGATGTAAATGCCCTTTTTTTAGGGGAACGCGGCGCACGCATCTCGCCACGGGTGGTGCAGCTGCAACTGAAAAAATTTTCACAGCTCTCGGAAGTACCCGGTCAGATACACCCGCATGTATTACGTCACAGTTTTGCCAGTCATCTGCTGCAATCGGCCCAAGACCTGCGCGCGGTACAAGAACTGCTGGGTCATGCAAATATCTCAACCACGCAAATTTATACCCGGCTTGATTTCCAGCACCTGGCCAAAGCCTATGACCAGGCGCACCCAAGGGCCAAACGCAAAAACTGATTACTTGATCGCTTCGGTAAGAACGCGAATATTATGACGCATCATGCCCAGATAGGAAGAGGCCTCGCCGGTCGCGGCCAAGGCATCCGAATACAGCATACCCCCCACTTTTGCGCCTGTTTCCCTGGCAATCTGATCCTGCAATTTGTTGTTTTTCACATTTTCCAGAAAAACGGCAGGTATCTGTTGTTCCTTGATTTGCCTGACCACCGCAGAAATGGCCTTGGCAGAAGGCTCAGCGGAGGTAGAGATACCTAGTGGAGCAATCACTTCAAGCCCATAGGCATCGGCAAAATAACCGAAAGCATCATGGGTTGTCACGATTTTACGACGCTTGGCGGGAATGTCTGACATGGCCTTGCGAACCTGCCCGTCAAGATCCTGCATTTGCTGGATGTAATCCCGGGCATTACTTTCATACAGCGCGGTGTTAGCCGGATCAGCCTGTGACAAAGCCTGGGCAATATTACGCACATAAACCTGCCCATTGGCCAGATCCTGCCAGGCGTGCGGATCAAACTCTCCATGATCATGTTCTTCTTCGTGGGCCTGTTCCTCATGTCCTTCATGCCCGTGATCAGCGTGATCATGTGCGTCTTTATCGGCAACAGGATGATCATGCTCATCATGATCCGACGCCTCGTCCAATTTACGCACTTTCACACCATCACTGGCCACAATAACCGTACCCTTGAAACCCGAAGAGGCCAGTAAACGGTCTGTCCAGCTATCCAGGCCAAGTCCGTTCACAAACAACAGCTTGGTATCGGGAGACGAAACTTTTTTGATATCCTGGGGCGTCAGTTCAACCTCATGTGAGTTGCCATTGGCAGGCACCAGTGAAACAACATTGACCTGATCGGCTCCCACTGTTTTCACCATATCCGCCAGAATGGAAAAACTGGTCACCACTTCAAGAGGGGCCTTTGCCTGTACTGGCAAGGAACCAACCAACAAGCCTGCCAACACCATGGCTGGCGCTCCTTTCAGATAAGCCTGGAATTTCATTATTTGATCCTGTTTATTGATTGAAAAAACGAATACGACTGCGAACAACACCACCCTGGCGACCAAACATCAAACTCAGGATATAAAACAGGCCCGCAACCAGAATAATGGCAGATGATGCAGGCACACTATAATGATAGGAAACAACCAGACCGGCATAGGCAGACAATGCACCAATAGCAGCTGCCAGCACCAGTTGCCTGCCTACCGTACGCCCGCAGAATCGGGCTGCGGCAGCTGGCAACATCATCATCCCTACCACCATCAAGGTACCCAAGACCTGAAAACCGGCCACCAGATTCACGACCAGCAACATCAGGAACAGCATATGCACCAATGACCCGCCGCCACCTTCCGAGCGAAGAAAACCAGGATCAAGGCACTCTATGATCAAAGGCCGGTAAATTAAAGACAATAGAAGAATGGTCAGGCTGCTCACCACCATAATAAACAGCAGGGCCTTGTCATCCAGCCCAAGCACAGAGCCGAACAGGACATGCAGTAAATCCATATTGGAGCCCTTTAAAGACAACAGCACGACGCCTAATCCGAGAGAAATCAGATACAAGGCGGCAAAACTGGCATCTTCTTTCAGGGACGTAAGCCGTGACACCACTCCGGCCAGCAGGGCAACCAGCAAACCGGTTACCATTCCCCCCACCAACATGGCCGTCAAGGAGACCCCGGCAATCAGGAAACCGGCAGCCACCCCGGGCAAAATGGCGTGTGACATGGAATCAGCAACAAGACTCATGCGCCGCAAAATAAGAAATACGCCCAATGGACCAGTCGCAACAGCCAGAAATATGGCACCAAACAGGGCACGGCTCATGAATCCAAACTCAACGAAGGGAGACAGGAAAATCTCGTATAGACCACCCATTAAAAACCTCCCAGTGACAGGCGACGGGCCTTCTGCAGATTTTCTTCGGTAAGGATTTCAGCGGTTTTCCCCCAAGCCACCACCTGCCTGGCCAGTAACAGCGTTTCGGGAAAACACTGTCGAACCCTGTCCACATCATGCAAAACGGCAATAATGGTACGCCCCTCGGCATGCCAGCCCAAAATAATCCGCATCAGGTCTTCGCAGGTATCTTCATCCACAGCGGCAAAGGGTTCATCAAGCAGCAATACCTTTGCATCGCGCACCATTAAACGGGCAAATAAGGCCCGTTGCAACTGACCGCCCGAAAGGCTGCCAATCAACTGGTCGGCAACCGCCTGCAAGCCCACTTGTTCAAGTGCATGATTGATGCGGGCACGCTCTGCCTTGCCATATTGTCGCCACGGCCCGATGCGTCGCCAGGCCCCCATGGCCACCAGCTCGTAGGTAGTAATGGGAAAACTGCGATCAAGGTCGCTAATCTGGGGAAGCAAGGAAAGTTCCTTGCGAAAAGCAGGGGCAATTTCGATGCTGCCTGTTGTTGGCTTGAGGAAATTGATGATGCCTTTGACAAGGGTGGATTTACCGGCCCCGTTCGCACCCAGAATAGCGGTAAGGGTACCTGGGTTGAACTGCCCGGAAACATGCTGCAGCACCGGTTTGTCCCGCCACCCGAGCGATACATCATTCAGGCGGATAACAGGAGTCACAGAGTCATACCTGAAACCAGTGCACTAACTTCTGGAAACCAGCCCAGAGCATAGCCGGTTACTGCCCACATAAGCGCCAGAAAAAGTCCGGCCTGAATCACCCTTGCCAATGCGGAATTGAGCAATGGGGACTGAATCCGCTGATTAGCGGTATGGGCAGAAACAGAATGGCTACTGGAAAGTGTGGTTTGCATAACGGCGCGAAGAGTTGAAAAAGTGAAAACAATCAACAAATGATATGATATAACATATTAAAACATAAAATAATCGGCAATGTCATCAAAATTACCCTTGCCATCACACTTTTTTTCGCTTCATGGTACATTGACCCAAAGTATCAACTTATTATTTTTATTATTAAAAACGTTCATGCATTCCACTCATAACCATTCTCACTCGCATAAATCGGTCGACCAGCGCCTTCTTGAAGCCGAGCAGCTCTGTGAGTCTCGTGGCAAACGGCTTACGCCCATCCGCCAGCAGGTGCTCAGACTCATGCTTGAGGAATCCCGTAGTCTCAAGGCCTATGAGCTTCTTGATGCCATGCTCGCCATTCACCCAAAATCCAAACCGCCAACCGTTTACCGTGCGCTTGAATTTCTTGAAGAAGAAGGGCTTATTCACCGCCTTGATGCCGTTAACGCCTGGACTGCCTGTATTGATGTCAACAGCCATCACCACGATTTGTTGGTGGTGTGCACACAATGTGGAAAAGTGGTTGAAATCAGCGCTCCTGAAATTAGCAGCCAGCTTAAAAAGCTGATTGCCAACACCGGTTTTTCGCTAACCTCCAACGAAACGGAAATCAGGGCTACCTGTGCACAATGCAAGGCAAAAGACAAGTCCACAAACAAGCATTAATGCATTTGACATACAAAACCCAGTCAGGGTCTTGCATTACGCATTAATGCCCCCATTATGGGATGTTGCACCACAAAAACGCTTTTCTCGTTAGACAGTACTGGCGGCATTAGGGTTTATATCTAAATTTATTCAATTTTTTGTAAAGACACTGATATATGTTTGCCAGATAATGAAAGCTGTGATGTAATTCTCCGATTATATTGAAAATTTTCGCCATGCAGAAAGTCTGCCTGCGATGTTAGTTAAGAAGCATAATTATGACTGTTACCCAGGCACAAGCCAATAAAATGGTTCCTGTCACCGTTCTAACCGGATTCCTTGGTGCAGGAAAAACCACTCTACTCAAGCGAATCCTTACCGAGTTCCACGGCAAGCGCATTGCCGTCATCGAAAACGAATTCGGCCCCGAAAGCATCGACAACGAGCTGCTGGTCCAGGACAGTGATGAAGAAATCATTGAACTGAACAATGGCTGCGTCTGCTGCACGGTTCGCGGTGACTTGCTTAAAACCCTTACCGACCTTAAAAACCGTCGCCTCAACAACGAGCTCAACTTTGAGCGCGTTATTATTGAAACAACCGGCGTGGCCAATCCCGGCCCGGTCTGCCAGACTTTTTTCATGGATGATGGCATTGCCGAATACTTCCGCCTTGATGCAGTCATCACCGTGGTTGATGCCAAACATGGCATGCAAACCCTGGATACCCAGCCCGAAGCGCAAAAACAGGTTGGTTTTGCAGACCGCATCCTGATTTCCAAAAAAGACCTGGTCAGTGATGAGGAATATGCCTCACTGAAACATCGCCTGGTGCACATGAATCCCCGTGCGGAAATCATGCCTGTGCATTTTGGTGAGGCCGATCTTGACAAAATCCTTGATGTCACCGGCTTCAACCTGAACAGCATTCTGGAAATCGACCCGGAATTCCTGCAAGACGACCACCCCGATACTCACGACCATCATCATGATCATGACCATGAATGCGGTGCACACTGCGACCATGACCATCATCACGAGCATGGCCATCATGAACACAATCATCATCACGCCCATCACGATGATGAAATCGGCGCATTTGTCTTTACCTCCAACAAACCGTTCGATCCGCAACGCCTTGAAGAATTCCTGAGTGGCGTGGTTCAGGTTTTTGGCCCCGACCTGTACCGTTACAAAGGAATCCTGTACATGAAGGGTGTCAAACAAAGAATGCTGTTCCAGGGCGTTCACATGCTCATGGGTGCTGAACCCGGGAAACTGTGGGGACCCAAAGAAAAACCTTACAACAAGATGGTTTTTATCGGTCGCAAATTGCCTAAAGACGTATTTACCAACGGCCTGACGCAATGCCTTGCCTAAGGCGGGCAGTAAATTTGTAACACACAATGATGGCAGGCTCTTGATTCTTTACACAATAATTGATATCTCCTGAGCACGCCCTCATTGATTTGATTAATAAGCAGTACTACTGAACGGAGTGTTTGATGGCTACCAAATCAGCTAAAAATACCGACACAATCACAGAACAACCGTTATTAACCGAAGAGCAGTTACTCGCCATGCCAGAAGAGGACTACATGAACGACCAGCAACTGGCGTTCTTCAGGGACCGACTCAAGAAGCTGGAAGCAGACATTCTCAATAACGCGGATGCCACAACAGAAAACCTTCGCGAAACCCAGTTTGTTCCCGATCCGGCAGACCGCGCCACGATTGAGGAAGAGCACGCCCTGGAACTTCGCACACGGGACCGCGAACGCAAACTGCTGAAAAAAGTACAGCAATCCCTGATGCTCATTGAATCCAAAGAATATGGCTGGTGCGAAGAAACCGGAGAACCGATTGGTCTGCGTCGCCTGTTAGCGCGCCCAACCGCCAACCTTTCACTGGAAGCCCAGGAAAGACGCGAAAAACGCCAAAAACTCTACGGCGATTAAAAATCTTCATTTCCCTCCCTTGAAATTCTTCCTGCCAACCCCATCTACGAAAACTACAGGAAGAATTTCATGGAACAATTTCACGCTACTACCATTGTTTGTGTTCGCCGCGGCAACGACGTTGCCATAGGT
>Ga0265293_10014135_pt1 | contig 10196 bp, 10 predicted proteins | sample Munlanlewell138R_FD_192505 | JGI IMG/M metagenome (GOLD analysis project Ga0265293, IMG submission 192505) | Leachate microbial communities from a municipal landfill in Southern Ontario, Canada - Leachate well 138R | ecosystem: Engineered > Solid waste > Landfill > Unclassified | place: Canada...
TAGGACTATTTGACAGCCAATCTAGGATGACTTGTTGTGGACAAAGTTTAGAAGAACTTCAAATTGCCTCTACTTTAGAACAAGAAATGCATAAACCAATAATAAGACAAGTTGGTAATTTTTTTACAGTGACGATTGGTCATGAAGAACATCCTATGCTTGAGGTTCATCAGGTTAAATTTATCTTAATTAAGACAAATCAAGGGATTCAGTATAAACTACTGGAAACAGGTAAAAAACCACAAGTCACATTTATCTTAGATTATGATGAACTAGTGGATGAAATATATGCTTATTGTAATTTAGGAGGGCTTATTCATTTAGCGCTTTAATAAGTAAATATCCTTATTATTATGTCTTAATAATATTAAAAGGAATGGTAACAATCAATGAATTATCTTCAAAAATACCCCCAAAAGTAACCCCCAAAGTAACCCCAAAAATAACTGATATTCTCAATGAACTTGTAGAGACAAGTATTATCAAAAGAGAAGGCAAAGGACCTGCAAAGGTTTATGACATAAAATAATCGACCGTGAATCGACCGCACACATCAATTATTAATCCAAAAATGTTGATGACAAACAACGATTATGAGTATTAAGTTATATTACAAGAGATTTTTAGTTTCTTTACTGTGATCCTACTCGATATAAACTATTAGTTAAGTAAAGACAACCAAGAAACAACCAACAAACAACCAAGAACAACCAAGAAATTGATAGCAAATTAAGAGTATTAAAACTCATTACTAAAATTTGATATATATCAAAAAAAGATCAACAAAATTAGGGCATTGAATAATTGTCTGATAATGATTTGAGAGTAGTCTAAGGAGAAAACTAGTGTTCACTTGGATTCTTTTATTTTTATGGCTAAAATGAAAATACCAAATAGTGTTTGGAAAATCTAAGTGATTAAATTGTTTAATTTAAATTGAAACTGGTTATTCAAACGTTTACATGATATAATTGTGTTAAATAGATGTTAAAGGAACATGATATGACTACATACGCAGAAAAAATAAAAAAGCTTAGAAAAAAACTAATTATTAGCCAACATGATTTAGCGGTAATGTTGGATGTTTCTTTTGTGACTGTTAATAGATGGGAAAATGGTAAATTTGAACCTTCTTTAAAAATAAAACGTAAGTTAAAGGAAATGTTTATAGAGTACGGCATAGATGATTTTAAAAATTAACATCAATAGAATATGCACAATAAGAAATATATGAAAATTAAAGTGTTTCTTGTTTAGAAAACTTGTACGATAAAAGGCATGGAATAAATTTTGAAAAAGGTGATGAAATGGAAAAATGGTTTAAAAATTATAAAATGTTTGATATAAGAAAAGGTGATAGTACAAAATTAATAAAAAAGCTACCCAACAAATCAATTAAATTATTTTATGGGTCACCACCATATCCAAATGCAAAGAGATCATATGGGAATTGGAAAACAAGTGAATACTTAAAAATAATGGGCAAATATTTAAATGGAATTAAAAATAAGATGAGAGACGATGGCTTTATTATTATTAATGTTAAAGCGAATCGTGATCCAGCAAAAAAAGGCCTCAGTTCTCAGAGATCATTAGTGGTTGAGAAATTAGCTATAGAAATGCAAGATACATATGGTTTGTATTGTGTTGACATTGAAATATGGGTTAAAACAAATCCTGTTCCTACAGGAGTAAGAGTAGCTGCTCAAGATGCTTATGAATATGTTCTCTGGTTTTCAGTTTCACCTAAATGGGAAATTAATATAGACTCGATTAGAAGAGAATATAAAGAAAGTACTTTGAAGACTTATGAAAAAACAACATACAAAAAGAGAGCAAAAAATAGTCCCCAATATGTTTCCAAAGACAAGAAAATTGAACCTAATGATTTGGGTGCTCTCCCAATAAATGTAGTAATTGGATCATCCTCAACAAAAAGCGTTAATCATCCGGCATGTCAACCTGGATACTTATCCGAGAGGTATATAAAAGCAACTACAAATGAAGGAGATATTGTATTCGATCCCTGGAACGGTTCTGGTACTACAGGAATTGAAACTCTATTGTTAAAGAGGAAATATATAGGATTCGATTTAAACCAAGATTATGTTGATTTAACAATTAAACATTTATCCAATACTGATAAAGAGGAGGAATAATTAATGTCACTGAAAAAATTTAATTTTCTCCCAATCTATAGTAAAGATAAAAATGATCTTTACAAAGAATTTTATGAACTATGCATTAAAAATTCTATTCAATATGATAGGATGACTGGCTATTTCGGTAGCAGTATTTTTGCTGTTATTTCAGAAGGGTTACAAACTTTTATAGGTAATCAAGGGAAAATTAGAATAATATGCTCACCAATAATAAGTTCAGAAGATTATGATGCAATAATAAAAGGATATAATGATAAAACGAATCAAAAATTAACGAAAGAACTAATAGATGAAATAGAAAAAATGTCTAAGGATTTTTCAAAATCGCTTGATCTTTTATCAAAATTAATAAAATTTGGCATTTTAGAAATTAAACTAGCAATTTTTTTAGGAAACAATAGTTCTAGTTACTCACAATTAGTTCACGATAAAATTGGTGTTTTCTCTGATGAAGAGGGAAATAAAATTGCTTTTGGTGGATCAATGAATGAAACATATAACGGTATTTCAAATCATGGAAATCTTGAGTCATTCTCAGTATACTCTAATTGGGAAAATGAAAAGGATACTATTAGAGTCAATATTTATAGTGATAGGTTTGATGAAATTTGGAACAAAAAATCTAAGTCAGTTTTGACATATGAATTTCCAGACGAAGTCTTAAGTGTAATAAAAAAATACTCATCAGAAATCGAAATTGATGAATTAATAAATCAAATTTTTCAAACAAAAATTAGCATTGAGAATAGCGATGATAAATGGGTAGCTGAAAAAGGAAAAAACAGAAGAAAAGCAAAACCACACCAAATTCAAGTTTTAGACAATTGGGAAAAAAACGGAAGACGGGGAATTTTCGAAATGGCTACAGGAAGTGGCAAGACATTTACTGCTTTGTGTGCGATACGAAAAGCAATTTTTTATAAAGAAATACCACTTATAATTGTACCTTCTAGTATCTTATTATATCAGTGGAAAAAAGAAATAGACAAAGCTTTCACTGATTGCGATAAGTTAAAGGTACTTCTTTGTGGAGATATAAACGATGGATGGAAAAATGGTATTTTGAATAAATTTACCAATCCCAATGTACCATCTAATAGAATTATAATATCAACAATTCAAACTGCATCATCAGATCAGTTTTTAAATCAAATTGTAATGAGTGATAAAATTTTTATTATTGTTGATGAAGTGCATCGCAGTGGTTCTGAAAGATTTAGTAATATATTTAAAATAGAATCAGGTCCACGAATTGGATTAAGTGCTACTCCCAAAAGATTTAGAGATAAAGAAGGTACAGATAAAATATACAACTATTTTGAAAATGAGATTGAGCCGAAATACGATTTATTCCAAGCAATAAAGGATGGGATCTTAACACCCTATAAATATAATTTTTCGGAAATATATTTAACAAATGAAGAGCAACTAAAATGGAATGAAATAACACAAAAAATTAACAAGAAAATCATGGCTTTAAATGCAATGAATTCTTCAAATGACTTGATTATTGATCAACACTTACAAATGCTTCTTATCAACAGATCTCGTATTGTAAAAAAAGCAAGAAATAAAACGATAGAAACTTTGAAAATAATTTCAGAAAATTATAAAGAAAATCAATCATGGCTTATTTATTGTGAAGATAAAGAGCAATTGAGATTAGTTTTTGATAGTTTGAGTGAAAAAGGGTATAGAACGTTTTATTATACATCTGATATGAAAAGTGACAAGGAAGAAACACTCAAATTATTCGAACAAGTTGGCGGAATTATTGTTTCAATAAAATGTCTTGATGAAGGTGTAGACATTCCATCAGTAAGCCATGCTTTAATATTGGCATCTTCCACCAATCCAAGAGAATATATTCAAAGAAGGGGCAGAGTATTACGAAAATCTCCTTTTAAAAAAATATCGCATATTTTTGATTGCATAACCTTGCCAAATAATGAAATAATCCAAGATGATTATCAGGGACTGTCAATCATAAAATCAGAAATTGCAAGATCTTTACATTTTGCTGAAAATGCTGAGAACAAAGTAGATAGTATATATAGACTGAATAAAATTGCCATAAATTATAGTATAGATCTACAGGGCGATAAAGAAGGAGGATTTGAATATGAATGAGAACAATAATTTTATGAAATTATTTAAAACAGTTAATAAAATCAGAGAAGAAAAATACGAAGATTTTATTACAGAAGAACTATTGTTTGATTTATTGAAAATTGAAAATGATAATTTTGAAATTGATACTGATATGTCATCAAAGGAAATTATTCAATTGTTAGATAAATACTTTGAGAAAAAGGCTTTATTATGATTAAGGTCAGAAAGGTTAATAGATATGTTAAAAATAAAGAAAGTCACAATTAAAGGTTTCGGGCCATATATAGATCAAGCAATTAGTTTTCCGGAAAAGCGAGGAGTAAACATTATTTGGGGAGATAATGGATTTGGTAAAACTACTTTTATTAATGCACTTAAATTTGGTTTTTACCAAGAGTTGCCTAAGAAAGAGGACAAAGATAAAAGTATACTGGATGTAGTTAACATGCAAAATAAAAAAGTAAATGACTATAATATCAGTGTCATCATAGATTTTAGTATTAATGATGATAATTATAGTTTAACTAGATATGCAAAACCTAAATACAAAGATTCAATTCCGGAAGGATACAACGATTTCGATATTGATTTTCAACTACAAAAAAACGGAGCATTATTATCTAAAAATGATGGCAAAATAAGTCTTGAAAGAGCAATGCCCGAAAATACCTCACGATTTTTTATATTTGATGGAGAATTATTAGAGGAATATAATAAACTTGCTGAAGAATCTCAATTTACATATAAGTTAAAAGATTCAATTGAACAGATACTGGGAGTTCCGATACTCACCAAAGGAAAACGTCATGTTAATGAATATAATAAAATTGTATCTAACAAATTATTGCAACTTAGTAAAAAGCAGAACGAGGACTCAAAAAATTATAAAAAATGGGAAGAAAAAACTAACGAACTTAAAGAAAGAGAAAATGAAAGATTTTCCATTGAAAAGGATAGAATCAAATTTCAACAAGAATATGATAAAATATATGATGAAATAAAAAAAGGCCCCAGTGGAACAAAAATTAAAGAATATGAAAATCTCGAACGTGAATTGTCTACTGTTAAAACAAAAATTGGAATGAAAAAACTAGACATCAAGAATACCATTAATGATTCATGGAGGGGATTAACATATCAAAGATTAATATTATATAAAAATGAAGCTGTGAGTTTTATAAACTCATATAAGAACAAGATTAAAAAGCATGATACATATATAAAAAATGTTGATATGTATCAGATTTCAGTTCATAAAAGAAATTGCGAAATATGTAGTAAGAGCCTTAATAACATTGATGTTGAACAAATGGAAAAGAAAATTGATGAATTAAAACTTCAAATTCCAACCATAACAGATGATGAAAAAAGAGAGTATGACAAATTTAATAATGTTGTAACTATAATTAGTGAAAAATTAGAAAGATTTAAACCAGAGCAAACTAGATTAGAGGGATTGAGTAATGATTTAGAAGGCTTTGAGTTGGATGAGTATGTCATACAAGAAAAAATGAAAGATATTCAAAGGTCGATTGAGGATTTTAGTAAGCAAAGAGAAGAAAATGTTATATTGGAAGATCAAAAAAAGAAAGCTCTTGACAATCTTTCAAATGCAACATCAAGCCTTAAAGATTTAGACAAAAACATATCCGAAATTAAAGAACAAATGAAGAGGCTTGAAAGTCTAATTAAAGAGCAAATTGATGACACAAAGCTAGTGGTATACAAAGAAAAAGAAATGATTTTATCTCAATTACATTCATTACTTGAAGAGGGGACAGAAGTTTTCCGTAATCAATTAAAAACTAGAGTTCAAAGCGATGCTGAAAAGTTATTTTTAAAATTTTCAAACCAAAAAGATTTTACTGGTTTAAGAATAAATCACAACTATGGGCTTGACATTGTTCATTCAAGTGGTGAAATTGTTCCTGTTAAATCATCAGGATTCTCCCATATAGTATCGTTATGCTTAATTGGTGCTCTTCACAAAAATGCCCCAGTAAAGGGTCCTGTATTTATTGACTCGCCATCGGGAAGACTAGACCAAATTCACAAGAATAATTTGGTAAATATTCTAACGGACATATCTGATCAAGTTGTTTTATTGTTGTATAACGGTGAATTAGATGAACAAATGATTAGAAAAAATTTAGGCTCAGATTTAACTGCTGAATTCGAATTGATACACGAAAACGATAATGCATTTAAGACAATTATAATTGAAAGGTAGTGATGATAAATGTCTACAGAAACAGGTAAAAACATTACAATTTCAAAAACTAGTCAGGAAATTTTAGATAAATTTGAGGCTACTGGATATTTCGGTGAAAACCAAAACGATATAGCTAAAATTGCCATTAGTTATGCTTTAGGAAATTCATATGATACAGATATAGATTTAGTTTCGTACACTTCAGGAAAAGAAGAAACATTCATTAATAAATGGGCTATTGGTGCAATTAAAGATCAATATTTTGAAGATTTGCTTAAAGTTATCAGACCAGAAGTGGAAAATATTAACATTGCCCTGAGAAATTTGATTGATATCGGATTGAAAAAAATGAATGAAGATCTTTGGGATAATGCGTTGAATAAATTAATCATCAAAAAACTATTTTAATAATCATGAATTTATTGGAAATCATTTTAAAAACAAAATCATTTAACGAACTATCATTAATTAGTTCTTTCATTGATCAATGTGAACATGAAAATCCGGAATCCCCAATTTCAGCGAGCATAGAATCATTGTCTTTTTCCTATTTGAAAAATTATATTATTCATCTTAATTTTAGAAAAAAACTAGCTTCTTTGTATGATGACGTGATTTTTGATTCAATTAGTCAATTGCAAATCAAACTTAAAAAAAGAGGTGTTTATTTTGATGATTATGATTCGTTTTTATCAGTTTTTAAAGGTGATGTAAAAGAATATTTTGTTGATATTATCAATTTAAATATAAAACCAATTGTAAAAAAGGACCTAGGTAATTTTATTAATTCCAACAGTCAAAATTCATATATTAAGTATTCATCAGATAGCGATGTAATAGGTTTTACAAAAACTATTGTTTCATATATAAATGAAAACATATCCGAATTAAAATTAAACCTAAAAAAACACATTGATATATTAGACTTTTCGAACTTTAAATCTAAACCGATTTACTCATCACTAAAAGAAATTTTATCAACTATGTATAACAATAACGATTCATCAATCGGTGCAATGGCAAGAATTCATTTATTTGGAATCGCATACAGCAAAGAATTAAGTAATTTAAATACAAAAGAAAAACAAGAACTTGTTTTTAATGCAACAGGGAAATCCAGTTTATTAACTGAACTTACAAAAGGTATTAGTTTAAGTGAACATGTTTCAATTAATGATATTGATAAAATACCAATTTTAATTGGAAGTAAATATCATGAAATTGAAACGGAAAGGCTAAAATCATTAACGAATTACACTAATCATTTGAACAAACAAGCACATGATAATATTCTGCTTAACACAGACAATCAAACTGAAATTGATATTGAACAAAATATTGTTAAAATAGACTCTCCTCAATATTACTCACAGTTTGAAAAAGAGTTTAAGACTGTAATTAGTCAGTATAAAGGCGGTATAATGTGGAATTACAATAATAAAGTAAATATAATTGGTAAACAAGCACTAGATATTTACAAAAAACACAATATAAATCTATTTGAGGTAATGAAAGTTATCACTTTAAGTAATAAATACGATGGAAGTCCAAAAAGTGCATTAGAACTAGTGAAGAAAACAAAGAAATAATAGATTAGTTGCAGTTAATAGCATCGAAACCATTTTGAAAGAAGTGGTTCTTTTTTTATTGTATGCTATTATAGTCATTACCACTATCTAAACTAAAACTACATCGAAAGTGCACTTTGGATTACCTAGTAGGATATTCTATATTTACTAGAATAATACTATTGACGTTTCGTCACGAAAAGTATATAATAAACGTGACGAGGTGTTTATATGAAGAGACCAAATTATCAAAGCAAAGTAATCGAACAAATTCAGAATAAACCGAAAGGGACATTGTTTATTTATAGTGACTTTTTTGAAATAGCAGATGCAACAGCAATTAGACAAATCTTAAAGAGACTTTCAGATGAAGAGAAATTAGTACGTGTTCTTGATGGAATGTATACGAGATTGGAATATAGTAACATATTAAAAAAACATGTATATCCCTCAGCTATTGATGTTGCACACACACTTGCAAGAAAATTCAACTGGAATATATATCCATCTAAACATACAGCATTAAACATTGTTGGACTTTCTACTCAAATATCAAATACATATGAATTCCTAAGCGATGGACCATATAGAAAATATACATATTTAAATAATGAAATTAGTTTTAAAAAATCAGCGAATAAAAAAATAAAGATAAATTCAGACACTTTAATTAATCTTATCGTTGCCTTGGATGCTTATGGCAAAGATAGAATAAATGATAATGAAATGAAAATTTTGAGTAAATATATCGAAAATAATCAAATTACAGAAGAACTATTAGATCAAAACAAAACAATACCTGAGTGGATGTACTTAGTTATTAAAAAGATTTTGAAGAAGGAACAAAAAAATGATTGATATTGCTTTGATGGATGTAAAGGAAAGAGAATTACTATTTAGAGAAACCGCACGAGTTAGTGGATTGAGTGAAGCCATTATTGAAAAAGATTTTTGGGTATGTTTTATGCTCAAACATTTATTTGTTAAATCTAAAATTAAACATGATATATATTTTAAAGGTGGCACGAGTTTATCTAAATGTTATGGTCTTATCCAAAGATTTTCAGAGGATATTGATATTATATTGAATTGGAGGGTTCTTGGCTATAAAGAAGAGGAACCTTGGCAAAAGCGATCAAACACAGCTCAAGAAAAATTTAATTTAGAAATCAACGGTAAGACAAGCGAGTTTTTAAATTCAAAATTTATACCGATTATAGAAGATGAGCTTAAAGAACAAGGATTCTATGCCTTTAAACTCGAAATGGACGAAAATGATGAACTTACAGTTTTATTCACGTATCCTGCCATTTATAATGATAAATATATTATTCCAAGAATCAGATTAGAAATAGGTGCTTTAGCAGCTAGACTACCAATAGAAGAAAAAGCAGTAACACCTTATGTTGAAGACTACTTAAAAGACTCAATTAGTGGATATGAATTTAAAGTTAATGTCATCAGTGCAGTGCGAACTTTATTTGAAAAAATGACTATATTACACGGTGAAGCAAATAGAATATCAAATCATCCAATTAGATATGCAAGACATTATTATGATGTTTATAAAATGGTAAATACGCCATTATTAAATGAAGCTCTAGCAAACATTGAATTATTAAAAGATGTAGTGGAGTTTAAGATGAAATTCTATAGGTCGCCAAGATCAAAATATGAAGAAATATTAGAGGGTAATTTAAAGTTAGTACCGAGCGACAATACAATTAGCATATTTGAAAAAGACTATGAAGAAATGAAACAAATGTTTTTTGGTGAAATACCAACATTTCAAGATGTTATCCAAAAATTAAAAACCACAGAAATAATAATCAATAAAATTGTAAATGATAAGAGGTTAAACAATGCATATTGACTTTTGTGACTTAATTTGTCTCCAAGTTTAAAAATCCACTATTGATCAGAAAACTGTTGATGAAGCATAATCTTAAATCGGAGTTATCTAAAAGTGTTTTAAACGATATTTATTTGATATAATGAAATCGGTGATAAAATGTTATTTAATTTAAAAGCGCCTTATCAACCAATGGGTGATCAAATTAAGGCAATTGACACACTTTTAGAGAATTTTAAAACTGGAGAAAAACGTCAAGTTTTAAGAGGCGCAACAGGCACAGGTAAGAC
>Ga0265293_10014136_pt1 | contig 10195 bp, 8 predicted proteins | sample Munlanlewell138R_FD_192505 | JGI IMG/M metagenome (GOLD analysis project Ga0265293, IMG submission 192505) | Leachate microbial communities from a municipal landfill in Southern Ontario, Canada - Leachate well 138R | ecosystem: Engineered > Solid waste > Landfill > Unclassified | place: Canada...
TCAGGAAACGGACCAGCCTGGATCCGCCCCGAACCTTCCGGGCTCCGTGGCAAGAGCGGCGGACGCCGGCGAAATGCTTACCCCTAAACCCTCAGCGCCTACCGGCGGAACGCACCACCAGCACCACACTCAGCACCACGCTCAACACCACGATCGCCATCCCGACCACGCCCGGCAGCCCGAGCTGCTCGTCCGCGACCACCCTTCCCAACAGAACCGCGACGACCGGGTTGACGTAGGCGTACGAGGTCAGTAACGCGGGTCTGACCCACGCGTTCAGCAAGAAGACGTAGGCGCTGAAGCCGATCAACGAACCGAACACGACGAGGTACGCGAGCGCGAGGCCGGACGTTAGCGAAGGCAGCGCCGCCACGCGCTCGCCCCGCAGCAGGCCGACCGCACGAAGCTGGCGTCGGCGGCCAGCATGAGATACGGCGGCATGTCTACCACGGCGAACTTGATGGCGAGGTAGGTGGAACCCCAGATGACCTAGAGGATGAGGACCGCGACCGCGACCTCGAACGAGACCGGACCGATGCTTCGCTTCCGGAGACCCGCCAGGCGCGTCACGGCGGCCATTGTAAGGCGGCGTGCCCTCCTCAGTACCCGCTTGGCAACGCCGGCGGCTGCCAAGCCGCGCGTACGGCCGGCCGCTCCTCCTCGCCCTGCGCGCCACCACTCACTACCTCTATCGGCAGCACGATGCGCGCCGTCCGGATCAGGCAGAGCTCGGCCATCACCTCGCGGCAGTAGTAGAGCGTCACGTCGGCAGTAACGGCGGCGTTGCCCGGCGTGAACGAGGCGGGCACCTCAACCACGAGCGGATAAGTGGGATCATCGACGGCCAGGGCGGCGCCCTCGGAGAGTGTCACGGCGCTGCTCGAACTGCTCCACGCAACCTGTAGGGGCGCCAAGTCGTTCGCCTTGTAGCCGTCGGGCAACGTCAGCTCGAGCTCGATCTTGCCCTCTCCAACGTGCACCTTGGCGACGGGCAGTTTGAGCGTCTCGTCGAACCGTGTGGGCTGGCCAGGCGCGCTGGTCAGGAGACCCTTCGGGTCACTGAGCGCCAGCGTCCTCACGTCGAGGGTGTCGAGGTTCGCCACGCGGATGGCGTTGTTGTTCGTGTCGGCGACGAAGAGCCGGCGTCCGGCCACGCTCAAGCCGCCGGGCTCGTGGAACTGCGCCTCGGCGCCGTCGACCAGGCCGGCCTCGCCGGTACCGAAGAGCGTCGTGCTTTCACGCGTGGCTGGATCGATGCGTTTGACCTTGTTGTTGTAGGTGTCGGCCACGTAGAGCTGTCCGCCTGCGTAAGCCAGGCCGGTGGGGTGTTGCAGGCGCACCCGATCGCCTACCCCGTCGACGTCGCCGAACTCGAACAAGCCCATGCCCACGACCGTGTTCACCGCGCCGCCAGGCTCCACGTCGACGCGGCGCACGGCGCTGGCCTCACTGTCGGCCACGAACAGCTCGTGACCATCGCTCGCCAGGCCGCTCGGCTGGTTCAAACCGGCTCGAAGGGCGGGGCCGTCGCGCAACTCCTCGCGGCCGCTGCCGGCGTGCAAGTACAACTTGCCGGCCGCCGGGTCGTAGCGCCACACCTGGTGCTGCCCCGCCATGGCCACGAAGAGTTGATCGTCCAGCCAGAGCACGTCCCACGGCGAGTTCAGCCCGCTGCTCGCGTCGACGGTGTCGAGGCCGAAGAGGTAGCGCTGTTGGCCCGTGCCAGCCACCGTGGTCACCGTGCGTTTCTCCAGGTCGACCAACCGGATGCTGTGGTTACCCGTGTCGGCCACGTAAAGCGTGTTGGGATCCGCGAGCGCCATCCCCTGCGGCGCCTTGAAGCCCGCCGCCTCGAAGTCGCCGTCGCGCAGTTCCGCCGTGCCGCTGCCTATCACGGCTTGCACCACCCCTTCGAAGTCGGTCACGACGATGCGGTCGTTGCTGCTGTCGGCTATGAAGAGGCGCTGCCCGGCCGCGTCCGCCAGCACCTTGCCCGGGAAACGCAGGGCCGTCCGGGGCGCCACCACTCCCCGGGAACCCAAGTCCAACCGGGTGCGGTCAAGGGTCCCGCGCTCCGCGAAGGCGTCGATCATGCCGGCGATGTCCTCGTCGAAGGCGTCGTAGACCCCCTCGCCGGCATGCCGGCCCAGGATGTGGCCCTCGGGGTCGATGAGCACGAAGCTGGGCCAGGCCGACACGTTGTACGACTTCCACACCTCGAAGCGGAGGTCGTTGACGATCGGTTCGGTCCGCCCGTAACGCTCGGCCACCAGGCGGATGTTCTCCGTCTTGCTCTCGTTGACGAACTTGGCAGAGTGAACGCCGATGACGACCAGCTCGTCGGCATACTTCCGCTCGAGCGCCTGCAACTCGGGGATCACGTGGATGCAGTTGATGCAGCCGTAGGTCCAGAAGTCGAGCAACACGATCTTGCCTTTGAGGTCATCAAGCGTGAGGGGCTTGTCGGTATTGATCCAGTCGAGCCCCGGCGGGAACTCGTGAGCCGGCGCGGTGCCCACGTACGGCCCGGCGGCCGATCTGCGCGTCGCGAGCACGCCGATGAGCGCCGCGAGCACGCCTACGAGGATTAGTAACCTCTTCATGACCCGATGATAGTGGCGCAATCACCAACTCGGTGTCTGGCGCACGGTGCCGCGCCCAAGCATCCGGGTACGGCGGAAGGAGGCGCGCACATACACCCGGGTACGGCAGAAGGAGCCGCACGCGAGCACCCGGGCATGGCGGAGGGGCAGCACGCGGTCGCCCGTTAGCGGGCCCGCCCTACACGACGCCTAGCATCAGCATCGCCACCGCCACCTTGCGAAACGAGGCGATGTTGGAGCCCAGCACGTAGTTGCCCGGCTCGCCGAACTCGGCGGCCGTCTCGAAACAGACGGTGTGGATGTCGGTCATGATCTCGCGCAGCCGCTCATCCGTGTAAGCGAAGGTCCAGGCGTCACGGCTGGCGTTCTGCTGCATCTCGAGCGCCGAGGTGGCCACGCCGCCGGCGTTCGCGGCCTTGCCCGGCCCGAACGCCACGCCGGCGCCGATGAACGCGTCGATCGCGTCCGGGGTACACGGCATGTTCGCGCCCTCCCCGAGGGCGAGCAGGCCGCCTTCGATCAGGCTCTTGGCGTCGCTCCCGTCGAGTTCGTTCTGCGTGGCGCTCGGGAACGCGAGGTCACAGGGGATGTGCCAGATGTTGCCGCCACCGCGGTACTCGGAGCCGGGGTGGTGCTGCACGTACTCGGCGATGCGGCGGCGCTGCACCTCCTTGAGACGCTTCACCGTGGCGAGGTCGATGCCCTTCGGGTCGTACACCACGCCGTTCGAATCGGAGCAAGCGACGACCTTGGCGCCGAGGCGCTCCAGCTTCTGCATGGTGTAGATGGCCACGTTGCCAGAGCCGGACACCACGCACGTCTTGCCCTCCAGGGTCTCGCCGCGCGCCGCTAGCATCTGCTCGACGAAATAGACGCAGCCGTAGCCCGTGGCCTCGGTGCGCACGAGCGCCCCGCCGATCGCGAGGTTCTTGCCCGTCAACACCCCCGACTCGTAGCGGTTGGTGATGCGCTTGTACTGTCCGAACAGGTAGCCGATCTCGCGCTGGCCCACCCCGATGTCGCCGGCCGGCACGTCCGTGTACTCGCCGAGGTGGCGGTAGAGCTCGGTCATGAAGCTCTGGCAGAAACGCATGATCTCGCCGTCGCTGCGGCCCTTGGGGTCGAAGTCCGACCCCCCTTTGGCGCCGCCTACCGGCAGCCCGGTCAGGGCGTTCTTGAAGGTCTGCTCGAACGCCAGGAACTTCATCACGCCGAGGTTGACGCTGGGGTGGAAGCGGAGCCCGCCCTTGTAGGGACCCAGGGCGCTGTTGAACTCGATGCGAAAACCGCGGTTGACGTGCACTTCGCCCTGATCGTCGGTCCAGGGCACCCGGAAGATCAGCTGGCGTTCTGGCTCTACCAGTCGTTCGATCAGGTGCTGGTCCAAGAGTCGTGGCTGCTTGGCGAGCAGGGGTCCCAGGCTTTGGAAGATCTCTCCCACCGCCTGCAAGAACTCGCCCTCCCCGCGGCTGCGGCGCTCGACGACGTCGAAGATCTCGCTCAGCGCTTCCGTCATGTGGCTGCCAGCCTCCCTATCACCGCTAATTCATGCGCGTGAGCGCTAGAAGTAGCGGGTAGGGACCGAATCTACCACCAGTTCGCCGCGTTGGGCCAATATCACATGGCAGCGCTTGTTCCTACGCTGCTTGCAGATGAGAGTACACAGGTTCTCAGGTCTCGCCGAGGTACGCCCGTTTCATGCCCTCGTCGGCCAACAACTCGCCGGCCGGGCCCGACAACACGACCTCGCCCGTCTGCAGCACGTAGCCGCGATCGGCGATGGACAGTGCCACGTTGGCGTTCTGCTCCACCACGAACACGCTGATGCCGCGATCGTTCACTTGCTTGATTATCTCGAAGATGCGCTCCACGAACAGCGGCGCCAGGCCCATGCTCGGCTCGTCCATGAGGATCAGCCTGGGCCGGCTCATCAGCGCGCGTCCCATGGCCAGCATCTGCTGTTCCCCCCCACTCATGGTTCCGCCCTGTTGGTGAAGCCGTTCCCCCAACCGAGGGAACAGTTCGAAGACGTAGGCGAGGTCCTCCTCGGTCTCACCACCGCGCTTGCGCAAGTAGGCGCCCATCTCGAGGTTCTCCCTCACCGTCATCTTCGGGAAGATGCGGCGGTTCTCGGGAACGACCGCCATGCCACGAGCGATCCGGTCCGACGTGCTGAGGGCATCGGCGCGCTCACCGCGGAACCAGAGTTCGCCCTCGCTGAGGCCCACGATGCCCAATATGGTCTTGAGCGTCGTGCTCTTACCGGAAGCGTTGCCGCCCAAGAGACACACCATCTCACCCGGATAGATGACCATGTCAACGTCGTGCAGCACGCGGATGGGGCCGTAATGCGTCGTCACGCCCTTCAGTTCGAGCAGCGGCTCGTGGACCTGCGCCCCGTCCCTCATGGTCGTTCCTCGTCGGTGGGACCATGCGCCACCATGCCATCGGCGGCCTGCGCGCGGGCAACCGGACTGGTCTTGTCGGAGCGTTTACCCAGGTACGCCTCGATCACGGCTGGGTCGTTGACCACGTCGTGGTACGAGCCCTCGGCCAGTTTGCTGCCGTAGTCGAGGACTATGACGCGGTCACTGATGTCTTTCACCAGGTTCATCTTGTGTTCGACCAGCAAGACCGTGTAACCACCCTCGTCACGCATGCGCCGGATGATCTCGGTGATCTCGCGCGTCTCCTTGGGGTTCATGCCGGCGCTCGGCTCGTCGAGGAGCAGCAGCTTCGCGCCCGTCGCCATGGCACGAGCCATCTCGGTGCGGCGGCGGTTGGCATATGAGAGCACCTCGACGGGTTGGTGCAACCGGAAACCCATCAGGCGTGGCCCGAAGAAGGCCAGCTTCTCCAGCGCCAGGTCATGCATCACGAGTTCTTGCTTCAGGTAACCGGGAGTGCGGAAGACCGACGACACCCAGGTGGACTTCAGCTTGTGGTGTTGCGGTATGAGGACGTTCTCGAGAACCGTCAGCTTCGTGAAGAGCCGCAGGTTCTGGAAGGTCCTGGCCACCCCTCGGTCGACGATGGCGTTAGGGCGTAGGCCCTTGAGGCTATGGCCCTCGAAGCGGATGTCGCCGGAGTCGGGTTGGTACACCCCCGTTATCAGGTTGAACACCGTCGTCTTGCCCGCGCCGTTGGGGCCTATCACGCTGACTATCTCGCCCTTCCCCAACTCGAAGGAGAGGTCGGAGATGGCCTGCAGGCCGCCGAAGGCCTTGCTCACGTTGCGCACCTCGAGCATGCTCACGGCTTCACCTCCTCGTCGTCGTCGGCATCTTCTTGCTTGCCGGCCAGCGCCGGGTTGGAGAGCCACGCGTCCTGGCGCTTCTCCTCCTCGGTGGGCTCGTCCAACCGCTCGCGGAAGAGCCAGGCCCAGCTGAACTCCCGGCGCCCCATGATGCCCGAAGGGCGCAGGATCATTATGGCGATGAGCACGACGGACAGCGTGATCGCGCGCATGCCGAAGCCTTGCCACCTCGTTTGCAGGCTCGCCAGATCGCTGCCATAAAGGCCGAACAACGCCAGGCCGACGCCGAGAAGCGCGGGCACGTAGACGAGCGGGTTCAGCTGCGGCCTGAGCCTGCGCGTGCGCCGGATTATGTAGGCGATCACCGCGAGGGCCACGAGGACGGCCCCGGCCGCCACCACCCACGTGCTCAACGGGTACGACTGCTCGAGCGGGTCGCCGTACTGCCTCACCCAGACGACCAGCGCGGTACCCAGGAGGACGCCGGTGATCGAACCCGTTCCCCCCACGCTGATGGCCACCAGGAAGTAGAAGGTCAAGAAGAAGAGGAAGAGGTCGAGGCGCGCCGTGCCCACCCAACTCACCCAGAGTCCGCCGGCGACGCCCGCGAAGAACGCGGAGATGGCGAACGCCAGGACCTTGTGATACGAGGTGTTGACGCCCATGGCCTCGCTCGCGATCTCGTCCTCCCGGATGCCCTGCAGCACCCTGCCGTAAGAGGAGTACTTGAGCCGCGCCATCACGAAGATGGTGATGGCGAGGAGGCCGAATGTCCACCACACGCTCTTGCCGAACGAGGAGGGCACGCCCGCGAACCCGAGAGCGCCGTTCGTGAACGACGACATCATGGGCGTGGAAGCGAGCAGCCTGATGGCCTCCCCGAAGGCGAAGGTCACGATGGCGAGGTAGTCGCCCCTCAACCTCAGGGACGGAAACCCGACGATCACGCCGAACAACGCCGCCATGATGCCGCCGATGAAGAGGGCTATCAAGAACCTGGCCCACAGCGTCTCGGGGGTGGTCAAGGCGTCGAGGCCGACGCCTCGCAGCATGTTCTCCACCGACAGCCCGATGGAGAAGTCGGAGAGGTTGCTGCGGGCGCTGCTGGCGAGCGTCTCGCGCGTGGCGGCCGGCAGGATGAGGAGGCCGGTGGTGTAACCGCCGACCAGCATGAAGCCGTGGTGGCCCAGCGACAAGATCCCCGTGACACCGTTGACGAGGTTGAGGCTCACGGTGGCTATGCCCCAGATGGCGAACAGCGCGAAGACCTGCTTGAGCTTGGAGCTGGTGCCGCCGTCCACCAACAGCAGCACGAGCACCGTCAGGGCCAGGCCACCCAGCGTCAGCAGCGTGTTGCGGGTCCGCCGCTTGGTGTAGTGGGGGACGTACGCGGCGGGGGCGGGTACGGGCGGCGCGCCGTCGAGAGGGGGCTTCATACCTTCTCCGAGAGGTCTTCGCCCACGATGCCGCTAGGCCGGATCAACAGGATGAGGATCATGGCGAGGAACGCGAACGTGTCCTTGTACTCGGTGATGCCGCCGAAGGCCGCGGTGCGGGGGAACAGCGCCGTGAGGAAGTTCTCCAAGAACCCAAGCAGGACGCCACCCACGACGGCGCCGGGCAGGCTGCCGATGCCGCCGATGACGGCCGCAGCGAACGCCTTGATGCCGGGCAGGATCCCGAAGATGGCTGGTTGGTTGATGCTGCCGAAGGTCATGCCCCAGAGCACCCCGGCGGCGGCGGCCAGCATGGAGCCCAACAAGAACGTGGTCGCTATCACGCGGTCGACGTTGACCCCCATCATCTGGGCGGTCTCGGCGTCCTGGGCGGTGGCGCGCATGGCCTTCCCGAGGCGCGTGCGCGTCACGAACAGCGTCAGGGCCACCACGAGAACGGCGGTGACGACCGGCACGAGGACGATCATCCATGACGTGTACAGCGGTTCACCGAACACGTTGAACTGAAGCATGCTCGTCCAGAAGGACTGTGGCCTGAACGGCGTCTGGCGGTTTGAGAAGGCCAGGATGCCGAAGTTCTGCAGGAAGAACGACACTGCGATGGCCGTGATCAGCATCGAGTTCCTGGGGGCGCCCCTCAACGGCCGGTAGGCCACTCGGTCTATGGTCATGCCCAGCACGCCCGTGATGAACATGGACGCCACCATGGCCGCGAACCAGCCGAGTTGAGTGGAGGCGAGGGCGAACGTGACGACCGCGAACGCGATGAGCGCCCCGGCCAGAACGATCGGGTCGCGCTTCTCGGTCCTGAAGAAGCCGAGGAACTGCATGACGCCGTAACCCACCGCGGCGCCCACCAAAACGGCGACCGGCCAGGAGTAGGGCGTCTTCGTGAACAGGAAATAGGCGGCGAAGGCCCCGACCATGAACACCTCGCCGTGCGCGAAATTGATGAGCCGGATTATGCCGTAGACCATCGTGTAGCCGAGCGCTATGAGCGCGTACAGGCTGCCGAGTTGCAAGGACCTCACGACGGCGCCCGAGAAGAAGGCGGCGTTGAAGGTCTCGTTTACACCATGAAGATAGAACATGCGCCAGGCGATCAACCCCAGCCCTACCAGGCCGATCAGCCATGGAAGCCAGGGGCGGCGCTTGGGGGAGGTTGCGCTTGCCGACAAACCCTACTCCGTCCTTACTAGCCCGCTACTCTGGTTGACTCTGATCGAAGCACGAACCGTTCGCGGCAAGGGGCCGAGGCGCCCTTGCCGCGAACGCATGAGGTTCTAACTGGGTCGGGCCCCGCTCACTCGAGCGAGATGCCCTTCAGCACGACCTTGTCCCACGTGCCGTCGGCGTTGACCTTGTAGGCGTACAGGCCCATGACGCGGTTGGCAGGGGTGCCGTCGGTGCCGGCGAACGTGATGTCACCGGACACGCCGGGGAAGTCCTTGAGGCTGGCGAGGGCGTCCCGCACGGCCTTGTGGTCGGTGCTGCCGGCGTCTTCGATGGCCTTCATGAGGACCTTGTAGGCGTCGGCGCCCGCGAGCGTGAAGCCCGTGAAGTGATCTAGGGAGTAGTCCTTCTCGAAAGCCGCGCGGAACTCGCCGGCCCGCTCGGCCGCGGCGCCGGTGAGCACTTCCGGTTCACCGAAGGACGTGAAGGTGAAGCCGTCGAAGGCGGTGCCGCCACCCTCGGGGCACTGCGAGTCGTCGGACGCGTCGCCGCCCAGGATCGGCTGGTTGAAGCCCTGCTGGCGGAGCTGCGGCACGAGCGAGGCGGCCTCGGCGCAGAAGCCGGTGTAGTAGATCATGTCGGGTGCGAACGACCGCAGGTTGTTGATCTGCGCTGAGAAGTCTACGTTGTTGGAGGTGTAGTCGAGCACCGTGGTGGTGCCGCCGAAGCCCTCGAAGGCGTCCTGGAAGAAGGAGGCAAGGCCCACGCTGTAGTCGTCGTCCTGCTGACGGAAGATGGCGACCTTGCGCGCGCCGACGTCGTTGTAGGCGTACTGCGCTGCCACCGTGCCCTGGAACTGGTCGGTGTAGGGGATGCGGAAGATGTAGTCGCCGATCTGCGTGGTGGCGGGGTTGGTGGAGCCGGTGCTGATCATCACGGTGCCGGCGGGCTGCAGGACCTCGGCAGCGGGGATGGAGTGGCTGGAGGAGTAGGAGCCCAGGACCGCCACGACGCCCTCGTCGAGGAAGCGGTTGGCGCAGGCCACGGAGCCCTCGACCGTGCTGGCGTTGTCGCAGACCGACAGTTCGACGTTCATGCCGTTGACCGTCGGCTGCTGCTCATGCGCCACCTTGATGCCGTCCAGGGTGTCGTTGCCGGTGACGGCCATGCGCCCGGACAGTTCCAGGAACACTCCCACCTTCACGGTCCCCTGGGCTAGTGCCAGGCCGGCCATGGCGAGCGCGAGGACGAGCGTTAATGTCAATCGCTTCATATCTACTTCCTCTCCCACGAACGTGCTGTCGTGTGGCGCAGGTGGCGGACCTTCGGTCTACAGAGCCAGGAGCACCGCCGCGACGCCATACTTTATTCGTCGTCGCACTATAACTTGACGACCGCCCCGTGTTGTCAAGGCGCGTTCCGCCCCCTTCACGCAAGCCTTGGGCACCTCAGCCATCGCGGTAAAGGTAGCTGTAGGCGTCGATCGCGGGCACTCCGCCCAGGTGACCGTACAAGTCGCGCGAGCGCGCTTTGGCGCGTCTGGCACGACCGTAGCCGACGTGCTAGAGTCCTGGGCGACAAAGCTAATGGAAGGTTGGTGGTTGGCACGTGAGACGTCCGTTCGTGCTGGTTCTCGCGCTTCTCATGAGCGTCTGGGCTCTTGCCGGGGCTCAAGGAACGCTACATCTTTCGACGAGCGAAGACTG
>Ga0265293_10014138_pt1 | contig 10195 bp, 6 predicted proteins | sample Munlanlewell138R_FD_192505 | JGI IMG/M metagenome (GOLD analysis project Ga0265293, IMG submission 192505) | Leachate microbial communities from a municipal landfill in Southern Ontario, Canada - Leachate well 138R | ecosystem: Engineered > Solid waste > Landfill > Unclassified | place: Canada...
GCCGTGGGCGCAGGGGCTATCATCCACTCGGTGACGGCGGGCCGCCTGCGCAGGACGGACCTACAGAAAATCAAAGACATCCACCCCAACCTCATCATGATTGCAGGGGGAGTCGATTACGGAGAAAGAGACACCGCCATTTATAATGGGGAGATGATTCGTTCCCTGGATCTTTCCATCCCCGTTATCTATGCGGGAAACATAGAAAATCAGGAGGAGATGCGTCTTATATTTGAAGGGGCAAAAGCACCTCTCTATATCGTTGAAAACGTATACCCCAAAATTGACGAACTCAATGTGGAGCCGGCCAGGAAGGTGATTCAGGATGCCTTTGAAGATCACATTGTTCAAGCACCGGGCATGGAGCACATTCGGGATATGATCAGCGGGCCTATCATTCCCACCCCGGGAGCGGTGATGGAAAGCGCCAAGCTCTTATATGAACACTTAGGCGATCTGGTGGTCCTGGATGTGGGAGGAGCAACAACTGACCTTCATTCTGTAACAGAAGGATCTGAGGAGATTTCTAGAATACTGGTCAGTCCGGAACCCAAAGCCAAGCGCACCGTGGAAGGTGATCTGGGCGTTTATATCAACATGAGAAATATCGTTGATAGCATTGGAAAAGAGAATCTAACGGAAGAGCTGGGGCTGGACATCGACAGGATCATGGAGGATTATAAATTTGTACCTCAAACTGAGGATGAGGTTCGCTTTGTGGAGCACCTGACGAAAGAAGCAGCAATTAAGGCTACGGAACGCCACGCCGGGCGGATTCGCTACGTTTACGGGCCATCGGGTAGATCTACCTTGGCAGAAGGCAAGGATCTATCACAAATCAAGTACATCATAGGAACAGGCGGCGCACTGACACGCCTCCCGAATCGAATCAATATTATGAAGTCCATCGCACTTCACAATGAGACAGGCTTGCTACTTTTCCCAAATACAGATGCGAAGATTCTAGTCGATAATGGCTATATCATGGCGTCTCTTGGGGTACTTTCAAAGCGATATAAGGATGCAGCAATACGTTTCCTGGGGGAAAGTTTAGACCATAAGCTGATATAGAAAACCTGAAGGCACTCAAGGGCTCCGGCATTATCACCAGTACCACTGTCCGAGGGTACCGAATGTGCAAAATTTACACTTGTACTATAATAAATGAAGATTAACCACAGATTTTGTGCAAAATCTTCGCTTGTATGCAATTAATTCTATGTAATATGTAATTAATTAACAATCTATTGCGTATAACCGCAAATTTTGCTCAAAAAAACCTTAGTAACATCAATTCGCTATGCATAACCGAAGATTTTGCACACAAAAGTTAAAAACCTATAAGCAGTAGCCAGGGGGTCTGTCCCCGTGGGCGCCGTAGACTCCATCCAGCTAAAGCTGGGGAGTCCTGACATAGCACCTACCAGACACTTGCTTCGCAAATGTGGTTAGGTGCGTAAAAGCAGCCAGGGGGTCTGTCCCCGTGGTGGTGGAGAAAGGAAGGATAGCATGTATCCAAGATTAGTGTTTGATTTGAAGAAGGTGAGACAGAATCTGGATGCGGTCAGCCATATCGTTAAAAAGGGCAACTGCTCACTCATGATTGTGACGAAATCCTTCTGTGCGGACCGGCGAATGGCCGAGCTCATAGCCGGTCACCCTCAGGTAGATTATTTTGCCGACTCCCGAATACTGAACATTAAGAACTACCACGATCTACCGAAAGAGACCGTGCTCCTTCGACTCCCTCAACATGAAGAGGTGAGAGAGGTAGTCCAGTATGCAGATATTAGCTTCAATTCCGAGCTGTCCACCATTCAGCTTCTTAACCAAGAGGCAGTCAAACAAGGTAAAACCCACCGAATCGTATTAATGATCGACCTGGGAGATCTGAGAGAAGGCGTTTTCTATCAAGACCGGGATGCCATCGATGAAATAGTTGAAGAGATTTTGAAGCTGTCCAATATCCAACTCTTTGGCCTGGGTGTCAACCTGACCTGTTACGGTGCAATCATCCCCAGGCACGACAACTTATCTATACTGACACAGCTTGCAAAGGAAATCAGAGAAAAGTACGGTTTGGAATTGCCCATGGTATCCGGCGGCAACTCCAGCTCCCTCTACCTGATCGAAAAGGGTGAACTGCCTGAGGGCATTAACAATCTGCGGTTGGGAGAGGCATTCATTTTAGGAAAGGAAACAGCTTACGGGGAACAGATCCCGGGCACCAACGCTGATGCCGTCATGTTGGAGGCCCAGATTATCGAAATGAAAACCAAGCCATCCCTTCCTATCGGTGAGGTTGGAATGGACGCCTTCGGCATGAGCCCGGTCTATGAGGACAGGGGGAATATCAAGAGGGCAATCCTGGCCATCGGCAAACAGGATGCGGATGTGGAAAACATGTGGCCAACAGACCCGGACATCGATATCTTGGGCGCCAGCTCAGATCACCTCATCATGGATGTAACCCGCTCGGAAAAGGAATACAAAGTTGGAGATGTGATCTCCTTTGCCCTGGCCTATGGCGGTCTGCTGAAGGCGGCGACCAGCAATTACGTGAATCGGGTTTACATCAACGATTAACAAAGCCGGACACAGGAAGACTTAGGGACAGACTGTGTGAAAACCTCATAGGGAAGTGCAGGAAAGGATCTCTTGCTTTACATTAGGACACGATGTCTTCAACACTAAGAAAGGTGTCCTAAAAGGTGGTTTTGTCCAAGCAAAACCGACCTCGTATAAGAATAAATAGGACAAAACAAATCAACATAGAGGGCACTGTCCTAAAATCTGTACAAGAGTAGGACAACTTTTTCCGACATACTAATAAATGTCCTATAAACTTGGATTGTAGACGGCATCTTGAACCAACTTTCTGCTGAAATAGGACACCAATAAAAGAGAAAACATTTTTGTCCTATTCCGTGATTTGATTTCAAATACCAATTCAAAAGAAAAGTATTATATACTATAATAGCCGTATTGAATTACGATTATTTTATATTGGAAGTTGACAATGAAAAGGAGAAAATGGGTGAAGATCGTTGTTTTGGACGGGTATACGGAAAATCCCGGGGATCTCAGCTGGGAGGGGTTCGAGAGGCATGGAGAGCTTATTGTATATGACCGTACCTTGCCGGAGAAGATTATTTCACGAATCGGTGATGCGGAATATGTGATTACAAACAAGACACCTCTGGGGGCAGAGATTTTTAACGCTTGCCCGCAGATTAAATATATCGGAGTAATAGCTACAGGATATAATGTTGTGGACATCGAAGCAGCAAAATCCGCCGGGATCGTTGTAACGAATATTCCTGATTACGGAACGGCCGCGGTGGCGCAGTACGTATTTGCCTTGTTGCTTGAAGTATGTCACCATGTTGGTCATCACAACGAAGCTGTGCAAAGTGGGCGTTGGACTTCCTGTCCCGATTTCTGCTTTTGGGATTACCCCTTGATTGAACTTGCCGGCAAGACAATGGGCATCATAGGATTTGGACGCATCGGGCAAAATACCGCAAAAATTGCACAAGCATTGGGAATGAACGTGTTGACCTATACCGGACGCCCCGGTCAAACGGGGAGGGATTCAGAGAACTGCGTAAATTTTGTGACTCTCGATGAACTTCTGAAAGGATCTGACATCATTTCGCTTCATTGCCCACTTCGGCCATCCTCTCATGGAATAATCAATAAAGAAAGTATCAGCAAGATGAAGGACGGGGTGATTCTTATCAATACTGCCAGAGGGCCCTTAGTTATTGAAGAGGATCTTAGAGAGGCCCTTGATTCGGGCAAAGTTTTTGCTGCAGCAATTGATGTGGTATCGAGAGAACCCATCGAAGCGGACAATCCACTCCTCGGCGCGAAAAACTGCATCATTACACCACATATGGCCTGGGGTGCGAAAGAATCCCGGGCGCGGCTCATGGCGATCGCTGTGGCAAATCTAGAAGCATTCTTAGAGGGGTCACCTATAAACGTTGTGAATGAATAATAACAAAACCCCCCACAAGGTCTGTCCCTGTGGGGGCATTATCAACCACGGGGTCTGTCCCCGTGGTTAGTTTTTACTCGACTAATCTCTTTTCTCCGGTAATCTCCTGGATGGGCTTGATGTCCTGCGACACCTCGACGGTACCCAGGTATTCACCTTTTGCGTTCCTCACTGCAAAGTAGCGGATGTAGACGTATTTGTCACCCATTTTGATCCAAAAATCCTCGTGATCCTTTTTCCCGGACATGAGATCGGCAACAATGCCCTCTACGATATGAGCGCTGGCAGGTGGGTGGCAATTGCTGACCTGTCTTCCGATAATGGTTTTAGGTCTTGCAAAAATCCGTTCTTTTCCCTGTGAAAAATACTTGACCTCTCCGTTCTTATCCACGAAGGTCATGTCGATGGGGAGCGTATTCAGCAGGGCGTTGATCTCCTCCGGTAGCATATAACCGGCATCGAAATGCACATAACCGGCAGCCTTTTCCACTTTCGGATTCTGTTTCTCACCGGATGCTCCGCTTCCCATGGGTAGCCACCGCATGACAGGTTTATAGAGACAGTAGCCGATCTCATCGCTGGCTTTTTCGATTTCCACCCATTCATCCTCTGTCAAGGTTTCCAGGACCATGGGGAAGAGGATGTTCTCCTCCTTGAATATCATTTCAAGTATGCGATCTCCCGTAGCGGCAGCCTTTTCCAGGGTCTCTTTTTTATCCGCGCTGCCATCTTTCAACAGGGTTAAGACCTCTTTAATCTGTGCCCGGATTTCATCATCTACACCCCACATTACTTTGGGAGGCGCCGTGATATCGTACTTTTCCATATATGGGAAGAGTAGATTTTCTTTTCTGGAGTAATGCTTATCAATCTCCCAGAGCTCTTTGAAGATATTGGATAGGGGGCCTGTGTATTCGCCGCTGTCCTTTGATTCGGCAGCCTTAACGGCAGGCAGGAGTTTTTCGCTTATAAGGGCTTCTAGGGCTCTGTTTTCCTCCTTGAAGGTGTGTACAGGATGACCGGGTATCTCCGCCTCGTTTACCGGCCGGTGGATTTCTTCAATGGAACCTTTGAATACCGCTGCATGAACATCGCAGAGGCGCTGTACCTCCTCCACGGGCATGCCTTCGTTTATCAGGGCTTGCTCCATTTCTGAAATCTCTGTAGCAGCTACCCCTTCAATTAAATCCGCGAACCTTGCCTTGACTTCTTCCACGCTCTTCCCCTCGTGGAGCTCTCCGATCAGCTCCTTCAGGATTTTTTGCCGATATTCCCTGTTATTGATCATTTCGCTCATAGTAACCCTCCTTGCAAACAGCAATACAAACTAATTCTTTCCTTATCTTAACCAAATCCGCCCATTTCATCGCAGCCCATAAGGTGAGCAGGGGATGAACATGAATAGTATATGTATACCCGAGATCCGCATGCTCAAAATGGCGCTGGCGCTATGGTGTCACATTGACAAGAATTTGTTCTTGTACTACAATGAAACCAGTTGGGGCAACCGATATCATTATGTTGGTCCTTATTTTTTCGGTTCGTTGAAGCGGGAGGTCAAGTATCTGAATGGGCGCATTGCAAATCGACAATTTTATACATACATCCATATTAATATTTGCTGTCGGGGCCCTGGTCGCCCTCGCACTGGGCAAGAGGGACAGGCTCTGCAACCTAGTATCGAACAGCATCTGCATCGCTGCGGGCTTGCTCCTGATGGTTGCGTCTGCGATGAAGCTCCTCAGCGGAAGCGACCTTATTCAGATTGAGTTATTTCAATCTTCTCTCCCCTTCCTTACTCTGGAAATGAAGATCGATAATCTTTCTGCTCTGTTTTTGATGATTTTATCCGTCCTGACGATTTGTGTTTCTATTTACTCCATGGGGTACATCTCGCATTATTACGGGAAAAGACACGTTGGGCTTTTTAATTTTCTATATATAACGTTTATTTTATCCATGATTTTTGTCTTCACTTCGTCAAATGCGGTGTTTTTCTATATGGCCTGGGAGGCTATGTCACTATTATCCTACTTCCTCGTCATCTTTGAGTCGGAGCGGATGGAAAATCAACGTGCAGGCACCTTGTATATCGTCATGACCCATATTGCAACGGCATTCCTCCTTATCGGATTCATGATTATCTATAGCTACACCAAGTCCTTCGACTTGTTTGGAAGCTCGGACGCCATACCGGATACAGCCAAGAACATCATTTTCATCCTGTTTCTACTAGGGTTCAGTACGAAAGCAGGGGCAATCCCGGTGCACATTTGGCTGCCTTACGCTCATCCTGCTGCGCCCAGCAATGTGTCAGCCCTCATGTCGGGGATCATGATCAAAACAGCCATCTACGGACTGATTCGCTTCGTCTTAGGTTTTCTGGGTGTACAGCATACCTGGTGGGGTGCACTGCTCATAGGCGTCGGTATTGTTTCCGCCGTACTGGGAGTCGCTTACGCCCTCATGGAGCATGATATTAAACGGCTTTTAGCATACAGCAGTGTGGAAAACATTGGAATTATACTTATCGGGCTGGGAGTCAGCTTTACAGCTTTGGCACAGGGCAATGAAATGATTGGGGCCCTAGCGCTTATTGCCTCTATTCTCCACGCCGTAAACCACACCTTCTTTAAAGGTGGTTTATTCCTTGGCGCCGGATCCGTTCATTACGCAACGGGAACAAAGGATATAGAAAAGCTGGGCGGATTGATCAAAGTTATGCCGGTCACAGCGGTGCTGGTCTTGTGCTTTTCCCTGGCAATATCGGCAATCGTACCCTTTAATGGGTTTATCAGCGAGTGGCTTACCTATCAATCCATCTTCGCTTACATTGCTCCGGGGCAAGCGGGAACCAACATCCTGTTCATCCTGGCCGTAGCAGCACTTGGGTTGGCAGGCGCCTTAGCTGCGGCTTGCTTCGTAAAACTATTCGGCATTTCCTTCCTGGGGCTTCCCAGGAGTGAGAAAATATCAAACGTTCAAGAGGTTCCCGTCACCATGAACATCGGTATGGGGATTTTAGCTTTTCTTTGCCTGCTTATGGGTGTGTTCCCCCTGTTCATTATTCGCCTTATCGACGGAGTGGCCAGTGATCTCATCGGCAACTCTATTCTTGGGCAACTGCAGGGAGGCTTTCTATTAACATGGTACTCCATGGATCTGTCCGGCACGGTGATCTCTCCTTTTGAGATTCTCATTGCCCTTGGGGTTCTTACCTTGCTCGCTTTACTGGCAATCCGGGTCTTTGGGGGAGAGTACATGGAAAGAAAGTATGGCACCTGGGACTGCGGTTTTGAAGGGATTAACTCCAGAACGCAGTACACAGCCGCAGGCTTTTCAAAGCCTATAAAAATCGTGTTTCGGATCCTGTTCCGACCCTCACGAAAGACGGAGGCCATAGGAGGAACATATTACTACCCCGACCGGATCGAGTACAAGGTGGAATCGGAATCCATCTTCGAGAAATACGTCTATTTGCCGGCGTTTTCAAGGATTCGTACCTTTTCCAGAAGGACTAAGTTCCTTGTTCAAACGGGAAATATTCAAAACTATTTAGTCTATATTTTTATTACTATTTTGGCATTAATGGCCTATAACAGGTTCGTATAAAGGGATTGACGAAGATATGAGTTATATCATCTACATCATAATACAGATATTTGTCATGGTGCTGACAGCGCCTTTGGTCAACGGTATCATTAAAAAGGCCAAAGCTTTTTCACAGAAAAGAACGGGACCTCCGGTCTTTCAGATGTACTATGACCTCTATAAGCTGATCCAAAAGGGCACCGTTGTTTCGGATGTGTCTTCCTGGATTTACAAAGCAGCGCCATATGTGGTATTTTCAACAGCTCTTGCTGCCGCTCTGTTAGTACCGGTATCGACGCTGGTCACACCGACCAACAGCATACCCGGGGACTTTATCCTAATGGTCTCTGTTTTTGCACTTGGGAGATTCTTTATGATGGCAGCAGGTTTGGATACAGGCAGCACTTTTGGCGGTATGGGAAGCAGTAGAGAAGCTATGATCTCATCTCTGGCAGAGCCGTCCATTCTGGTGTGTCTGTTCACAGCAGGCCTTATCGCAGGATCTACTTCTCTGGATGGGATGATGACGTTTATGCAGGGCACGGGCACTTCGCCCACACATCCGGTTGTGGTTTTATTATTCCTTGCATTGCTTTCTATTATTATGATGGAAACGGCGCGCATCCCTGTAGATGATCCTTCCACACATCTGGAGTTGACCATGGTTCATGAGGCAATGCTCCTGGAATATTCGGGACGGCATCTAGCGTTGATGGAATACGGTGCTGCCATAAAACAGCTGGTTTTTATGACCCTCCTTGTGAATCTGCTGATCCCTCATGACCAACTTATTGGGTTTGCTGGAGTTGGGGCTGTGGTGGTCTCTCTGTTGATCTATTTACTGAAAGTGATCCTTCTCGCTGTTCTGATTGCTCTGGTCGAGATCAATACGGTGAAGCTGCGCCTGTTCAGCATACCAAACCTGGCGGCGCTATCCTTCATTCTCTCGTTCCTTGCATTTTTACAGTATTTCCTGATGGGAGGCGGAAATGTCTAGTTTGTTTGATACATTATCGGTTATTATCCTCTTGACATCCTTTGTCTTAGTGGCCAACAAGAGGATTAAATCCTATATCAAGACCTTCCGCGTTCAGTCGGCGTTCATCGCTCTGGCCGCAGGCATTATGGGCATCCAAAGCATCATGGAGGAAGGGCGCATCGATGTGCTGGTGGTTTGTTTTGTCATCGTAGTTTTGAAGGTGATCTACATTCCTAAACTATTGAGCAGAACGTATTCCGGGGTGGAATACAAGGTGGAAAAGGACTTTATTTTGAACATCCCTATTTTGGTTTTGATTTGCTGCGGCCTGGTGGTGTTTACCTACTTTTCCATTGCTACTATCGATGGAATCAGCCAAGGGTACAACGATATACAGATCGTGAATTCCGTCTCCGTGGTGGTGATTGGACTGTTCTTCATGATAAGCAGAAAGAAGGCCATCGGCCAAATTATCGGTTTTCTTGTACTGGAAAACGGGATCTTTATTACTGCCATGTTTGCTACGGACGGAATGCCCTTCATCGTAGATATGGGCATATTTATCGATATGCTCACAGCGGTAATGATCATGGGCATAATGGTGTATCAAATCAGTGATAAGTTTGACACCATTAATATTGATAAGTTAAACAAATTGAAAGGATAATCGAATGGGATTTTTGCTGTTCGCCATACCGTTAATCTCCGTTTTGCTGTTTTTTCTCATGAAGAAAAGGCTCTTTTTGCATGTTATCAGCTTAACGGCTTCCGGCTTAATGATGATGATAGCACTGCCTTTGACAGCAGATGTGATCGCCAAGGGAACAGTGGAGTATGCCCATTACGGAGGCTTCTTTTACTTGGATTCTCTAAGTATTATTGTTCTGAACATTGTCTTGCTCATTGGATTTTTTGCCACCATATACTCGGTGCAGTACCTGGAAGTGGACGTAAGGCGGAACAAACTGGACTTTGGCAAGGTGAGGCTTTATTACGTCCTTATGCAGCTGTTTCTGTTCACCATGATACTGGCCTTGACCGTGAAAAATATGGGCATTATGTGGATTGCCATAGAAGCTACGACCCTGGCCTCTGTTTTTTTGGTGGGTTTTCATAACGACCGATATGCGCTGGAGGCGGCATGGAAGTACGTCATCATTTGTTCCGTGGGTATTGCTGTGGCAATGCTGGGCATTATATTCCTCCATCTTTCCTCCATCGGCGTATTGGAAAACACGGAGCTGTTGCAGTGGACCTCCTTGATGGAGAATGCCAAGAGCTTGAACGGGTCCACAGCCAGGTTAGCTTTTATCTTTATTCTCGTCGGTTTCGGAACCAAGGCAGGACTAGCGCCCATGCATACCTGGCTTCCCGATGCTCACAGCCAGGCACCGGCGCCAATCAGTGCACTGCTGTCCGGTGTGCTGCTCAACAGCGCCATGTATGGCATCATCCGCATGGTAGCGGTGGTCAACAAGAGTTTAGGAAGCAGCGCTTACACCGGAAGATTACTCATTGCTATTGGTATGCTTTCCATTGTCACTGCAGCGATCTTCATACTGACGCAGAAGGATTACAAAAGGCTGCTTGCTTATTCCAGCATTGAGCACATGGGAGTTATA
>Ga0265293_10014140_pt1 | contig 10195 bp, 5 predicted proteins | sample Munlanlewell138R_FD_192505 | JGI IMG/M metagenome (GOLD analysis project Ga0265293, IMG submission 192505) | Leachate microbial communities from a municipal landfill in Southern Ontario, Canada - Leachate well 138R | ecosystem: Engineered > Solid waste > Landfill > Unclassified | place: Canada...
AATCCGTTTTGGGAGCAAGGCAGGGAGGCACGTCTGGGCAAAATAGAATTTCTGTTTACCACAGACCCAGGCATAACCCTTTATGTTGATTTTTATACGGACTTTAACACCACACCATATAAGAGCGAGGAAATTGTTTTGGACGGCGATGGCGACAAGACCTGGAAGGCGGTATTTTCAGGCGAAGTCGGAACAACTCACCAGATAGTTATAAGGCATGAAGCCGTGGCGCAGACCTGCGAAATACACGCGATCGTGCCATGGTTCAAACCTGCGGGGAGGCTCTTTAAATGAAGGTAACCCCGACCAAACAGATACCATGGGGCCGGGAGGATGTGCTAAGCGGCGAACCAAGGCGGTTATTGGATTATTTTAAAAAATTAATCCGGTACTTGAACGAGTCTTACGAGGCCCTTGCGCTGGCGGTTAACTATAACGAAGGCCACGTTACACCTCGAATTATCGAACAGAACGCAAAGCCTACGCCTGAAAAGGGTGAGCTTGTTCTGTGGAAGGATGCCGACGCTGCGGCAGGGCAGCCAACTCATTATTTGGTGATAAACGAGAATGGTACGATCATAACTTTTTCATCGAAGGAGACGGCTTGATTTTGTTTATATCCAATTCCGGAGAAACGTTGCCGATCGCATACCGCGTTCAAAAAGAGGGTCGGGAAGTGATGGCGTATATTCATAGCACGCAGTACCGGGGCAATTATGACGGACTTGTGGATCGGGTTTCTGCAACCAAGCTGCCTGGTAAGATAAAAAAGGCTGAAGCCGTGGTATTTGATATTATCAGGCCAAACGAGGGCACTCATGCCGACCAGCTACTGCTCAAGATTTTCAAATGCAGCAGGCAGGTCCCGGAAGTGTTCGGTGCGGTGGCTGACAAGATTAAAAAAAATGTCCCGGTTATCGGGGCAAGCAAAGAAACGGCAACCTGGGAACTGGATAGAAAAAAGGGAACACAAATAGCAAAGCAGGTCGGGATTGCCGTGCCGGAAACATACGAGTTTAAAAGCCTGTCCGAGGGAATGGCTTTCCTGAAAGGTAAAAAAGATCGTTGGGTGTTCAAGCCAAACAATAATCAAGACCTTGACTTGACTTATGTGGAGAGCTTCCCGGGAGAACTCAAAAGCAAATTTGAAGGCGAATACAAGGAGCGGTTGGGAGACAGCTTTGACTATATCCTGCAAAAAGTGATTGAGGGGGTAGAGATTTCAACAGAAATGTGGTTTGACGGGCACAAGCCTGTTTTGTTCAACCATACCATTGAGGACAAGCGGTTGATGAACTCTAACCTTGGGCCGGCAATCGGCTCGCAGAGCAACACCGTTTGGATTAAACAAAATCCTGACGGACTTTTAATGGCCGAGCTTGGAAAGCTGGTTCCCTTGCTCCAGGCCGCCGGCTACGCCGGTGCGATCGACGTTAACACCGTAATATCAGAAACAGACCAAAAGCCCTATTTTTTGGAATGGACATGCAGAATGGGTTATGATGCCCTGTACTGCTTGTTGTCTCTTCTGAACGGGAAAATAGGAGATTTTTTAACAAACGGGTTTCGCGGCAATTTTGCCGACGAGTTTGCAAGTTCGCAGCGTATTACCATACCGCCGTTTCCGTATAGTGAGCCGTCTTTGCTGAACAGCTATGCAAAAGGGGTGGAAATCCAATCCGGCATGGAAGATCGGCATTTTTGGGCAGAGGATATTAAAAAGAATGGAAACAGAATCGAGTGTGCCGGTGCGGACGGCATATTGGGCGTTGTGGCCGCCAGAGGCAATTCCCTGGGCGGGTCCGTGGGCAACATGTATCGAGCGATTGATAATCTGAAAATAGCTTCAACGCTTCAATACCGGACAGATGCTGAAAGGCGACCACAAAAAGCAATCAATAAACTCCAAAAATGGGGGATAAAAATATGGTAGACGATTTTACCTTAGCAAGGCTTTATGTGAAAGAAAAATGAACTAAGGAGGACAAAAAAATGGGTTTGTTTAGCTCAATAGGTGATTTTCTTTTCGGGGAGGACAAAGAAGCTGTAACCCAAAAGACCGAGCGGTTGACCCCTGAGCAGTCGGCTCTCCTGAAAAAACTGAACGATATTTTGAACGAGCAGATAGGCCAAGGGGTTGAGCCTTATCCGGGCAAAATGGCCGCTGGGCCTTCAGCCCTGGAAAGTAAGCTGTTCTCTATGCTGGAGAATATGCAGCCGGAGTTGGCCGCAACCATAACCGGCTTCGGGCGGGATATGCTGACCCAGGATCAGGAATATGACCAGGGAGCAGCCAGGGAGTATTGGCAGCAGTCCTTTGTTGAGCCGACTCGGCGAGCTTTTTGGGAAGAAACCATGCCTGAGATTCGGGAAAAGTTTGCCGGACAGGGGGCACTGTCCAGCGGAGGGTTCAATAGAGCTGTGGCGGATGCGGCGGCTGACATGGAAACGCAACTCGGAGCCATTCTGGGCAATATCCTTTATAGTGGCAGGGAAGACTTCTTGAACCGTCAGCTTCAGGAAAGAGGGTTGGGACTGCAAACCTTGGATCAGGCTTTACGTGAGATCAGCACCATGGCGGGAGTAGGGCAGATCCAAAGAGGAATCGAGCAGACGGGACTCGAAGAACAGCTCCAGAAATGGCAAACTAGCAGACCCTATCAGAACCCATGGTTGCAATATCTTACCTATGGGCTAGGGACCCCGGCTTATCAGATTGATACTTACACCACAGGAGGCGGAGGGGGGCTTTTGGGGGGCCTGATGCCCGGTATAGGTTATGGAATAGGCGGGAAGATTGGTGGGGGCCTCGGCTCCATGTTTCCGTCTAGTATTAACCCTATAGCCAGTCTCCCTTTGTATTTTTAACGTAACGTAACTTATATTCAAGGAAAGGAATTGAACAATGGCAGTAATTGATCTTGGACCTTCAAGATGGTCACAACTTGGAAGCAGCTTTGGCAGTGGATTAGGGCAAGGTCTGCTACAAGCGATCTTGGAGGAAGCCGAACGACAGCAACAGCAGGAACAGCTCAGGCAGCGGTACACTGACATGCTAAGCATGGCAAGTACACTAGGCGGCATACCAGAACTAGAAAGAATTGTCGGAGGGCCTATGCCTCAAACACAGCACGGAATTGAAATGCGCGAGAAGCTGATCGGACAGTTTCTCCAGCCCCATACAGTAGGCCCCGGACAAAAGGTAATCATGGGCGGGAAGACGATAGCCGAACAGCCTGCCCCCGAAAATAGAGTGCGTGTCAAGTATCGGGATAAGGAAGGAAAGGCACGCGAAGCTATGGTTCCCGAAAATGCCCTTGAATCGTTTACACAAAAGGTTTACGAGCAGGGAGGCAGCCTTGACCTTGAAGACGAAATTACCAAGTCTCAAAAAGTGATTACGCAAGCTCAGTCCGCCATTAAAAGCATATTGGGCAAATACGACATAGATCAATCGTGGGCCGACTTTCTTATCCCCATTGGGCTAACGGCGGGTGGCGAAACCAAATACGAATTCGATTTTGACATGCTCCAACAGTTTCGCAAGAACGCCTATCAGACGTTGCAGCAACGGGCGAAAACCGACCCGAGAGCGGCAAATGACCTTAAAAACGTGGATAAATGGCTGAACGTAATCACCAAGGCAGCGGGCGGTGAACCGTGGACCGGGAGAGCGCCTTCGGGTGGTGCTCCGTTGAGCGGCGCAACCCACAAGTTTATTCCAGGCAAAGGACTGTTATTAAAGTAATGCTTGTAGAAATACCAGAAAAAAAGATGGTGATCGAATTTCCCGACGACATGACGCACGAGGAAATTGAAGATGCCATTTACCATCATGTCTACAATACTCCGACACTAAGAACCGCAAGGAAGCTGAGTTCGTGGGAACGCGCACGGCAGACCGCGGGCGACGTATGGGATAAGCTATTAAGGAAACCTGATCCGCGAATAGGGCCGCTCACGGAAGAAGACTACGCAGCTTTCAAACCAGCACAAAGCAAAGAACGCATCGCTCCGGCGCAGCAGGAAAGGCGCATCGTCGAGGAAGGCAACATAAACCTGAAAAATAGACCGATTGTAGTAAACAAGGATGGTTCAATTAGTACGGTTAGGACTATATCTATTGGTACGGATAAGGGAGAAGTTTTAATCCCGACGGTAAGTGATGACGGCAGAATAATGTCGAACGAGGAAGCTATTGAACAATACCAAAAAACTGGAAAACATTTCGGTATTTTCAAAACACCAGAAGACGCAACTGCTTATGCCGAACGATTACATGAGGATCAGGAGAAACAATCTGAGCTTGGAAGAGCACCTAGTGAAAAGCCCCTCATGGGAGCGACCAGATCGTTCCAGGAAAAAGGCGGGGTTTTCAAAGCTCTTGATGTAGGCACGCAAAGAACTATATCGGGTTTGCGAACGTTCTGGAACGTATTGACCGGTGATGACGAGGAAGCCGAACAGATAGCGCTCAAGGCCGCTCAAATAGCAAGCACACCAAAACAAGAAGCCTTCCGTAAGGAATTAGCCGAACTGACCAGTGAAACAGGAGAAGAGTCACTTCTTCAGGCGGTCAAAAATGTTTACACTGCGACAGTAAGCCAGCCCAAGGGAGCGTTTCATGAAATGATAGCGCAGTCCCCTAATTCAGCGGTTGTTGTTGGTTCTATGCTGACCGGCGCAAAATTAGGCTCACTTATCGGCGCGCCCATTCCCGGAGCTTCTGCTCCGCTAGGCATTGCAGGCGCAATCATTGGATTGATTGTCGGCAATACAGCGGTTGAGACAGGCTTTGTAGCACAAGAACAGTTGGCCGAAGGCGAGTACGAACGGTGGAAAACACTGCGTCAGGGAGGGACAAAAGGACTTATTATCTCCGTAATAGACGGTGTGACACTCGGGATCAACAAGTACTTGTTCGGCGCAGCAGGCAGGTCTGCGTATAAAGCAATAGAAAAAGTATTTGAAAAGCATGGTCTTGGAAATGCTGATGATCTGACAAAACTAATCGCCATGAAGGCGGATAAGAACCTTGAGCGAGAGGTATTTTCGGTTGGAAGACAAAAGGTCCTGGAAAAAGCCGGGACTCATGCAGCGGCCATGGGACTGGAAACTATTTCAGAAGGTGCCGGTGAGTACTTTGGTTCTCTCGCCGCAGGCCTGGACGCAAGCTATACCGACGCGGTGTTAGAGGCTATGCTATCGTTGCCGCAGAGCGGTGGCGAAATGCTTGTCAGCAAATGGTGGGCCGGGTACGAAGAAGCGCAGAAGGGATACGAAGGTCTTCTTGAAAGAAAGGAACCGAAGAAAGAACAAGAAGAGCCGAAAAAAGAAGAGCCGAAAAAGGAAGAGCCGCCCAAGGAGAGAGAAGAGAAGACGCCCGAGCCTGAAGAACCGCTGGAGCGCGGTGAAGAAATCAAGCTTGAAGAAGAACCGTGGAGGCTAACCCTTTCGGAGTATCTTGATATCGAATTCCCCAGCGATGAGGAACTCGTTCAACAATATGAACGAGTAACAGGCAAAAGCGCGGATAGAGCTGGGCTTGATCAATACAAACAACACAGAGACGCTCAGATAAGAGCACGCCATCGTGTCGAAGTTGAGCAGGCTCTCAATCAGGGCAAACAAGTTCCCAAGGAGGTTCTTGATGACTATCCTGACTTGATATCTGATAGAACATCAGAAACAAAGCCTGCCGAGAAAGCAGACCGCGCGACGGTTAGGGAACCCAGTCCAAAAGAACAGAAGAAATACTTTGAACAAGAACTTGACGTTGCTATTCAAAACGCACCTGAAGCTACGCCAGAAGAAGCAGCGGATGCAGAGGCGGCACGGAACGCGTACGGAACGGTGGTCATAGAAATTCCTGGAGATGGTGAGTTTTCTATTATCAATACAAAGCATCACCTTCAGCAAATGAAGAAACTGCTCAAGAATTGGCCTACGAAGAGCACCGCACCTTCCGGTTACAAGAAGCCCCCTCTTCCCAGACGGATAACCAGTGCAGATACCACAGACGTTGAATACTACAATGAATTCCGCCCCAGGAAACAGGAACAGGTACTAAAAGGAACCGAAAACTCCTATTGGAAAGACGGGTTCTATTCAAATGCTGAATATATTATCAGGCTGCCGAATAAACCGAGCATTACCGGTCTTAAGGAAGAAAACGTTCCTCCTATTGCGGAAAAGATACGTGAGTTCGACAAACAAGCAAAGCCTGCCAGACTTATGGGCGAAACCGTAACGCCTGAAATTCCTCCGGGAATGGCTGCTGTTCATGCACGATCGACCGCTGGTGACTTCTTGTATGACGCAAAGTATATAGACAACATCTTAACAAAGTATCCTAAAGCTACGCCTTACATGAATGATACGGGCGTTTTGGTATTTCGTGATGAGAACAAACCCGTTGGAGCGATAGCGCCGCTTACGGTGTCCGAATTTCCCAATGCCTTGCAGGCAAGACGCATAAAAGAACTTTATGGGGAAGGAAGTCCTGCAGGTAGTGCGCACGCATTCATTCCGCAATACCAACAGCCGCCTACCAAGAGCGCTGAGACACCATCCAATCTTTTTAGTATAGACATGCCCGAACTGGTATGGCTAGCCAAAGAGCTGCTCGAAGGCAAATATCCACGCGTGAAGCGAGGGCTTTCCAAAAAAGGAGCCCTGGGTGTCGCTAGGCTAGGCCCCACGGCAAACATTGACATTCGGTATGATACCTACAAAAGCCTCGACATGGCAAAAAAGGTACTCGCTCACGAGATAGGCCATGTTATTGACTGGTTGCCTGACAAGGACATAAGAAGAGGCAATATACTTGGACGCATAGGTACTCTTCGTAATTACCTAAAGGAGACGATTGATGCGCTACCGACAGAGCCGTCGCACGCATTATCTACTGTCGATAGGCGCAAATTACGTAATCAGGCGTTAAGAGAGGCGCGGGCAGAGGGAGCTAAGGGCGACGAGCTTAAGAAATTGACAAAAGAAAAATACCGTCAACGACTAAAAGACGAAATACATGCTCGCGGCCTAATTACCAAAGACGAAATAATGAAAGAACTCAAAGGGGTTACTGACAAATGGAACCCCTTTGATCCGACCGTAAACGAGAATTACACCAAGTATCGTTATTCCTCAAAGGAACTCTATGCCGAAGCGGTCAGTGTGCTTCTCAATAATCCTGAAATGTTAGAATACGAGGCCCCCAAATTCTGGGACGCTTTCTGGAACTATGCTGAACGCAAACAAGAAGTGATGAACTTGTACAACCAGATTCAAGACGAAATCAAGGGGGTAAGTTCACAAGGCGTTCATTACAGGTCGCGTCAGGATATGCGCAACGGCTTCAGAAAATACGACCGGTATTTCGCGCGGAAAGCAGAAGAAGCACCGCTGCTTACAAGAATAGCCGAAGAATTTATTGATGTCTCGCACGCAATCGTCAGCATGGCAAAAAAAGTGAATGAACGAAATATTCCGCCGGAGAAGAACCCCCGTTACAAAATAGATAAACTTCGCCATTCCGGGTCAGAGTTCGAGTTGTACCATAATAACGCCATGCAAGTGAAGAAAATAATTAAGCGTGCCGGTTTGGATATGGTTGACCTGGGTGAATACGTCACGCATCTCAGGATCATTCATGAACGGGTGAGATACAGCAAGGAGGACGAAGAATATGTTGAAATTGCGAGTCCGGCAGGCTTCGACAAAACATCGTCTCAGGCCGTTCTTGATGAATGGAAAAAAACACTTGATCCGGAACAATGGGGGGCTTTAGAGACAGCACGTACCTTGTTCTATGAGAACCATAGACGCATCGTCAAAAAAATGCGAGAGTCGGAGGCGTTTTCTGATGATCTTATGGACAAGATAGAGGATGCTGAATACTACGCAACGTTTGCCGTCGGAAAGTATTTGGAGAAAAAATACGGCAAGGGTATTGGTGCGTCAATCTACCGGCAATACGGCACACATCAGCTTACCGCTAACCCAATCACTGCTACAATAGTCAAAGACCTTGCTATGATCAAAAGCGTCAATAGATACATAGCAACGCGCAAGGTCGCTGAGTTTTTGCAAACGTATTATCCTGACAGCATACGAGTTCCCGAAAAAAAATATGATGCCAATAAAGGTTATTCTGTCCCTGTTGAACCGGATGATCCTGGCTGGAAACAGATCAGGTATCTGCACAAGGGCAAACTCATTGCCTATGATGTACCCAAAGTAATTGCCGATTCCGTTGAAATGAATCCAGTGGAATCAAATTTGATTACTGAAATATTGCGAGTTGCGGGAAAACCATTTCGTCAGGTGTTCATTGAGGCGAACCCTGGTTTCTGGTTGTTCAATACTGTGCGTGACTCCATACGTGCGGCCACAAACATACCGTCGTTGACAATGGTAAAGTTTGTTCCTGAGTATATTAAGGGCATCAAACCTGCCTTCAGATCGGTGTACGGTGTTCCCGACGAAATTGTTCGGGAAATGCTGGAAGGCAATATGCTTATATCAATTGAGAACTATAGGGGATGGGAAACGTCCGATGACGCGGTTGTCGAAAAAATGTTACAAAAATGGCACACCTCGCCGGAAAGCTGGTTCAGTAACGTTATCAAACCAATGGCAACCGCCTACACGTACTGGACGAATATCGGCAAGGCGTTGGAACGGGCACCGAAAGTAGCTTCGTACCAATACATCAAGAGGAAATTTCCTGACCTTTCTGACGATGTCGTTGGTTACATAGTAAGAAACCATGGAGGGTCACCTGACTTTCTGCGAAAAGGCAAGGCATATAACTTTTATAACAATATGCTTTTCTTTTCTAACGCAATTAAGGAAGGCTGGAGAGGCGATATTGAAGCCGCGCGGGGCGAACTTGCCGAAAAAATGAATCTTAAAATGTCGAAGCAACAAGCGGCTGCAGGTTGGTGGTGGAAGCATGCCAAATATACTCTTATTCCGAAATGTCTCATGTATGCTGCGTCCCTTGGATTGCTGGGAGACGATCTCAGGGATATTATGGAACGTGCGTCGGAATACGATAAGGCCAATTACATCATTATTCCCCTGGGCATGACAGAAAGCGGGAAGGGCGTCTATTTGCGTATACCCACTGATGAAACCGGCAGGGTTCTCGGCGGAATTCTCTGGAAGTCACTGCAGGGCAACAAGGCAAGCGATTTACAGAACCTGTTCGACTACATGGCAGGACAAGCTCCAACCCTTCATCCGGCAATAGGGTTGGCAATCGACGTTATTCAGTACGCAGCAGGCAAAAATCCCTATGATTACTTCCATGGTCGATATGCCATACCTGAACAATTATTCGAGGCCGCTGACTGGGATACGCACGAGGCATTTTTGAAATACCTGGCAAACAATTCGGGGTTATCCGTCATTCACCGCTTCAGAAACGACGATATCGATCGAGTGAAAGACGAGATCGAACAGTTGGTCGATTACCCCATTGCTTCAAATATCATAGGCAGGTTCCTCAAGGTTACTGACTACGGTATACGGGAAAGCGTTCAGAAAACTCTTGACGTGGAAAGAACACAACAAGCGAGAGAACTAAAAGATGCCAGGAAGGCTGTTATTAAGTTGCTCAATGATGAGCCTCTCACGCAACGTGAAATAGCGGCCATGGTAAAGCATCCGCAATCAGTAGACAGGAATTTTTCGGTTATGCTTGCGAGAAAATATGGATCAGCTTGGCAAAATGCGCTACTGTCAGCGCAAACAAACAGGGAAAGAGCGTTGGTGCTTCAGGAATTTATTAAGAGGCACCCGGAAGTGGTGAAAAAGCAATGAACATTAAGCAATTAATTGACGACATCCTGCGCCGCGAGGGCGGATTCGTGGACCACGAAGACGACCGGGGAGGGGCTACCAATTACGGTATCACCCAGGACACCCTGGCGCGCCGGCGCGGCCACCCGGTGAGCGTGGAAGATGTGCGCAACCTGACCCGCTCCGAGGCGATCGAGATATACGCCGCCCTTTACGTGCTGGAGCCTAACTTTGATAAAATCAAGCATGACGATCTGGCCGCCCTGGTGGTGGACTGTGGCGTGAATCATGGCACGGCGCGTGCGGCGCGCTGGTTACAGGCGGCGGCGAACGTTACCGTGGACGGCATTGTGGGGCCGGTGACCCTGGCAGCCGTCAACAGCCAGGA
>Ga0265293_10014141_pt1 | contig 10194 bp, 11 predicted proteins | sample Munlanlewell138R_FD_192505 | JGI IMG/M metagenome (GOLD analysis project Ga0265293, IMG submission 192505) | Leachate microbial communities from a municipal landfill in Southern Ontario, Canada - Leachate well 138R | ecosystem: Engineered > Solid waste > Landfill > Unclassified | place: Canada...
GTGGTGGATGTGCGCTTTGAGCGCTCCCTCCCACCGATTCATACGCTGCTCAAGACCGGTTCTGAATACCAGGTCTCGGTGGAAGTTCTGGGCCAGCTGGATGCTCGGGTGGTGCGAGGCATCGCTCTCAACCCCACCCAGGGACTGGTGCGAGGGCAGTCGGTTCGAAATACCGGACAGCAACTCCAGGTACCGGTGGGTAAGGGCATCCTGGGGCGGATGTTCAACGTCTTCGGAGAGCCGATCGACGACGGAGAAGAGTTGCAAGAGGTGGAGATGCGCCCGGTGCACAACCTACCGCCCCCCCTGGCCCGCCGCTCCACCCGCTCGGAGGTGTTTGTCACCGGAATCAAGGCCATCGACGTCCTGGTGCCGCTGGAGCGGGGCGGAAAGGCCGGTCTCTTCGGTGGAGCCGGGGTAGGAAAGACGGTTCTGCTCACCGAGATGATCCACAACATGGTCAGCAGCCACGAAGGGGTGAGCCTCTTTTGTGGGATCGGGGAGCGCAGTCGTGAGGGCGAAGAACTCTACCGCGAGATGCGAGACGCCGGGGTGCTCTCCAACATGACCATGATCTTCGGCCAGATGAACGAACCGCCGGGGGCCCGCTTTCGGGTGGGGCACACCGCCCTGACCATGGCCGAGTATTTTCGTGACGAAGAGCAACGAGATGTGTTGCTCTTGATCGACAACATCTTCCGTTTCATCCAATCGGGCATGGAGGTCTCGGGGTTGATGGGGTTTATGCCCTCGAGGTTGGGCTATCAGCCCACCCTCGGCACCGAACTCGCCGGTCTACAGGAGCGCATCGCCAATACCGACCAGGGAGCCATCACCTCCATTCAAGCCGTCTACGTGCCAGCCGACGATCTCACCGACCCGGCCGCCGTTCATACCTTTTCCCACCTCTCCGCCACCATCGTGCTGTCCCGTGCCCGGGCCGGAGAAGGACTCTATCCGGCCATCGATTTGCTCAACTCCGGCTCCAAGATGGCGACCCCCGGGATCGTGGGGGACCGCCATTTCGCTCTGGCTCAGCAGATCAGAAAAACCCTGGCCCAGTACGAAGACCTCAAGGACCTGATCGCCATGCTGGGTCTGGAGCAACTCTCCTCCGAGGATCGCAGGGTGGTGGAACGAGCCCGCCGCCTGGACCGCTTCTTGACCCAGCCGTTTTTCACCACCGAGCAGTTCTCGGGGATCCCGGGAAAAGAAGTGTCCTTAGAGGAAACCCTGGATGGTTGTGAGCGGATCCTCAGCGACGAATTCCGGGAAGTTCCCGAAGACGCTTTTTACATGATCGGTTCCATAGAGGAGGCCCTGGGGTGAGCCCCTTGATCCATTTGAAGGTCCTGCTTCCCAGCCGGGTGTTCCTGGACGATCAGCAGGTGCACCGAGTGGTCCTCTCCACCGATCAGGGGTCGCTGGGGATCTACCCACGGCGCCGAGACTTTGTGGCCGCTCTGGTTCCGGGTATCCTCACTTACCAAACCGATGGGGGAGAAGAGGTGTATCTGGCCGTGGATCGAGGTCTAGTGCTCAAAACCGGGCTCGAGATTCTGGTTTCCACCCACAACGCCACCCGGGGTGAAGGCCTGGGCCATTTGAAGGAAGCGGTGGAGAGAGATTTTCTCAAGCTCAGTGAGATGGATAGCAACACCCGAGCCACCCTGCAGAAACTGGAAACGGATATGTTTCGGAGAATCATGGAGTTCAGCAAATGAGCTCAGAAAGTGAGCGCCGGCACCAGGAGTACCTGAAAAATGTGTCCTCCGACGAGAAGCGCAAGCTCAGTTCTCGCCGCCACCAACCGGGCCGGATCTGGTCGGGGCTGACCTTTTTCGGCATGGTTGGTTGGACGGTGGCGGTGCCAACGGTTCTGGGTGCCGCTCTGGGTGCCTGGCTCGATCGCCGTTACCCCATTGGTCACTCCTGGACCGTGAGCTTGCTGGTGGCCGGGCTGACCTTCGGCTGCTTCAACGCCTGGCGCTGGTTGAGCGAGGAAGAGGCGCGAATCACGACCCCGGAGGAGGGGACCGACGATGCCCCCTGATCTGATGAGTTGGCCACTGGTCTTTGCGGCCGGACTGGTTTTAGGAGGTCTCAACTTCTGGGGGCTCCACCTGACCGTGAAAAAGGCGGTACTCTCCTCCAATCCCACTCGCCTTTTTCTCTTGAGTTTGCTGGCTCGTATGGCTCTACTCTTGCCCGCCCTGGTTCTGCTGGCCCGGTGGAATCCTTTCTATCTGTTGCTCTGCTTGCTGGGGTTCGTGGTGGCCCGCAGGATCGTTCTCCATGCAACCCGGGAGGCACCTCATGCGCCTTAGTTCCGACGAACTGATCCTGTGGCAATACCACGACTTCAAACTCAACGCCACCATCGTGACGACCTGGGTCCTGATGGCGATCCTGGCCGGTGGATGTCACCTCATCACCCGCCGACTCACCAGCGGGCCCGAGGTACCCCGATGGCAGGCGGTTCTGGAAATACTGGTGGGGGGTGTGAGCTCTCAAATGGAAGACGCGGGTCTGAAAGCGACCACTCGAAATCTGGTCTTCGTGGGTACCATCTTCATCTTCCTGACGGCGGCCAACCTGGCCAACATTTTCCCCGGCTACATTCCCCCCACGGGCTCTCTCTCCACCACCGTCGCTCTGGCTCTGCTGGTCTTCGTGGCCGTACCGATCTTCGGAATCCGAGACACCAGCCTGAAGAGCTATCTCAAAACTTATTTTCAGCCCAATCCCATCATGCTGCCCTTCAACCTGGTCAACGAGGCCTCCCGGACTCTGGCTCTGGCCATTCGTCTCTTCGGCAACATGATGAGCGGGGTGACGATCGTGGCGATTTTGCTCTCGATAGCCCCCCTTCTCTTTCCCATCGTCATGACCGGACTGGGGCTATTAACCGGCCTGGTCCAGGCCTACATCTTCAGCCTTCTAGCGACCGTCTATCTAGCGGCAGCCACTCAAGTTCAGAACACCAACAAGGAGCAGGAATAAACCATGGACATAACCACCGCCATAGCCGTGACATCGATCGGTACCGCCGGAATCACCATCGCTATTGGGAGTGCCGGGGCTGCCCTGGGTGAGGGGAGAGCGGTGGCTTCGGCTCTCAGCTCTCTGGCCCAACAGCCGGACGCTTCAGCCAGTATCACGCGGACCCTCTTCGTGGGTCTGGCCATGATCGAATCATCGGCCATCTACTGCTTCGTGGTCTCCATGATCCTGATCTTCGCCAACCCTTTCTGGAACTATCTCATGGAACAGGCTTCAGGAGGATAATCCGTGCTCATCGACTGGTTCACCGTAGGCGCCCAGGCCCTCAATTTTCTCATCCTCTTCTGGCTCTTGAAGCGTTTTCTTTTCGGGCCCATCAGAAGCGCCATTGAAGTGCGCCAGAAGGCGATCAGTGACACTCTGGCCGAAGCGGCCGCCAGCAAACTGGAAGCTGAAACCGAGCGAACCCACTTTCAAGACAAGAGCCTTCAATTGGAAAAGGAGCGGGAAGATATCCTGGCCCAGGCGGTGACTTCAGCCCAGGCCGAGAAGGTGGCCCTTATGAAACAGGCCCGACAGGCCGCCGACGAACTCAGCCAGAGTCGTCTCGAATCCCTGCGGAGCCAGGAGGAAAAGCTTCACCACTCCCTGCGCGAGCGGGCCCAGAAGGAGGCCCTCTGTTTGGCCCGCGATATCCTGCAAACACTCTCCGGGGTGGAACTCGAAAGCCGTAGCGTGGAGGTCTTTCTGCACAGATTGGAGGGGCTTGAGGAGGTTCAACGAGAGACCTTGAAGCGGGCCCTGAAAGACGGGGGAGGGAAAATTTTGGTTCGCTCCGCCTGGGATTTCACCCCCGAGCACCGCGAAACCCTGGAGGCCGGGGTGGAGAGGATTCTCGTCCAGAGCCTGCGCTGGAGTTATCTCACCGATCCGGAACTGCTGAGCGGTTTCGAGTTGGCCGCCGAGGGTCACAAGCTCAGTTGGAGTGGGGCTGGCCTGCTGTCTCAGGTCATGGCATCCGCCTCATCCGGAGGCCCCGGCCATGTCGGCTAACGGGGTCTCCCTGGAGCACACCCTCGAGGCTGCCTTCGGCGACCTGGCTCGGGCCCGGGAATCTCTGACCCAGGGGCCCACGCTCCAGGAGACCGGCCGGGTCCTCAGCGTCAGTACGGGGGTGGCTCAGATTTCGGGTCTTCCCCGGGTCGGTTTCGAGGAGCTGATCGCCTGCCCTGAAGGTCTGTATGGGATCGCCTTCAACCTGGACCGCGACGAGGTGGGGGTCGTGCTCCTGGGAGACGCCCACCATCTGCAGGCCGGAGACGAAGTCCGGCGCACCGGGCGCGTCATGGACGTGCCGGTCGGGGAGGGGCTGCTGGGCCGGATCATCACCCCCCTGGGGCAGGCCATGGACGGCAAGGGCCCGCTCGATTTCGACGACCGGCTACCCATTGAGCGCCCGGCCAAGGCCATCATGGACCGTGCCGCCGTCACCTCTCCTCTACAAACCGGGATCAAAGTGGTGGATGCTCTCATCCCGGTAGGGCGGGGCCAGCGGGAACTCATTCTCGGGGATCGCCAGACCGGAAAGACCGCGCTGGCCATCGACACCATCATCAACCAGAAGGGTGAAGACGTGATCTGCGTCTACTGCGCCATCGGCCAGCGAGCCTCGGCGGTGGCCCACGCGGTGGCCAAGCTGAAGAGTTTCGGGGCCCTGGAGTACACGGTGGTGGTGGTGACCGAAGGCAACGAAGCGCCCGGTCTGCAGTTCATCGCCCCCTTCGCCGCCACCAGCATCGGTGAATATTTCATGGAGCAGGGTCGAGACGTTTTGATCGTCTACGACGACCTCACCCAGCACGCTCGAGCCTACCGGGAGCTGTCGCTCTTGCTGCGGCGCCCCCCTGGCCGAGAGGCCTTCCCGGGAGACATCTTTTACCTGCACTCCCGCCTCCTCGAACGCTCCACTCACCTCCGAGAGGAGTTGGGCGGGGGCTCCCTCAGCGCGCTTCCTATCATCGAAACCGAAGCGCAAAACATGTCGGCTTACATCCCCACCAACCTGATCTCCATCACCGACGGCCAGTTGTATCTTTCGCCCTCTCTCTTTGCCCTGGGGGTTCTGCCGGCCGTGGATGTGGGGAAATCCGTCTCCCGCGTCGGGGGCAAGGCCCAGCTCTCCGCTTATCGCACGGTGGCCGGAGACCTCAAGCTCGTCTACGCCCAGTTTCAGGAGCTAGAGAGCTTCGCTCGCTTTGGAGCGCGCTTAGACGATCGAACTCGCAAGCTCATCGAGCACGGGCGCAGGGTGCGGGCCTGCCTCAAGCAAGCCGAGTCAGACCCCATCCCGGTGGTAGAGCAGATCGCCTTGCTCTGGGCCTTGAAAAAGGAACTCTTCGACGAGGTTCCCCTGGAGCGGATGGGGGAGGCGGAGCAACTGGTGAGAGGTGCTGCCAGAGAACTCCCTGCTCGGTTGCAGCACCATATCCTGGCCGGGCAGAAGTTGAGCGAAGCCGATCTGGAGACGCTTTTTACCAGTGCGGCCGCTGTTCTCCGGGCTTTGGGTGCACCTCAGGAAGAGCCTGCGTGAGCGAGACCCTGGAGAGTCTTCGGGTCAAGCGGGAGCGGGCCCACGATCTGGCTTCCGTGGTGGGCACCATGAAGGCCCTGGCGGCTTCCAGTATCGGCCAGTATGAGTCGGCGGTGCACTCCCTGGAGGACTACTTCCGTACCGTGGAATTGGGTTTAGTGGCTTGCTTTAAGGGAAATGGCAGGCTTTCGATCGAGCCTTACACCACCGATTCGGGCAAAGTGGGGGCCGTGGTCTTCGGCTCCGACCAGGGCCTGGTGGGGCGATTCAACCTCTCCTTGAGTGAAGATGTTGCCAGGTCTCTGGGGGAAGTCCCTGGTGAAACCGAGGTTTGGGCGGTGGGGGAGCGCATCGCCGGCAACCTGCTGGATGAGGGGGTGAACGTGGTCAAAGTGTTTAGCGTGCCGAACTCGGTTCAGGGCATCGCTCCGCTGGTCAGTGAGATCCTGGTCCAGGGGTTGGCTCGCACCGTGGAGGAGAAGCATTCTCAGGTTCTCTCCTTTCACAACCAGGCCACCGAGTTCGGCCGCTACCAATCCAAGGTGCGGCACCTACTGCCCCTCGACACCCGCTGGATCCGGCAGTTTGCCGCCCAGGATTGGCCCACCAGGCTGCCGCCGGAGGTCGTGGGAGGGAGCGCTTCACTCCTTCCCAAGCTGGTCCGAGAGTATCTCTTCGTCAGCCTCTACCGGGCCTGCGCCGAGTCGCTCATGAGCGAAAACCGAACCCGGCTGAACTCCATGCAACGGGCCGAGAAAAACATCGAAGAGCGCCTGGAGCAACTCACCAGCGACTTCCACCGCCTGCGCCAGAGCGCCATCGACAATGAACTCTTCGACCTGATCGCAGGCTACGAGGCCCTCCACCGGAAAAAGCGGCGGTAATAAAAAAAGAGCCCGGGAGGCTTGATAGATGCACCCGGGCTCTTTTTAGTGGGTTCTACAACTCTAGATCCTCTTGCCGTTCAGGTTCAGGTGCCGGTGGGTGCACGGTGCCGCCATCGCCCAGGCGTACGATGGTGAAGGTGCCTCCCGGGGAACTGAATTCTTGTTCGGTTTGGGCATTGATGCTCTGGCCCATGCCCCCGAAATTCACTCGCAAGCTTACGTAATCATTGGCGTCCAGATGCACGATGTGTTGGAGATTAGAAAAAATAGAGTACTCGCTGGTAACTGTATTCTCGATTCCAACTTCATTGCGAAAGACCTGAGCGGTACCCGGCTCGGGTCCTTCTTGCTGGAGGCTCATTGAATCATCTTTGTAGGTGAGCAAGTAATCACCGGATTGGGAAACCCGATACTGACCCCGCCCCAGAGTAGACTCGGAATAAGGATCGGCTGGCCCGAGATAGGTTACTCCGTTGGTGACTTGGGGAATCGGATAGTCCAATACAACGGAATTATCAAAATTAAAACCATTGTCGGCACCAATGAACAATCCATAAACAACCCCTGTATCATCGGGCCCCGGAGCGACCCCGGCAAAGATATAGACCGGGTCGAGCAGCAAGTAGGGTTGTCCGCTGGAGACATCCACTCGGGTGACCAGACCTCCCAGGATGGATCCGTCGACCAGCAGTTCGATGCGCAAGAAAGCGACCTCGATGGGCACCCCGGTGAGTTCATAAATATCCCCGGATTTGGGTTGGGTGATCGGTCCGTAAATGATGGAACCCTGAGCGCTTGTACCGGTGAAGCGCAGGTCGGTCACCTGCGAGGGGATGACCTCGTCTCGGATCACCAGCACCTCTTGCGGTGCGACTGGGGCGGCCAACTGGGTTTGAATGGTGATCGTGCCGGTCTGACCGCTCAGCCCACCGCTACCCGATCCCGAATTGTTGACAAACACGTTTTCCGTATCTCCGCAGCCGACCACGGCCACGACAAGAAAGATCAGAAAAACCCTGAGATTCAAAAACCTTTTCATTTGATGTTTCTCCTTCAAAAAGTCAAGTAAAATTCTGTTCCTAAATTGAAATACCTCTGGGAAAATTGGCCAAGTAGGAACGCGCGCCCGGGTCTTGAAAGGCGTTCTATGCAGAGACGCGATTTCTTGACCAAAAGTGCAAAAATTCTGGGTTTAGCAGGCCTCGGGGCGGTGAGCGGTTGCGAAGATTCCTCCTCCCAAAACTTCGTCTTCACCCAGGGGCAAGGACCGGACAAAAAGCCAAACGTCTTACTCATGATCGTAGACGAATTGCGGCTCCCGCCTCCGGGTTACGGACCGAACGAAGGGGAGATCCCGCAGCTCAAGGAGCTCCTCGGGTTTTCCAAGACCCTCAGCGAGAGCAACGGCCTGGTCCAGCATTACCCTGCATTCAATCGCCTGCGTAAGAACGCCGTGGTCATGAGAAACCATTACATCGCTGCGGCTGCCTGCGCACCCAGTCGGGCAAGCTTTATCACCGGCGCTTACCCGGAAGCCCACTCGGTCACCCAGACCGATGGAATGTTTAAAGACGCCGAGGAGATCCGTTTCCTGGACGAAAACGGCATCCCCACACTGGGAGACTGGTTTCGGGCCGGAGGCTACAGCACTCACTGGTTTGGTAAGTGGCACTGCTCCCACTCTGAGTTCGACTGCGGTGATGCCAATCACCCGTATCTCGAGCCGTGGGGGTTCTCGGATTGGGAAAAATCGTGTCCCGAGGCTCACGGGGGCGGAGTGAACGGACCCGCCGGTGGGCTCTACCGCGACCCCGAGTTCGCGGACGCTGCCATCGAGTTTCTCAATGGCAAGGCGCAAGAGCAGAGTGAAGATGGCGAAAGCGAGCCCTGGCTTGCGGTCTGCTCCCTGGTCAACCCCCACGACATCGGCTATTATCCCAACTTCTGGTATTTACCGGGCAACGCCGGGGCCCAGCCACCTAAGGTGGATTTTCACATACCCGCTCCCATTCCGTCTACTGGGGACCAGAGCAATCCTTACGTGAACGACGGCAGTGTCATCGACCTCAATCCTCTCGGGTTGCCGCAGCCCCTCTTCAACACACCCAGCAGTTCCGGTGAGGACCTGTCGACCAAGCCGGACTGTCACTTCGAGTACAGCTACAAGATCGGTTTTAGCATCAACTCGGGGGTGCCCCCGGCCGGCTCGGTGGTCCTGGCCAGGCCTTATCAAAAAGAGCCAAATCCTTCCGCCTGGTATCAGGCCCACGGCCAGTTTTACTGCTATCTCACCTACCTGGTGAATCTGGAGATGGCGCGTGTTTTCGACGCCCTCGACCAGGGCGGCTTGAGCGACAACACCATCGTGGTCTTCATTTCTGATCACGGCAACATGGCGGGCGCCCACGGCGGCATGACTCAAAAATGGCACACCGCCTATGATGAAGTCATCAGAACGCCCATGGTGGTATCCTCCCCGTTGATCAATCCCGAAGAGCAAAGTCTTCGGGAAGTCTGGCAGCCCTCCAGTCTGATCGACCTGGTGCCCACCCTCCTCGGGCTGACCGGGATGTCGGTGGATGAACTTTTGCCCAACCTCCAGGGACACCAACCGGTGGAATTGGTGGGGGCCGACCTGAGCGCACACATTGCGGGCAAAGTCAGAGGACCGATCAACGGACCAGACGGGAGCCCGCGTCCCGGCGTGCTTTTCGTGACCGACGACAACATCACGGAACTGCCTGATCCTGAGCTAGCCGAATCACCTCCCGGCCAGCAAGCTCGATATAATACCTTCGAAACCCTGGTGCAGGCCGCAGGCGTGCTTGGCGTTCCTCTGACCCCGGGTCCGATAGTCCAGCCCAACCAGGTGCGCTGTCTGGTGGACGGGGAGTGGAAACTGGTTCGATACTTCGATCCGAAAGGAAACCACCCGGATCAGTGGGAGATGTACCACCTGGTCACCGACCCCACCGAAGTCACCAACCTGCTTCACTACAAGACCGGCGAGCTCCGGCCAGGAGTGATCGTCCCGGGCATCGACTCCGGACAACTCGAGGCCAAGCGAGCTACCATGATGGATCAACTAGCTGCTCAAGAGCAGCGCCTGCTCCATCCAAGTCCGCTTTAATAACGGTTCAAGGCGGCACTCCCGCGCTGCCTCAAGCCCCGTCGCACTCACTAACTTCCCATTAAACTTTGCTGAGATCTGTGTTAAACTACCTTCTGTGGGTCGAGGGCTATTTATCTCCAAAACGAACCTCAGGGGTCTAACCTTATTAGAAATGGTCATGGCCCTGTTCCTCTTCGCCATTCTGGTTCCGCTCTTTGCCGGAATCTGGCCGATTCACAAACGGGCTGTCTCACAATCTCAAGCAGCCCTTTCCGGAAACCACATCTGCCGCCAGGTCCTGGAGGAGTGTCTGACTTCAGGCTACGACGGGGTTGACGCTATGGCCGGCACTTCCTTGGAAGACCGGACCATCCAACTGATTTCTCGGCGGGAAGATCGGGATGGGGGCACCAATACTCAAACCCGCACCTTCGTTTGGTCGGTGGAGATCAAGACTCGCGCAGAAGAGCCCGTTCTACTTCCCGGTGAGAAGCTCGTGATTGCCAGGGTCGACTGGGAGGACCAGGGAGAGACTCGCCAATACGTTATGAACACCATTCTGGCGGAAGCGCCGTGAAGAGGTCACTCAGCAGAGGAACCAC
>Ga0265293_10014143_pt1 | contig 10190 bp, 9 predicted proteins | sample Munlanlewell138R_FD_192505 | JGI IMG/M metagenome (GOLD analysis project Ga0265293, IMG submission 192505) | Leachate microbial communities from a municipal landfill in Southern Ontario, Canada - Leachate well 138R | ecosystem: Engineered > Solid waste > Landfill > Unclassified | place: Canada...
TATTGCAGGACTTTCTATGTGGGCAATTTTCTTTAGAAAGAAAAAAACACGTGCAGAGTATGTACCAACCAAACAAGCCCCTAAACAATCACCTAAACAAACTCCATCTCAAGAAAACTTAAATCTTAAAGCGATTACGGATGTTCAAGAACGCGATGAAGATCTACAAGTACATGAAAAAGAAACCGTGATTGACATAGATGGGGAAGATAAAGAGATTGAATAATTAACAATTGATTAAATATAAGACGTGTGCTATAGTAATAAGTGCACGTTTAATAGGGATATAGTGTCAACGGCAGCACGACTGTCTCCAAAACAGTAAGAGCGGGTTCGAATCCTGCTATCCCTGCCACTTAATTATCCAAAAACGCCTTTGAAGGGCGTTTTTTTATTACTAAGTGTTTATTCAAAAATCAAAAGATAGCATATTAAATAAGTTGTATCGTAAAAACGTGCTAGAGGGTAGAGAGTATGGTATATTCGATAGCAAATGAGTTATTTGATTGTGATATCAGTGAAAAAGGGTAGTGGTTGTATTCAAATATTTATTAAAAAATGATACTATAATTATAAGGATGTGAATATATGAAAATTGCGCTTATTGCCCATGATAAGAAAAAACAACTCATGATTGAACTTTGTCATGAGTTTAAAGATGTTTTAATGAAACATGACTTGGTTGCCACAGGCACAACAGGCAAACTTATTAAAGAACAAGTAAATTTAGATGTAACACTAATGGCAAGTGGTCCTCTTGGTGGTGACCAGCAAATTGGTGCATTAGTAAGTAAGGAGCAACTTGACATGGTCATCTTCTTAAGAGACCCCTTAACCGCTCAACCTCATGAACCTGATGTTAGCGCGTTATTAAGATTATGCGATGTGTTTAATATCCCACTAGCCACAAACCAAAGAAGCGCTCATATTATGCTTCAAGCGGTTAAGAAAGGAGATTTATGATTTATACACCACTCACTAAAAAAGCACTTAAGTTAGCTTTTAAATACCACAAAAACGATGTTGATAAATCAGGTATGCCATATATTTATCATATTTATGAAGTCGCTTCTAAAATGGATGATGAGTATAGTATATGCACTGCGTTACTTCATGATATTGTTGAACATAAGCATCTAAGGTTAAGTGATCTTCAAAAAGAATTCCCTTTTGAAATTACAGAAGCCGTTAGACTATTAACACCAGATGATACACTATCTTATCCAGATTATATTAGACGTATTAAAACAAGCCCACTAGCGACTAAAGTAAAAATAGCGGACATTACTCATAACCTTAATGTATCTAGATTAGATAAAGTTACGAAAGAAGATCAACTCCGTATTACAAAGTATGAGTTTTCATTAAAGACGTTACAATCATGATTGATTTAACCAAAGTCATTAATGAATCCTTAGAAACTTATCCAGGCGATCCCAAAGTCTCTTTAAAACAAATCTCCTCACTAAGTGAGGGTTATAATGATTATCAGTTATCGATTAATATGCATACAGGAACCCATATTGATGGGATTAATCATATGATAAAAGGCCCTTTAATAAGCGATATTCCGCTAGATAGGTTTATTGGAAAGGGACGTCTTATTGATGAGGATTTTATTTATCAAGATGAAGAAGTGTTCATAATAAACACGGATATATATTTATCAAGTTTGTTTGTTGATAAGATCTGTGGCTATCCGATTAAGTTTATTGTATTACCGATAAATTCAGTGGATGCATACCCATATGATCTTCATAAAAAGTTATTTTCTCATGGAATAATGATTGTTGAGAATGCAGCCAACTTAGATTTGTTAAGCAAAGACATTCTTTATGAAGTTTATGCGATTCCTTTAAAAATTGAAGCGGATAGTAGTTTAATTAGATTGTTTGCAAAAGTAATAAAGTAAAAAAGTTTTTTGTTTTATATATATTGAAGTAGAGGTGAATATACATGAAACGAAAACTTTTTATTTTTATACTATTAAGCATGATAGGCTTAATAAAAGTAAACGCATCCAATGAAGCGGATGCGAGAGTTAATTTATTAGATATGACTAATCTCATCATAACGGATGCAAAAATACCCAACCATGGGTATGGGTTGTTTGTCAATACGGTAGAACCGATTACGATTAAACCAAACACAAACTACACACTCGTGATAGATGAACGCTTTTATGAGTGGGATTTATGGCAAGAGTATTTCCATGAGTGGTCAATGAATGATAAGGAAATCGTTATTATGCCCACACATTATGTCAGTGAAACATATGGTAACTGGGTCTATGCAACATTCCAATCTACCACCAACCAATTAATCCTAGATGGCATCATTGTACATAGTTATTTAAAGACTGATGAGGGTTATCCTTTTAAAATGATGTTGTTTGAAGGACAAATGGATGATTTTAAAGGCTATTTTGGTTATGGCTCTAATTTTGAATACCAACAAGGCTATTTATTACTAGATGTAGATAATCAATTACCCATAGAAGAAGTAAAAGGATTAGTAAGTGTTGAAGATGCTAAAACATTTAACATTTTAGAATCTACCTATGAACTAAATGTGGCTAAAGGTATGTATCATATCTTATACGAAGCTTATGATGAGTCATTAAACTATGCGTATTATCAACTAAATGTCCATGTCGTAGATACAACACCACCTGTCATTAGTGGGAAGAAGTTTTATAATATTGAAGCTATTCATTATGATTTAAATGAAAGTGATATAAGAAGTGCGTTAAGTATAGAAGACAATGTCGATGGCGTTATAGATAATAGTAATCTTATTATAAAAGAAGATACCTTTAGTGGAAATAGTGATATACCAGGTTCTTATCATATCCTATATGAAGTATTTGATAGTTCAAACAATAGCGCAACCTATACTGTAAAAGTGAATGTTTATGATGGTAGAGGCCCTGTGTTTGAAGGACCTTCGATCATCTATCAAAACATTAAAGACGGACCCGTTCACATTAGTCATATCCTTTCATTATTAAAGGCTAATGATGAAATTGAAGGTGAAACACCCATTACACTTATTGAGAATAACCAAGATTTAACAATTGGAAAGAAAACAGTGATCTTTGAATCAAAAGATAGCGCAAATAATACCACAAGATATACCTTTATTGTGGTTATGGTAGACAATCAAGCGCCCATATTTCAAACAAGCCCACTTATCTTAAGTTATGAAGTGATTAAAACCATGAGTCAAGAAGATATGGTTTCTTGGATACAATCAAATATCCCTAATGCACTAAACATTGAAATCATTCATAACGAAGCTCTTTATGACAAGAAAGGTAACATTCACTTTTCTTATGAATTAGAAGGTGTTACTCATTATAATATGATTTCTTATGCCCCAAAACCTACCTTTGTCTTACCTATTATAATAGTCAGTGTAATTGTGTTAAATATGGTGTTTTTAATCGTCTATTTTAAGAAAAAGAAGTATTAATATCAATTGCTTTATTTAGAAACAATACACTTTTAAAATAGATATCTCTAAAAAGAGATATCTATTTTATGGTTGAATTTGTTTGACTATAGGATTAAATGGTTTATAATATTATAAGGTGATAAAATGAACAAAGATAAGAAGTTCATCATTCATATAATATTATTTTATACCTTAAATATTGCAAGCACATATTTTATTACAACAGCGGTTTTAAATCGTTATTTAGTAGCGTTCACAAGAAATATCCACTTAGAACTAAATTCCATCATTGGTAATTTTGGTATCCTAACCGTATTACTTTTTATGGGATTTTTAGTTTTTAAAAGTTATAAACAACGCTCTTATTACATGGTTTTAGTTTCCTTTGGATTAAACATTATACTTTTTTCTTTAGGCATATTTTCTAAATACTATCAAACCACATTTTCACTCTATGAAATGACCCTTTTAAAAAACCCCGCAAGAACGTTTGGTTTTTCGATTGCGGTTGAGTCGATGGTAGAGTTGTTTACGTATTATAGAATTGTCTTATTTGCACCAACGATTATTTTATTAATCCTCCACTTTGTCTTTGGTTTTAATAAAAAACAAGAAGACGAAAAAAAGCCTATATTTAGCTATTTCCCATTAAATAACATCATTATTTTATCTGGGTTTATTGTATCATTGTTTGCTCTAGGCATTTCAAATGTTTCTATGCAAAGAAATTGGCATTTAATGACACAACGTTCACAATACGGTGTCCAATCTGCAGGGTTGTATAACTATTATTTTAGTGAATTAATGGGTATTCAATACGATAAGGTTGAAGATATGGAAATTGTTAAAGAAGATTATGAAGCTTATTTTACCAGCAAACCATCCTATACCAATATGTATGGACAAACCTTTTCAAATGTATTAACACTTGACCAAGCTTCAACCGTTAAACTAGACCCATCCATTCACACTGAAACTCTAAATGGCATTTTTAAAGATAAAAACTTAGTGTTGGTTCACTTAGAATCATTTAATCACTTTTTATTAGAAGAGAGGGGTTATTTAGATGAAACATACTATCCTTTCTTTAAACGATTGTTAAAAGAATCTTATGTTTTAGACAACTTTTATACGAATGTTGGTTTAGGTAATTCAAGTGATGCTGAATTTACAGCGGTCACTGGCGTACTTCCTACAGGAGATACAACGATATTTTGGCGTTTTGATGAACACGTTGAGGAAAATAATTTCAAGTTTCAAGCACTACCTAAACTCTTTAATAACCAAGACTATACATCGATTAGCCTACATGGGGATGTGGCCTTATTTTACAATAGGGGGGTTATTCATGAAGTGATGCTTGGGTTTAATGATTTTTATTACTTTGATATTAATGAACCTTATTTTGAAGGCACTAAAAATGGAAACCATTTATTTGAATCCTACTTACCCACACCAGACTCGCCATGGTTAAGCGATATGGCTTTAATTGAATGGACCAAATCGGTGTATCATAATACGCCAGGTAAAAAGTTTTTATTCCCTATCAATGTGCAACCCCATACACCCTATTTGTATAATGAGTTTGAAAAAGAACCAAGATTTACAAAAAGCGATATTAATGTAAATACGGTTTCCTTGCGATACTTAAACTATGAAACCTTTGTCGAAGCGTATTTTAAAAAGTTTATTGAAATGACAAAAGAATTTAAAGATACCGTATATGTATTTTATAGTGATCATGGTAGTGGTATTATTCAAAAAGACTATCAAACGATACTTGGTTATGAAGGTGAAACCTTATCAAATATAGATAAAGGACCACACGATAATATTGTAAGTAGTGAAGAGTTTAATAAAGAGTCACTACGAACACTTGCGTTTATATACGCTCCAGATGATAATGATACTAGTGAAATACCAAAAGGCCTAATCACAGGTAAACAACCTAAAGTTCGAAGCCAAGGTGATATTTATAGAACCATTATTGAACTCTTTGGCCTTGAAACAGATCATCATTACTTTGGTACTAATCTCTTATCTGATGAATCCACCTTTTCAATCGATACGCGTACATTCTCAATCGTAACGGATGATTACTACATTATCTCTAAACGTTTCTTTAACCACAAATTAGCTAAAGATACCGTTTATATTATGAACCCTAACTATGAGTTATCCCCAGGTGAAGTATTTAATTATGTGTATCTCTATAAACAAAGATTAGATAGAGCACTCCTAGGAAACGCACTTCAACAATTTAGGATTGACAAATAAATAAAAACAGTATATAATTCTTTGTGCTGCGGATGTGGCGGAATTGGCAGACGCACTAGACTTAGGATCTAGCGCCTTCGGGCATGCAGGTTCAACTCCTGTCATCCGCACCAAGTTGATAGAATAGGTTTGATACATCGATATCAGGCCTTTTTTTATTATTTTAGGCTGAAAAATGCTAAAAACATTTATAAAAATACAAAAATATTGAATTTACAGTAAAAATTTAAGAAATTTGTGACTTTTTAGTAAAAACGGATTTTACAATTTAACGATTAGCTTACAATTTAACGATTACCCTTACAATTTAACGATTACCCTAACAATTTAACGATTTCTCTATACAATTTAACGATTATTTAAGTAGACTAAAAAAAGAAAATTTTATTTACTGTGTATTTTAATACACATTATGTTATAATGCTTTTAGGTGATAAATATGTTATTAGAAACATTTGGAAATAGACTTAAAACAATTAGAGAAAATATAGGGATATCTCAGCTAAAACTATCGGAATTAACTGGAGTAATGCGAGACCAAATTTCAAGAATTGAAAACGGACAAATAAATCCAACGTTGGAAACTGTTTATAAGTTAAGCACAGCTTTAGAAACTCCGTTATCGGATTTGTTTGATTTTTCTATTGATGATAATATAGTTTTTAAACAATATAAAATTAAACCGTTTGTTAAATGGGCTGGAGGTAAGACTCAGCTTCTCGATAAAATAAAGGAATTAATGCCTAAAGAATATGGGACATATTATGAACCATTTTTAGGCGGTGGTGCAGTTTTTTTAAACTTAACTCCTAATAAAGCTGTTGTTGCAGACTATAACAGCGAATTAGCATCAGCGTATTCTTCATTTAAAAATAGTAATGATTATCAAACAATGATAACCGAATTGATTAAACATGAAGCTAACCATAATGAAGATTACTATTATAAAGTTAGAGAAATGGATAGAGATGAAAATTATAGTAAACTTCCTAACCCAATAAAGGCTGCAAGATTAATCTATCTTAACAAAGCCTGTTTCAATGGTCTATATAGAGTAAACTCAAAAGGATACTTTAATGTTCCTTCAGGAAAGAAAGAAGTTGTTAAAGCTTACCAACCTGAATTGTTTGATGATTTACACGAATATTTAAGAAGTCCAAATATCACTATCTTAAGTGGTGACTTTGAGAAAGCAGTTGAATCCGCTAAAAAAGGTGACTTTGTTTATTTTGATCCACCATATGATACTTTTGATGAACAAAATAACTTTACGACATATACAAAGGATAGTTTTGGCAAAGAAGAACAAATAAGACTATCTAATGTATTTAAAGAACTAGATAAAAAAGGTGTTTATTTAATGTTAAGTAACCACAATACTGATTTCATAACTGAGTTATATAAAGGATTTAATATAGAAATTGTTCATGCAAGACGAGCTATAAACTCAAAAGGTAGCGGTCGTGGTAATGTCGAAGAGGTAATTATAACCAACTACTAAGAGATGTCTTATGGATTTAAACATACCAAAGAAAAATTTATTCTTTAAAGAAAATAGTTTCCAATTACTGTTAGGAGACTCTTTTTCTTTACTTAAAAAGATACCAGAAAAATCAATTGATATGATTTTTGCCGATCCGCCTTATTTTTTATCTAATGGAGGTATTTCTGTTCAATCAGGTAAAATGGTTTCAGTTAATAAAGCTACTTGGGACATGGGCATGAAAACTGAAGACAAACTTAAATATAACCGTAGATGGATAAAAGAATGTAAAAGAGTCTTAAAAGATGATGGGACTATTTGGATTAGTGGAACAATGCACAATATATACTATGTTGGTGTGGCTCTAGAATTGGAAGGATTTAGCATCATAAATAATGTAACTTGGCAAAAGACTAATCCACCACCAAACATCTCTACAAGGGCATTTACACACTCAACCGAAACTATTCTTTGGGCTAGAAAGCAATTAACACCTAAGAAAAAAGGAAAACATTTATTTAACTATCAAGATATGAAAGAAATCAATGGTGGTAAACAAATGAAAGATGTATGGCAGTTTTCATTGACACCTAAAAGAGAAAAACAAGCTGGTAAATTTCCAACACAAAAACCTCTTGCCTTACTTGAGAGAATTATCTTATCCTCGACTAAAGAGGGAGACTTAATTCTTGATCCTTTTAATGGAAGTGGAACAACAGGAATTGCTGCTTATAATCTAAATAGAAGATATATTGGTATTGATTTAGAAAAAGAGTATTTAGAACTTACGAAAACACGCTATAATATAATAAAGGATCAGGTGATTATATGAAAAGAAATTTTAATGAATGGGTAAATAAGTTTATTGATAGTGTAGCTGACTGGCGATATTATACTGACTTTCCTAAGGTATATAATAATGTTGATGCCATTAAGGTGGAGTTAAATTTATTAAATAGTTTGATTAACTCAAAAGATATTGAGAATGACTTTAGAAACTTAGTTACCAAATACCCAGAAGTATTAAAAGCTGTTCCTATTTTAATAGCAAAAAGAGGAAGCGAAGTTAGGATAGTAGATAAAGGCAAAGATAAAAACTTTAATTTTAATAAATTAAACTATACTATTGATGAGTATGTATATTTCATGGATAAAACTGGCCTTTTTGATTTATTATCAAATCACATTATTTCTGATCTTTTAGATTATGTTAAAGGTGTTGAAGTAGGTCTTGACAGTAACGCAAGAAAAAATAGAACTGGTAAAGCAATGGAAAATATTGTGGAATCTTTCATAGTTGATGCAGGTTTTATTAGAGATGTTAATTATTTTAAAGAAATGAGAACATCAGAAATCAGAGATAGATTTGGAATAGACTTACAGCTCGAGTCCCTTGATGAAAGTAAAGCAGAAAAGAGATTTGATTTTGTAATAAAGTCTGAAACTATCGTTTATGCAATTGAAGTTAACTTTTATTCTGGTGGTGGTTCTAAATTAAATGAAACAGCAAGAAGCTATAAAATGTTAGCTCAAGAAGCAAGCACAATACCTGGATTTAGATTTGTCTGGATTACTGATGGCATTGGATGGAATACCGCAAGAAGAAACTTAGAAGAGACATTTGATGTATTAGAAGATATTTATAACATCAACGATTTAGAAAGTGGAATTCTAAGTAAAATAATAAAATAAAAGTAAAAATGGTCACTCCTAAGTACTATATAGTATAAAGGAGTGATTTTTTGTTATATTTGGGTGATTGTATAGAAATAATGAAGAAGTTAGAAAGAAATAAGATTGATTTAATTTTTGCCGATCCGCCTTACTTTTTATCAAACGACGGTAAGAGTATAAGAAGTGGGAAAGTGGTTTCTGTTAATAAAGGTGATTGGGATAAAAAAGATAATTATGAGAATGTAGATTCATTTACTTATAATTGGCTAAAAGAGTGTCACAGGATTTTAAAATATGACGGAACAATATGGGTTTCAGGAACTCATCACAATGTTTTTGATATTGAAAGAAATATGAAGAAAATAGGTTTTAATATTATCAATATAGTTATATGGCATAAAAGTGACCCACCACCATTAATATATAAAAATAAATTTAGATTTTCATATGAGTTTATTATATGGGCAAAAAAAGGAAGTAAGCACTATTTTAATTATGATGAAATGTACGGCGTTAATAATCAAGAAATGGAAGATGTATGGTTGATGGATGCAGTTCAAATGAGTGAAAAGAAACACGGCTATCATCCTACTCAAAAACCAGAAAAACTTTTAGAAAGAATTATAAAGGCATCTTCAAAAGAAGGTGACATAGTATTAGATCCATTTTTAGGTAGTGGAACAACTTGTTATGTTGCTAAAAGACTTAATAGAAAATACATAGGGATAGAAAAAGAAGAGAAATATTTTAACATAGCAATTAAAAGAATAAAATAACAAATTAAAATAATCGCCTAGTTAAGCCGATTTTTGTAAGGGTGTAGTAACTTTTTTCAAGGGTGCAGTGAAATTTTTCTAGGGGTGTAGTAAAAACACTGGAGGGGTGCAGTGGATTTTTCTAGGGGTGCAGTAGTTGTATCAAAATGGGTCTAAAAACCCAAATTAGAAATTTGTTTGATACAATTTGTGTCAAACTTTTTTTATTTTGAAGATAGGGAATACATCCCTTTATTCCATTTCCACTTATAACTTGACCGACCATACCAAGACCTAAAAAGTATCAACTTTTAGGTTTTTTTAATTTTCAGCTATTACAATTTAACGATTACCCTACAATTTAACGATTACTTTTTAATGTTTAAGTGACAGGCTGACATCCCTTCATGGCGTAAATTGGTGGATAATTTTACTAAATTTGATAAAACTTCATTATATTTTTAAATAAATTTAAACAACCTTATATTTTTATATAAAAAGTGCTATAATAATGTTAATAATATGATTAGGAGAATATTCAATGT
>Ga0265293_10014144_pt1 | contig 10189 bp, 8 predicted proteins | sample Munlanlewell138R_FD_192505 | JGI IMG/M metagenome (GOLD analysis project Ga0265293, IMG submission 192505) | Leachate microbial communities from a municipal landfill in Southern Ontario, Canada - Leachate well 138R | ecosystem: Engineered > Solid waste > Landfill > Unclassified | place: Canada...
ACCGACCTTATCTGTGTGAAGCACCTGGGCCGGTTCGAGACGCACTGGATTGAACGCCTCAACACGCAGGCGCTCCAGAACAATATTGTTGATCTGTGGCGCACCACTTAAGGCGGCTGCGGCTTCTAGAGCTACTTTCAACAGGTTCTCTCTGCTGGCATCATTGGTGTAAGCGTACACACTCCGAAACCCTTGGAAAATGCGAATCCCTACTCCATAATCACGTCCGCTTACTCCCTCTTCTACCGAACCATTCAGCATACGAAGATTCGTTCCCCTAGTATCTTCCATAAAGATCTCGGCGAAATCTCCCCCTGTGGATACAGCGGCTAGTAGTACATCGGTTATCAGTCTTTCTGTGAGCAAATGAAACCCTCCCTCTTATCTATGGTATAATTGGTGAATACTACGTATTCACCCCGGAGTTTTCCTGCAATGTAAACATTCAGACAGATTGAAACGATTGATGAAAGGGTGTCGACATGGAACCAAGAGATATTGTCTGGAGATTAATGGATCGCCTCAGTGAACTGCAGAAGCTTTGTGACGAAAGCATTCAAGACCTCCACCCCAAACAGAATGCCGACCTAATATCGAGTATCGAAGAGTGCGAACGGCTCTGCCGTACCCAAATCAACACCATGAACCGTATTGCGAAGAAGTACTAACCCTCTTCCTTGGGTGAGCCAGTGGAACCTTCAATAGGTGGGAGCCACAAGAGCAGTCCGAAGAACCAAAACCAGGCATAGGAAAGAGTGTTCCTGGGATCCGGAGCAACGCATGGACTAGAAGACACTCCCCATTCTTGGGCTGATCATAGAATAAGGCTGCACCTAGGTATTCTGCGCTAGCCCTGAAATAATCAATATGCCAATGAAGCTTCTTGTCTAAGCGGCTGTGCCTAGCCACCCTCTGCTCTAAGTTGCGCTGAGCGCTCCCCGCGTAGGCATAAACCCCTTGCTCACAGGAGAACGTTCCGAGTTTCCCAACGCCAATCGACATCGTTTGTGGGAGGTACAGCCACAGCAGATAGACGCCTTGATTACTCCCTATGGCAACCGACCTCCTCCAAGAGAATTATTCTAGATTAGGAAGGTTTCCCCTTCGGTTAACGAGAAATAATAGACGCAAACTGCAAAGGAGGGAAATTGGTGGAAATAAAGCAAGTCTTTCGAACCCTGAGTGAAGCCTCAGGCGTTTCCGGTTACGAACACAATTTGACCTCAACCCTTCAGGAACATTGTCCCTGGGCTGATGAGATCAAGACTGACAAACTGGGCAATGTAATCATGTTGAAGAAAGGTCACGGCACCAATCCTAGACCGAAAGTCATGTTGGCCGGCCATATGGATGAAATCGGCCTGATTATTACCAAGATTGAGAAGGACGGTTTTCTACGATTTGGTACGATTGGTGGTTTTGATCAACGTGTTCTGCTAGCGCAAGAGGTTGTTGTTCACGGCAGAGAGTCACGAACCGGTGTTATTGGAGCGAAACCTCCCCATATTCAAGTGGCTGGAGAGCAGGGCAAATCTGTAAGCATGGAGGATCTCTTCATTGATATCGGTTTTGATAGTAAAGCACAAACTGAAGAGCATGTAAGTATCGGGGACCTCGTAACAATGAAACGAGATGTCTTGGATCTACAAGGCTCCTTCATGGCTGGCAAATCCTTTGACGATAGGGCGGGTGTTGCAGCTATTTTTGAATGCTTTAAGGTGCTAGCCGGAATCTCCCATGCAGCAGATGTATATGGTGTAGCCACAGTTCAAGAAGAGGTAGGTCTGCGTGGGGCCATCACTAGTACATACGGGATTGTCCCTGATATTGGAATTGCCATTGATGTGAGTTTCGGTGACTCCCCTGGTCTACCCGAGAGTGACACGATCAAACTCGGTCAAGGTCCGGGCATTGCCATTGGACCACATGTTCACCCGAAAATACATGCTCGCATGGTAGAGACTGCGAAGGAGTGGAATATCAGCTTTTCGCCTGATCCTTCTCCCTATCCTGGAGGAACGGATACTTACGCTATTCAAGTGGCCCAGGCAGGCGTTGCCACAATTCTGCTGTCCATCCCCCTCCGCTACATGCACACACCTATCGAAACCTTAGACTATGAAGACGTGAGACAAACGGGCCGCTTGATGGCCATGTTTATAGCAGGCTTGAACAACGACTTTGTGGAGGGATTAACATGCTTTTAGCCCGATTAACTGAAGCCAATGGTGCACCGGGACAAGAGGGCGACGTGCGTGATTTAATCCGTGCAGAAATTGAGCCCCATGTCCACCAAGTAAAAACGGATGCCCTAGGTAATCTGATCGCCATCAAAAACCCTGATGCCCCAGGACCAAAGGTAATGTTAGCAGCCCATATGGATGAAGTGGCCCTGATGATTGTGGGCATAGAGAGCAATGGTTATCTCAAGTTTCGCCCCATTGGCGGCGTGGATCCTAGGGTCTTGGTTGCTAAATCTGTCGTTGTTGGTGCCAAGAAAATTGCCGGAGTCATCGGAAGCAAACCGATTCACCTCCAGAAGCCGCCCGAGAGAGAACGGGCCTTTACCATCCAAGAGTTACTGATTGATATAGGTGCCAAGAATAAAGAAGAAGCTGAACGCCTGGTGAAGCTCGGTGAATGCGCCTACTTCACAACAAAGCATGAAGAAATGGGCAATGGGAAAATCAAGGCCAAGGCTTTGGACGACCGCGTTGGCTGTGATCTAGCCATTCGCCTGCTCCAAGAAGACGTCTCCTTCCCACTGATTGCAGCCTTCACGGTACAAGAAGAAGTAGGACTCCGAGGCGCTGGAGTTGCCACCTATCAGATTAAGCCCGATTTGGCCTTAGTCCTCGAGGGCACAACAGCCTCCGATGTTCCTGGAACTGACGAGCACAAACACGCCACAACGGTAGGTGCCGGTCCTTGCATCACCGTAATCGACCGTGTTTCCATCCCACACCCTCCCCTAGTGCAAGAACTCTTTGCCTTGGCTGAGGAGGAAGGGATTAAAGTGCAGGTTCGCCGTAACACAGCGGGCGGCACCGATGCCGGTAAAATTCAAATGTCAGAGGAAGGTGTCAAGGTCGCAACGATCGCTGTGCCTTGCCGTTATATCCATTCACCAGTCTCGGTCATGAGCAAGGACGATTATGAGGGAGCATATAGGCTCGTCAGAAGCTATCTCAAGAAGCTCCAAGAAAGGGAGGCATCGAACTGATGAAGACAGTCATCAAACAATTAACGGAGGCCTTTGGCCCCTCGGGCTATGAAACTGAGGTTACAGAGTTAATTAAGTCGCTAGTCGAAAAACATGTCGATGAGATTAAGACTGACGTCCTAGGAAACCTGATCGCCACAAAAAAGGGATCCCCGGGCGGAAAAACCATCATGTTGGCCGCCCACACCGACGAAATTGGCGTTGTAGTCACGCACATTGATGACAAGGGATTTTTGCGTTTTGGCAATGTTGGTGGAGTTGGCATCCCCACCCTTGTTGGCAATCGAGTCCGCTTCGCGGGCGGAGCTATTGGAACAATCTATCACGAGAAAAGCAGTTGGAAAGAGCTGAGCCTCGATAAACTCTACATCGATATTGGCGCGGAGAATAAGGCAGAAGCGTTGAAGAAGGTCAAGCTGGGCGAGTTCGGAATTTTCCATAGGGAGTTCGAAGATTTGGGAAATCGGCTGATTGCGAAAAGCATGGACGACCGCGTTGGTTGCGCAGTTCTCATCGAAGCCCTAAAGAAGATCGAGAGCCCCACAAATACCCTGTACTTCGTCTTTACGACGCAAGAAGAAGTCGGTCTGCGCGGTGCCCGTACAGCGGCCTATGGCATTGAACCCGATCTAGGCATTGCGCTCGATGTGACCTTAACGGGTGACATGCCTGAAGCCCGAAGAATGGAAGTTTCTCTCGGCCATGGCGCGGCCATTAAAGTCAAGGACTCCTCCATCATTGTCCATCCCAAGGTGAAAGATCTCTTGGTGGGTCTTGCCGAAGAGAAGACGATTCCCTACCAAATGGAGGTTTTGGAGGCCGGTGGCACTGACGCAGGAGCCATTCATCTCACAAAGACGGGGGTTCCTTCTGGAGCTATTTCGATTCCCACTCGTTATGTACACTCTCCCTCGGAGATGGTGGATATTAGAGATGTGGCAGCTTGCGTTGACCTCGTGGTAGCTTTGGCCAATGCGGATCTAGCGAGCATCTAAGCAACAACGGACAGCCTAAGCTTAAAAGGAGCGTCTTTGATGGAAACCCATCGAAGACGCTCCTTTCCATACATAACCTGCCCTATTCGCTGTACAGATCGAGGATGCGTTTGACTAACATGTTCACCTCATCAATCGCTTCTCGAACCTTCAGTGCTGCATCGCTAGAACCAACGGAAAGGTTGCGAATCTCCTGGGCAACGATCTCAAAGCCACGCCCATGCTCCCCTGCACGTGCCGCTTCAATCGAGGCATTGAGGGCCACCAAGTTCGTCTGTTTGGCAATGTTGGTGATCGAGTTCATCAGATGAGAAATCCGCTCTGGAATCACAGCCAGATCTTCCACCATTCTTTGTGAAAGCTCCTGTTCAGCTGCGATCTTCTCGTAGGCAGCCTTGACATCAAGCTCCAAGCGTTTCTCCTCATTGATGTTCCTCCACACCACAACATTGGCCACATGCTTGCCCTCTGGACTCCTAACTGCTGCCGCAGTGAGGCGAGCGTAAAAGTTCCCGATCTGCACGTAACCTGTATGAGGCAGTCTCTTAGGATCGCTGAGGATACCACCCACTCTACCAAAGTCCTTGTGGTAACGACCTATGTTAGCACCTACCATACGGTCTGGATCAACTTTGGTAACAGAGCTCATTTCTGTGAATAACTCTCTGGCACTCGGACTCATCCAGACCATATTGTGCTTCAAGTCGGAGATCATGACATTCTCGCCTAGAGCAGACAAGATCCAATCACTTTCAATGCGAAGATTCTCCAAATGTGAATTCAGCGCCACTTTGTACCCTCCTTATAGCGGATCCCATCTATTGCAAGCTCAGCACTTTACTCGGAACATTAGTAATAATGCTATCAACCTTGTTTCGTGTTGCCTGTTCAACATCCATCGCCTCATCCACAGTCCAGACATTCACCATCATGCCATTGGCCTGAGCTGCTTGAACGAGGTCAGGAATCATTGTCTTATGGTGCGGATGGAGCGCAGAAGCCCCAATGCTCTTAGCATAGATCCAAGGGTTAACCAAGCCACAATTGTAAAGAATACCGGTTCGAGCCTGTGGCCGAATCCCTTTTATGTGTACCAAAGCGTAGTGATTGAAAGACGAGATGATGGTTCTCTCCCACAGCGAATACTCATCGATCAGGAGAGCCAACGCTTCGTTAAGCTGATCAAAGCCTAGGGCTGCTTTTGTCTCCACATTCAGCAAGACATTGCGATCTCGGATCAGCTCCAGAACCTCTCGCAAGCTAGGTAGTTTTGTGCCTGAAAACTCAGGAGAAAACCAAGAACCTGCGTCGAATTCTCTAAGCTCTGCTAGTGTGTGGCCCTCTACAGAACCTTTACCATTTGTGGTTCGCTCCAAAGTAGAATCATGGATCACCACAACTTCGCCATCTTTCGTTAAGTGAACATCAAGCTCTATACCGCCTGAGCCAGCCTCCAGAGCCAACTCAAAAGCAGGCATCGTGTTTTCTGGTGCTTTACTCGAGTATCCTCGGTGTGCCATAACGATCATACTTACCGCTCCCTCTCTACCCTTCAAATATCGATACTGCCTGAAAAGACTCTTACCGCTGGTCCTGCCATGAATACATGGTTGTCTAGGCCTCCATGAATAGCGAGGACACCCCCTGGCAACGAGACCCTGATTGCCCCCACCGTAAGCTCTTGGGTCAGGCCCAGTCTTGACGCCACAACCGCTGCTGCGCAGGCTCCAGTGCCACAGGCCAATGTGGGCCCGGCTCCCCGTTCCCATACCCTGACCTTAAGGTGATTAGGACTCAGCACTTGTGTAAACTCAATGTTTGCACCCTGCGGCCACACTTCGGCTGTCTCTAAGCGAGGCCCCCAGGTAGCGAAATCCAGCGCTGCAAGGTCATCAACAAAGACCACTGCATGGGGATTTCCTATTGACAGGGGATATGCTGTCCAAGAAACGCCATGCGACAGAACCTCCACCTCACCACCTTGAGACAAGGAAAAATCGGGTTCACCCATGTCCACGACATACCATTCGTCAGCTGTGCGTATTTCCTTCCTACCGCTTAAGGTGCCCACCTCGATCACAGGACCTTGAGCCAAACCTTCTTGCAGCAGGTAGTGGGCCATACAGCGAATTGCGTTCCCGCACATTTCCGCCTCTGTACCATCGGCATTAAAAATTCGCATCGTATAGAGGCCGACGTCCTTGGTAATCAGCACCAATCCATCGGCACCTATGCCAAGTTGGCGATGACACAAAGCTTTAGCGAGCATTTCGCCTCTTGGTAACAGATTTCCTCCAAAGTCTTCCATGAAAATAAAGTCATTACCCAACCCATGATACTTAGTAAATTGCGCCACATCCATCCTCCCCTCAGCTTACTATCTACAATAGATGAGTGGCTATCTTTTCTACTGCCTTTAGGAGATCGTCCATGTCCTCCTCCGTCACTAGATGATTCAGGTGAATCTGTACAGCTCGGCCTAGAAGATTTAGTGTGAAGGGGCAGGTGTTTTCGGAGTACTCGATCTCCTCTTCAGGCCTCAGGCTCCACGGATAATGCCCGCCCCAGGGATCGCGCTTGGCCAGAAGAAACTCCCAATTCACGTAGATATGTTGATCATTCGCTGCTCCGTCATAGATTTGGGCTGCTTGGATCCCTTCTGCTGTCAAGGCCTCCGCAACGCCATGAGCTTGCTGCCCATCGAGAACATAGAAGATCAGGCTGAGACCCAAGTCGTTCTCTGTGCCAAAAACTGGCGATAACTGGATCTTGGGCTGCTTCTTCAGTTCCGAGATGATCCTTTGCTTATTGCTCTTGGTCCGCTGCAAAATACGGGGCATTTTCCCGAGCTGACCATGGGATAAGGCGGCCTGTAGTTCCGTAAGCCGGTAATTCTGCCCCGGAAACGCAGGAACCTTCCTCTCGATGAAGCGAAACTGGTAACCGGCACCATCATGATACAGAACGGCGCGCTGCCACAACTCTTCCGAGTTGGTGACCAGCATACCTCCTTCGCCGGTTGTGATCACTTTTGATTGCTGCAAACTGAAGCAACCGATATCACCGATGGACCCTAACATACGTCCTTGATACATGCCCCCATTAGCCTGAGCTGCATCTTCGATCACTCGAATGTCATATTTCCTGGCTAAGGACATGATCTCATCCATGGCCGCGGAGATACCCCGCATATGCACCACAATCACGGCCTTTGTTCTTGCTGTGATCTTCCTTGCCATATCCGCAGGATCCAAAGTCAAGGTCTCATCGATCTCACAGAGCACAGGAACCGCTCCAACTATGGTAACGGCAGCAGCAGTGGCTACCCAGGTATAGGCAGGAATCATCACTTCGTCGCCTGGCCCCACGCCACAAGCCACTAGGGCGCAGATTAGGGCCGACGTTCCCGAGTTGACTGCCAGCGCGTAATTTGTTCCTAGGAAGCTCCTGTATTCGCTTTCCAGAGCGCTACACTCTGACGATTCGAGGCCCACGGAGAGATAGCGGAAGATTCTTTTTTTCTCCAGCACCTGCAACACTTTATTCTTCTCCTCGGCCCCTAATTCTTCGCTACCCATGTATTTCGAAACCCACGGTTTGGTGCGGACCGGTGCACCACCGTAGATAGCCAGCTTATCCATTGCTTTCATCTCCATTCCTTTCTCCATTTTATCTGTTCTTGATCATTTCAGCAATTCCTCTCATCATCAAACAAAGGCTGACGGTGTTGGAATAGTAAAACCGGGAGAAGCTCCCCCGGTTTTCTTAACGCTTCACTCGATTCCAGACGCTCGGATCCAATGGGCGGTCAAAGTTCCTAAATCCAGCTAAGGAAAAGCCTTGCTTGCGAGCAAGTCCACGCATCATCTCCAACTGTTTCAGGTTGAGATCCGCGCCGAGGCTCGTATGCTCATAGTGTTTTTCTAAAGCCAACATCATTGTCTCAGACATACAGGCAAACCCGGTCCCCTCTTCAAAACCGAAGTTCCAGCCCAAATCAGGAGAATTGGGCATGCTGATGACTCCTCCATCGATGACTAACACATCAGGTCGCTCTTCTAACACCTCTTCACTGACATTGCTAGGCCTTGACATATCACAGACAACGGCACCACACTTCAGACTTTTAGGAGTGATCAAACGTTCTAGACTGCTCGTGGCCACCATAAGTACATCAGCCTCGGGCAGATACCTCTCTAGTTCAACGGTGATCTGGAGTGGTGCTCCGTTCCCCAAAAGATTTCTAGCATATTCTATCCACAGCGCCAAGCTATCGTCCTTAGAGGGAAGACCCTGCAAACCTCTGACATAGGAACCAAGGCTACCGGCTGCAAAAGGATGCCCACCATCTCCTAGGTCCTTTAGGTGCTGAAGAATCTCTACTACCACCTTGAGCATGCGATGCTCACTTTTTTCCCGCCGGGCAGGATTACCCACCAGTACCAGTCGGTGTACTTGCTCGGATAGAAGAATAGCCAGTGCTTTCCCAATAGCTCCACCTGCGCCCACAACTAATCCCGTAGCGCTTTCCAAGTCAATACCAAGGCGCCCAGCTGCAGCCACAACAGCCTCCACCCCCGAAACTACGGTATATGAGTTACCCGTGGTTAGTGGTACCTCACTATAGGGCAAGAGCTGGCGTCCACCCATGGTCACAACAGAGGTGTAGGCACCGAGCCCCACAATCTTGGCTCCCCGGTCGACAGCGAGTTGCACCGCGGCGGAAATCTCCTCGCGAGCTCCCTCAGGATCTGCCAGAAGTTGGTCGGCTGTTTTCGGAACGCAAATGAAGTCGCCATACGCGCTCTGACCCGTATGATCCGTAATCCGACTTGAACTAACTACGAAGGGCTCTACCAAATCATTCCAGCGAGAGCTAAGATCCTCGAGCTGGGCCGGGCTGAGGGAGGCTAGACTACTATCAAACTCGCTGTAGTTATTGATGTCAACGGGATGTACTAAGAAAGCAAAACGACCATCATTCGGTTGCGAATTCACCAGAGGGGCTTCTTTAAACTCGGACACCAGCTCCTGAACCGACGGAGCGGTATAATCAACGAGATGTCCAAGGAAAGCGGCAGTGTTTCGCTTGTCAAGCATGGAAACCGCTTTTTCCACTGCAGCAACCACGCGCTCAATTTGGGCATCGTTGATAATGAGAGCGGGCTCAATTCGAATAACGCTAGCCCCATTTAGTGTGGGCGCAACGCGCACCTTCTCCACATTCAACAGATAGGACGATACCATGGGCGTCAAGAGTTCCTGTTCAGCCATGACACCCAAGAGACTATGTGGATAGGAGTCTTGCGAATTAACAAACTCGATGCCTAGCATCAATCCCTGTCCTCTGATATTCTCGATGATCATGGGGTAACGCTGGGCAATTTCCTCTAGACCAGCCTTGAGCTTTGCTCCCTTGCGTCTGACTTCCCGCAGTAGTAAACTGTTATCATGAGTCAAACGATCCAGGACTGCGAGGCCCACTCGGCAACCAAGGGAGTTGCCGGCAAAGGTCGAGGAGTGTTTCAGACCGAAATCCTCGGTGTAGACGCTCTCCCTGCAAAGGGCTGCCCCGATGGGCAGTAAACCTCCACCAAGCGCTTTGGCAATAACGAGGACATCAGGAGTGGCTCCTTCTCGTTCGCAGGCAAACATGCTGCCGGTGCGACCGAGCCCTGTCTGAATCTCGTCAAATATACTTAGTACATTGTATTTGGCGCACAGATCCTGAACCTCTCTCAGGTAACCTGGGGGCGGCTCAACAATACCCCCCTCACCTTGAATGGGCTCAACAATGAACGCTGCTGTGTCTTGGGCCGCTTCCCTTAGATAATGTTCTAGGGCAACCACATCTCCGTAGGGTATATGGCGAAAGCCCTCTGCCGGCGCTCCGAATCCCTTCTGGTAGTTTTCGTTTCCAGTCGCGGATAAAGCTCCAAGCGTCTTACCGTGAAAACTATTGGTTGTGGAC
>Ga0265293_10014145_pt1 | contig 10188 bp, 8 predicted proteins | sample Munlanlewell138R_FD_192505 | JGI IMG/M metagenome (GOLD analysis project Ga0265293, IMG submission 192505) | Leachate microbial communities from a municipal landfill in Southern Ontario, Canada - Leachate well 138R | ecosystem: Engineered > Solid waste > Landfill > Unclassified | place: Canada...
ATACACGATCATTTAGCACAGGATGGTGGAGCCGAAAAGGTTTTAGAGGTTTTTTCTAAAATGTTTTCAGATGCTCCTATTTACACCTTGTTATATGACAAAAAAAATGTAGCTCATCGTTATCCAAATCGTCGGATCGATGCTTCAATTATTCAAAAAATGCCAGGGGGGGTTCGTTTTTATCAATGGTATTTGCCTTTTATGCCGATGGCGGTAGAGTTTTTTGATTTACGTGAGTATGATATTGTTATTTCTGATACTAGCTCTTTCGCTAAAGGAGTTATTACTCCGGTTGATACTATCCATATTTGTTATTGTCATACTCCAACTAGATATTTATGGAGTGACACTCATCAATATATTAATGAGTTAAAATATAATAAAATTTTAAAGAAAATAGCCTCTTTAATTCTTAGCTGGATTAGAGTTTGGGATAAAATGGCAGCTGATCGAGTTGATTATTTTATTGCTAATTCTAAAGTTGTTCAGGCTAGAATTAAAAAATATTATAAAAGAGATTCAGTGGTTATTTATCCTCCGGTAGAGACCAAAAAATTCTATATCGCCAAAGAATTGGGAGATTATTTTTTGATTGGTTGTCGCTTAGCTCCGTATAAAAGAGTTGATCTAGTTATAGAAACTTTTAAAAAATTAGGTGGTGACTATAAGTTAAAAATTTTTGGTGATGGAGTTGATTTGAAGCGCTTGAAGAAGATGGCTCATGGTTATGATAATATTGAATTTTTAGGTCGAGTTAATGATGAGTATAAGGCTGAATTATTTAGCAAATGCTTAGCTTTCTTAAATCCCCAGGAAGAAGATTTTGGTATTTCTAAAGTTGAGGCCATGGCCTCTGGTCGTCCGGTTATTGCCTATAAAAAAGGGGGCGCCCTAGAGACAGTTATAGAAGGGCAGACAGGATTATTTTTTACAGAGCAAACTATAGACTCTTTATTACCGGTTGTACAAAAGTTTTATACAGATATTAAAAAGGGGATTAATAATTGGGATAGTCAAAAAATTAGGCAACATTCTAATAGTTTTTCTTTAGAGAAATTTGAAGAAAATATTAGTAATTTTATTAAAAGTGTGACCCCAGATAAATAATGTTAAATTATGAGAATAGGTATTGATATTAGAGTTTTATTAGATAAAAATTATAGTGGAGTAGCTAGTTTTACTTTTCAATTATTAAAGAATTTAATAAAAATTGATAGGCAAAATGCTTATTATTTTTTTTATAATTCCTTTAAAGAAGCTAAAATTCCATTTTTATCTAAAGAAATTTCTATTAAAAAAACTAGATATCCCAATAAATTTTTTAATTATTTTTTACAAAAAATATTTAATTATCCAAAATTAGATAAAATAATTGGCGGTTCGGATATATTTTATTTACCTCATTTTAATTTTGCCTCTTTTTCTAAGAATAGCAAGAGTATTATTACTGTTCACGACCTATCATTTCTTCGTTATCCAGAATTTTTTAGTTTTAGAAAGAATTTTTGGCATTGGGCCCTGAATATTAAAAAAAATATTAATAAATTTGATAAAATTATAGCAGTTTCGCAAAATACTAAAAATGATTTAATAGAGTTATTAAATGTTTCTGGGGCAAAGATAGAGATTGTTTATCCTGGTATTTCAGAGGAATTAATCAAATTTCAGCAAAATTATTTTAATAATGAAGCTTACAATCTATTGAAGGAAAAATATAATTTAAATAAAGATTTTGTTTTATATCTAGGAACAATTGAGCCTCGAAAAAATATTTCTGGGATAATCAAGGGGTATAATAAATTGAGAGATAGCGGAGTTGATTGTCTACTAGTTTTGGCTGGTGGCTGGGGCTGGAAAACTAAACAAATTAAAAAAGATTGGAAAAACTCTAAATATCGAAAAGATATTAGATTTATTGGATATATTGATGAAAAAATAAAGCCATATTTATATAAGATGGCCAAAGTTTTTGTTTATCCCTCTTTTTATGAGGGATTTGGTTTTCCTCCGCTAGAGGCTATGTATTTTGGTTTACCAGTTATTTCTAGTAATGTTTCTAGCTTGCCAGAGGTTTTAGGGGACGCTGCTTTTTTGGTTAACCCTGATAAAGATGATGAAATTTTTCAGGCTATTAATCTGGTGTTAGCTAGCCAGGATGTTAGAGATAAATTAATTGAGGCTGGGCAAAGGCAGGTTAATAAATTTACTTGGGAAAAAACAGCTAAAAGATATTTACAAATTTTTAAAGAAATGTCTAAAAATAATTATGATAAATAATAATAAAAAAAAAGTTTTGGTAGCTATTTCTGGTGGAGTTGATTCGGCTGTAGCAGCTAAATTATTAATTGATCAAGGTTATCAAGTCTCAGGAATATTTTTAAATTTTTGGAAAGAGTCCCTGGAAAATACTTCGGAAAATAAATGTTGTTCTTTGGAGGCCCAGATGGACGCTAAAAAAGTTTGTCTTAGCTTGGGTATTCCTTTTTATACTTTTAATTTTTCCAAAGCTTTTAAAAAAGAAGTGGTTGATAATTTTTTAACTGAGTATTCTTGTGGAAACACTCCTAATCCTTGTGTTATTTGTAATAAAAAAATAAAAATTGGAGGACTCCTGGAATATGCCCAAACCTTAGGTTTTGATTTTATTTCTACTGGCCATTACGTCAGAGTCGAAAAAGAGGGGGGGCGGGTCAAAATGTATAAAGGCTTTGATAAAGATAAGGATCAGTCTTATTTTTTATATTCTTTAAGCTCTAAACAATTATCCAGTGTTTTATTTCCTTTGGGAAGATTAAAAAAACCTTTTGTTAGACAAATAGCCAAAAAAGCTAATTTAATAGTAGCTTCTAAAAATGATAGCCAAGAAATTTGTTTTATTCCTGGAAAAAGACACAATGAGTTTTTAAAAAGACATTTAAAACTAAAAGGTGGCGATATTAAATTGTGGCCCAGTCAAGAAATTATTGGTCAGCATCAAGGATTAGCTCTTTATACTATTGGGCAGAGAAGGGGGATAGAAATTGGTGGAACTGGGCCATATTATGCAGCTAAATTTGATCATTTAAATAATATTTTGTATGTGGTTAAAAATTTCGATGACCCGGTTTTATATAATTTAGAAATGAAAGTCAAAGATATTAATTGGATAAATATAAAGGATTTAAAATTTCCTTTAAAGGCTGAGACAATTATTCGTTATCGTCATAAGCCAGTTAGGTGTTTGATTAATTATAATAAAAAAGATAATATTGCTACAATAAAGTTTACTAGAAAACAACGAGCCATTACTTCTGGTCAAAGTGCCGTTTTTTATAAAGGATCAGAGGTTTTAGGTGGCGGGATAATTATTTAAAACATAGATTTTAAAAATAAAAAAAGCGGATTTTTCCGCTTTTTGTTTACCAAAGAATTTGTTCTTTGGTTAAAAGATTTTTTGGACAATAAGGGATGGATTTATAAAATTCAGTTTCTCCTATTTTTTCTATATCTTCAATTGTTGCCTCATGGTTTATGGAGGTAACCAGATCAACTTCTTGATCGGTCATTGTAGCTAAAATAATTGGAACCTGATTTTTGCATATTCCTAAAATTTCTTCTAAAAAATTAGTTGTTTTTTTTACTTTTTCCCATAGAATTTTTCTTTCTTTTCCTTCATCCATTACTAGATAAAAATTTTTTATCATCCAATCTCTTAAAAATTTAAAAGCTTGGCTTTGATTTGATTTTTTAAAAGAAATAGAACCTTCTTGGGCACTTTCTAGGCAGAGGGAAATTATGCAATTATTTATTTGTTCCCTTTGAGTTTCTCCTAAAAAATATAATTCTTTGGGAATATTTTTTAATTTTCCTAGTTTTTTAGCGTCATTGATATCAGAAAAAAGATAGGCAATTTTATCTGCCAACATTACCACATTATATTCCATAGGAATATCGATAATGATATTGATATCCTTGACACCCCTAGAGTGATAAGTTATTCCTTCCAGGGTTTCAAATGATAGATTTAGTCCCAATCCTTTTCTTTCAATTTTTTCAGCCACTGTTAAGCTAAATATTTCATGATGAAAGTTTTCATCATAATTTTTTTGAATAAATCTTTCCCCTAAATGACCAAAGGGGGTGTGACCAAGGTCATGTCCAGCGGCTATTGCTCCAACTAAGCTGACGTTAAGACCTAAGATTGTAGCAATGGTTTCGGCAATTGATTTTACCTCCAGAGAATGAATTAGTCTGTTTCGAATTAAAACATTTTCTGGAAAAGTAAAAACTTGAGTTTTGCCGTTGAGTCTCCGAAAACTTTTGCTATTGATAATTTTTTGAATATCAAGAATAAAAGGGTTTATCTCGTCCATGAGATGGTCAGTGGCCAAGAAAATATTTTCTTTATTTTTTCTTCCTCGACTTTGCTCAAGGGCTAGTTCTTTGAAGCAACCTTTGATTTTCTGTAATTTCTGAAATTTTTCCATATCTTTCTTTTTTTATTTAGTTTTTAATGATCTTTTTAACGTTTAATTTTACTTTAATTGTTTATTTTTGTCAATATTTAAAATAAAAAAATCCTTAAAATTTAAGGATTTTTTGTGCCGATGGTGGGACTTGAACCCACAAGTCTTGCGACACACGAGTTTGAGTCGTGCGTGTTTGCCAGTTTCACCACATCGGCGATAATAAGGAGATTATAAATTATTTTATATTAATTGTCAAAACGTTGACAAAAATAATCTTTACTGTTAAGATTCCTAATCGTAGTTCATTAATAATTTAAAAAATAAGGTTATGAAAAAAAAGAATTTAATTACAGAAATTGATGATCAGAAAATCTTTTTAAATTTTTTAAACAATCTTAAAAACGAGGAGCAGAATCTCGAAGATATAAAAAATTTATTTGATTTAATGAATGTTTGGGAGTCATCAGCCCCTTTTACTCAATTTAGGGAAAAAATCGATAAAAAAATATTAGAACTTTTGCCAGCTTTTTTAGCAGATTTGCCGACTAAATTAGAATTTTTTCTTCCTGAGATAAGTGAAATTATTAGGGCAATAATCCCTGACTCAGAAAATGAAAATTTGGTTCTTCAAAAAATACAATCAATTCTTCAGAAAGCCGAAGAAAAGGATTGGGCAATTTTAATTGTTTATTACGAAAAATGGTCCAAGTTTAAAAAAGGACAAGATTTATTATTTAAAAAAATTAAATCTATTTTAGAGGTTAAAAACACAGGGGAATTGATTGAATTTCGTTGTAAAAATGAATATAATAAACCAATAGTTAGCTTGGTTGATAAAATTTTGGCTGATAATTTGCCAAAAATTCTCCCACGAATTAGTTCGGTTTCTTTTTTATGTTCATTTTTGGAAAAATTCTATTATGAGTGTAAGCCTAAAAAGTTAATAGAAGAAAGATTGGTGGAAATTTTTAAAAATAATTTTTTATTTTCCGTTTTTTCTTTTGAAGACCTTTATAAATATTGGAAATCATTTTCCAATAAAAGTGAGGGGCAACGAATATTAACGGGAGCCATTATTGTTGAGATCGAGGATATGGAGGATTTATCAACCTTGTTCAGAAAAATGAATATTATTGACAAGATTGATGTCTCTATAAGAAAGGTATTTTATAAAAGAATTTCCGATTTAATTTTAAAGTTGAAAAAGGGTGGTTCAGATTATAATTTTTTTCTGAAAATAATATTAGAGGACGTTGAAAAGAGGAATCTTCCCGAAGAGTTAATTTTGCCATTTAAAAAAAAGGCAGAAGAATTTCTTTTTAATTAAATTATTTAAGGAGCACATTAAGTAGCTCCTTTTTTATTTGCTCAAAATAAAATTATAAGTTATAATTAATTTGATAATATTTTTTAAATAATTTTTATATGGGAAAAATAATTTCCGTAGTTAATCAAAAAGGCGGGGTTGGAAAAACCACCACCTCTGTTAATCTAGGAGCTTATTTAGCTTATTTGAAAAAGAAAGTTTTACTCATAGATCTTGATCCTCAGGCTAATGCCACCTCGGGATTAGGTATTGATCATCGTAAATTAGAAAATGGGGTTTACGATGTTTTAGTGGGAAATTGTTCTATTAGGGATGTTATTTTTAAAACTAAGCAAGATAATTATTATATCATTCCAGCTACTATTGCTTTGTCGGGGGCTTCAATTGAATTAGTTGGAGTGGAAAACAGGGAATATCGCTTACAAAATATTTTACAAGAAATTAGGGATAAATTTGATTTTATAATTATTGATGGTCCGCCTTCTTTAGGTTTGTTGACCATCAATAGTTTAACCGCTTCAGATGAGGTTTTAATTCCGATTCAGAGCGAGTATTATGCTCTAGAGGGCTTGGGTCAATTGCTGGAAACAATTTCTTTAATTCAAAATAATTTAAAGCCAGACCTAGGTATTTTGGGGGTAGTAATTACTATGTTTGATAAGAGAAATCGCTTATCTTCTTTAGTTAAAGATGAGTTGTATAAATATTTTCCTAATAAGGTTTTTAAGTCAATTATACCTCGTTCGGTTCGTCTAGCCGAAGCCCCTAGTTATGGCTCTACTATTTTGCAATATGATCCTAAGTCAGTGGCTGCCAAAGCTTATGAAGGATTAGCTAAGGAAATAATTAATTTAATTTAAAATATATGGCTAATAAAGGTTTGGGAAGAGGATTGGACTCCTTAATTCCTAAAAAAGTAAATACTCAAACTTATTCTGATTTTAATTTAACAAAACACGATGCTTTAATGGTGGATGATAGTTCAGAAAAAATTATTAAAGTAGATCCTAAAAAAATTAAAGTTAATCCTTATCAGCCTAGAAAAGATTTTGATCCGATTTCTTTAAATGATTTAATCAATTCTATTAAAGAGTATGGGATTATACAGCCATTAATTGTTAGCAAAAAAAATGGTGAATATGAGTTAGTAGCCGGAGAAAGAAGATTGCGTAGTTCTTTGGAATTAAACTTATCAGAGGTCCCCGTTATTGTTAGGGATTTTGATGATCAAAAAAAATTAGAAATTGCTTTAATTGAAAATCTTCAAAGAGAAAATTTAAACCCGATTGAATCAGCTATTGCTTATAATCAATTAATTAATGAATTTAATTTGACTCAAGAAGATTTGGCCAAGAGAATGGGTAAGTCCAGATCTAGTGTGGCTAATATTTTGAGGTTTTTATCGTTGCCGGAAGAAATTAAGCAGTCTTTAGCGAAGAAACAGATTACCGAGGCTCATGCTAAGTATTTATTAGGAATTGAAGGCGAGGTTAAACGATTGACTATTTTTAGAAAAATAGTGTATAATAATTTGTCTGTTCGCGAAACTAATGATTTGATAAAAAAATCAGGTGGAACAAAAAAGGCTAAAATTGCTATAAACAATAATGATGAGGATAATAAAAAAAATCTTCAGAATTATTTAAATACAAAGATAGATATAAAAAGATCAGAGAAGGGGGGCAAAATTGAAATTATTTTTTATGGCGATGAAGATTTAGATGAAATAATTAAAAAAATAATAAAATAGTTATTTAATATAAATAGAAAAAGTTAGTTAATGAAGAAAATTAAAAATTTTAAGATTTTGGGCGGGTCCTTGGTTTTATCTGTTATCACCTATCAGAGCACCTATTTTTTTGTTTCTGGTGCGACCGATTATAGCAAAATTTTTGCTAATTTATTCCCAGTATTGATATTGGGAGCTATGGCCGTAATAGCGTTTTTCGTTATTGTTCAAAATCTTAAAAAAGTAAAAAAGAGAGACAATTAATAAACAAAAAGTTTATTAAAAATTACCCGTCAAAAAGGCGGGTTTTCTATTTTTTAAACGTCCTTGACAAGTTTTAATAAATATGATATACTCTAACCTGAGTACCTTAAAAAATAGTATTAATTAAAAAAGAAAAAAATGAGAAGAGAAAGATTTTTTAACCGAAGGTTTTTTAACCTGTTTTTTGTTTTTACAATCCTTTTAGCGATTGTTTATTTTTTAAAATGGATTGTTTTGGGAGATTTTCCTGTAATCAATGAGCTGATTTTTTTGAGTCAACCCATAACATTACTATCCTTGCAAATTCCAGCAAAATTAATCTTACCAGATTATTTTATTTTTTTTGATTTTTTAGCTATCTTTATTTTATTGATTATCTTAAAAATTATAGATAATCAATTAAACGAGAATGCTGAAATAGCCAATAGCGGGAAAAAGAAGAAAATAGTTTGGTTAGAAATTTTTTTAGCCTTATTATTCGGGGTGGTGTTAAGTAATTTGTTTGGAATAATTTGGGCAATGATAATATCGATTATTATATCTATTTTAATTGGTTTTATTTTTTCAATTTTTGTAAATAAAAACTCGTTTAAAAAAATAGATTTAATTCTAGATGTTTTCGAGCCATTTTTTACTCTTTGTATTCCAATGATTATTGGAATTGGGGTTATTTATAGCCTTATAATTAGTGCTTTTTTGGTGTGCCTATTTCTTCTTTCGTTTTTTATTTTGGTAGTAATATTTTTGTTGATATCCTTGTTATTTTTATGGATAATAGAAGGATTTAAAATAATTAAAAGAAGAAAATAACATTTTAAGGAAGAGATAACTCTTCCTTTTTTATTATATTTATATTATTATGTTTATATTAACTTTAATGATAATTTATGTCTTTTGTGCATCTCCACAACCACACTCATTACTCCTTGTTAGATGGTCTTACTAATCTTGATAATTTTATAGCCAAGGCTAAAGAGCAGGGCTGTCCGGCCCTAGCCATCACTGATCATGGGGTTATGTATGGAGCTATTGAGTTTTATAAGAAATGTAAAAAAGCTGGAATTAAACCAATTATTGGAGTAGAAACTTATCTGGCTCCCGGCTCTCGTTTTGATAAAAATACTAAAGATGATGCTAAAAATTATCATTTATTATTATTAGCAAAAAATAATAACGGATATCAAAATTTAATAAAATTAATTTCTAAAGCCCACCTAGAGGGTTTTTATTATAAGCCTCGAATTGATTGGGAGTTATTAGAAGAGTTTCACGAAGGTTTAATAGCTTCTACGGCTTGTTTAGGCGGAGAAATACCATTTTTAATTAGGGCCGGAAAAATAGATAAGGCTCGAGAAAGAATTTTGGATTATAATAATCTTTTTGGCCAAGATAATTTTTATTTGGAATTAATGGATCATCCAGAACTAGATGATCAAGATAAGGTTAATAAGCAATTAATAAAATTTTCTAGAGAATTAAATATTCCTTTAATAGTAACTAATGATATTCATTATTTGGATAAGACTGATGATGAGGCTCAGGATATTTTATTGTGTTTGCAAAATAAAAAGAAAAAGGAAGATACTGATCGAATGAAAATGATAGGATATGGAGATTATTCTTGTCGTGATCCGCAAGAGTTAATAGAGGCTTTCAAGGATGTGCCCGAAGCTATTACCAATACCGTAAAAATTGCAGAAATGTGTAATGTGGAAATTGAGTTAGGTGAAGTTCATTTGCCTTATTTTGCGGTTCCGGAGGGATTTGACGAAGCCTCTTATTTAAATAAATTATGTGAAGATGGTTTAGAAAAAAGATTCCCTAATATTGATAATGTAAAAAGGGAAGAGATAAAAAAAAGACTTGATTATGAGTTAGAGGTTATTAATAAAATGGGTTGGCCTTCATATTTTTTAATTGTAGCTGATTTAGTTAATTGGGCTAAAAATAATAAAATTGTAGTTGGTCCAGGTCGAGGGAGCGCCGCTGGTTCTTTGGTTTGTTATTTAACCGGGATTACTAATTTGGATCCAATAAAATATGAATTATTATTTGAGAGATTTTTAAATCCAGATAGAATTTCAATGCCTGATATTGATTTAGATTTTGCTGATATTCGTCGTGATGAAGTTATTAGGTACGTAGCAAAAAAATATGGAGAAGATCATGTTTCTCAGATTATTACTTTTGGAACTATGGCCGCTCGAGCGGCGATTAGAGATGTTGGCAGAGTATTAGATGAGTCTTATGATTATTGCGATAAATTAGCCAAGATGATTCCAATGAATTACAAAATTAAAGATGCTCTAGAAAATTTAGTTGAAGTTAAGGATATCTACAGAAAGGAGTCAGCTGCTCGAAGAATTTTAGATTTCGCTCAAAAATTAGAAGGAGTTTCTCGCCATTCTTCTACCCACGCT
>Ga0265293_10014146_pt1 | contig 10188 bp, 4 predicted proteins | sample Munlanlewell138R_FD_192505 | JGI IMG/M metagenome (GOLD analysis project Ga0265293, IMG submission 192505) | Leachate microbial communities from a municipal landfill in Southern Ontario, Canada - Leachate well 138R | ecosystem: Engineered > Solid waste > Landfill > Unclassified | place: Canada...
AAAGAGATTTTCCCGATAAAAATAAAAAAGGGAATAATTAATTATATAAATGTAATCCTAGAAGAAGAATCTTTGCTCATGAGCGAGGTGGTGGTGGTTGCCAAAAGCAATAAAAGCGGAGAGTCAACAACTTCAAAGATAGGCCGCCAGGCATTGGAGCATTTACAAGCGACCAGTTTAAGAGATGTATTGCAGCTTTTACCAGGTAATGTAGCCATGTATAATCCGGGTCTAAATGTTGCTCAACATTTCCAGTTGAGATCATTAAATACTGGCAGTTACAACTCTTTCGGTTCTACAGTTATGGTTGATGGGGTACCCATATCAACAAACGCTTCCATGGGAGTTAGCAATACCCTGTCGGAGGATTCTGGAGGAGTTGATCTCAGGGGTATAGGAGTTGAAGATGTTGAGTCCATTGAAATAATAAGAGGTATCGCATCAGCTGAGTATGGTGACCTTTCCGGAGGAGCAATGATTATAAGCAGCAAAATTGGAATAACCGATTTTTCTGTCAAAGGCAAAATTATGCCGGGAATAACTCAACTTTCGCTTTCAAAAGGTTTTGAAGTTGCAAAAAGGAAAACCCTGAACATCAGTTTTGATTATGCTCACGGTAAATCTGATCCCCGATTTATAACAGACACTTATGATAGAATTACCGGGAATGCCATCTACTCCTTTAGTCTTTTTGACAATAAATGGCTGATTACAAATAAGCTTAGTTTAACGGGTATTTATGAATGGGACGGAGCAGATCCCGAAGAGCCGGCTGCATTACAGGAATTTTACAGGAAAAGAGATGAATTAAATATAGTACTGACCCATTCCGGCAGCATTAATCTTAACAAACTCTTTTCAAGGGTAATCAAATATGATATCTCGTATACTAATAACCATAACAACGCATATGTGTATGCCCATAAAAATGTTGGCGGAGGACCATTTTTAAATTCAAACAGAGAGGGAACCTATGAAAACCCCATGATTTTTCCCAACAGCTATTCTGTAAAAGGTGGAACCCGAAGTATTCCCATCACCTATTTCGCAAAAATTTCCAATATGTTCTATCTGAATAAAGGAGGCTTTAAAAACAGGTTCAATATGGGAGCCGAATTCAGATCAGAGGGCAATGAAGGAATAGGACGTTATGATTTGACCGATTTTTTTTCTGATATTGTTACAGAAAGACTAAAGCCTTTCAATGAGTATCCATATCTTACACAGCTCTCTGCATACATAGAAGATAATATGGAGCTGAATTTAACAGAAAAACCTTATCCAAATATTAAAGCACAAATAGGATTTAGATGGAGTATGGTTCAACCAGGTAAAAAAGAGCAATTACAATCATTTTCTCCCCGAATAAACGCATCTCTTAATGCTACAAAATGGCTCTCATTAAGATTCGGATATGGTTTATCTGAAAAAACACCTTCATTAAAGTACCTATATCCGGACCCTTTCTATTATGATTTCTATAATATTAACGTATCTAATAGCGCAGGAGATCGTTTCATAGTTTATACGACAAGAATTTTTGACCCCACAAACCTTGCATTGAAGCCAATGCGAAATATAAAATATGAAGCCGGCTTTGATTTAAATCTTAATAACGGAATGAATTTTTCTGTAATAGGCTATTCCGAAGAGATTAAGAACGGTTTTGGCAGCACTAACAATGAATGGGTCGCATTAAAATTCTCAACATGGTCAGGAACTGATGTTTGGTTTGAAAACGGATATGGCAAATATAACTCTTTTAAGCCCACTAATGCCGATTCGGTAATCTTATGTAATATCTCCCGTCCCGGTAATACCGGTTATCAAAAGACTAAAGGGGTAGAATTTGATTTTGATTTAGGAAAGATTAAAACAACAAATACTTCATTCTACCTTAACGGTGCATATATTAATACTATCTACAGATCAGAAAACAAACAGTATTCAGGCCCCGGTAAAAGGAGCATAAGCAATGTATATGTTGTCTATCCGGTTTCATCTATGGCAACAAAAGATGTTAAGCGCTTTAGCTCTGCTTTACGCATCGTTCAACATATTCCTTCTCTTCGATTCATAGTCTCTGCAACAGCACAATTCGTCTTCTACGATTATGACAGAACGCTCTATGCTTCAGAGTATCCTATTGGGTATATTAAAGCCAGTAATGATTGGAGAGACAAAACAGCTTCTACTATATATGTTCCTTTTACGCAAGAACAATTAAATCAAGCTGTTAAAGAAACTGTTGATACTCCGGCAAAGGATTGGGTAAAATTTGAAGGTTACAGACTAAAAAATGAAATCCTCACGAATATCGTAACAAATTTGCCCCGAATTTGGCCTACCATCTGGTGTGTCAATATCAGAGTAACTAAAGAGATAAGTAATTTACTCGGATTTTCATTCTATTTGAATAATCTTCTTTTTTATCAACCTTGGCAAACAAGTACACTTTCTTCAACTCCTGTGGAGAGGAATTCCAGTCTTTTCTCTTATGGCTTAGAGATGTCATTAAAATTTTAACAAAACCTTACTATACTTAAAAAAACTGATCTATTATGAAAACCACTCTGAAACTTTTAATTCCACTTTTACTCTTATCCGTGTTTTTTATATCCTGTAAAAAAGAAGATCCAAAGAGCGCTCTCGTTGACTTCGAAGTTAAAGTCAACCTTCCAAAAGACTTTTCTGCCTCTGCAAAATTTGGAGGAGAAGTTATTATTATTAATAAAGCAACTGCAAAAACTTATGCTGTTACTGCGATATCCGGTGTAGCCCTATTCAAAGATATATATCAGGGAATATATGATATCGATATTACTCAAACATTAAATCAACAGGAGTTTAGCCAATTTGCTCCCGAGTTGGGAAATTCTTCCTCTTCATATACTTTAAAAGGGAGTAAATCTGATGTACAGGTTTCAAAAGAGGCAGCAGCTGATGTAGAAATTGAGTTAAATTGGTTTGGCGAAACCGCCCTGCTTATTAGTAAAATCTATTGTAACGGTACCAAGAAAAATGAAGGCGCAATTAATAATATGCCTAAATACTGGGAATTATATAACAACTCAGATGAAGTGATATATTTAGATGGTCTGTGCCTTGCGCAAGCTCATGGCAACTCTACAGGTAGTGATGGTTCTTGTGATCTTTATGTTAAATATCAGAATGAGGCAACTTATGCAGCAAGGATTGCGATATTCCCGGGAACCCATGGTACAACCAGAAATATACCTCTTCAACCCGGCAAAAGCGTTGTTATAGCCTGGAATGCAAGTAATTTTATAATTACAGGGCAGCCAAACAATAAAGATAACTGCACTATGAATTGCGATTTAACAGATGCCGATTTTGAAATTGAACAATCAACTGCAGCTGCATGGAGAACCTATGGTGATAACCAGGATGTGCCAAACCTTACACCAATCCATGAGTGTATTCCAACAGCAGGTTTTCTGCAATTAAACCAGGCAGTATTTATCTTTTATGCTACCCAACAAGAGGTTGAGAGCTGGCCAACAGGAACAGACCCTTCCAGTTATTACGTAGAAAGTCAAAAAAATTGGATTGCAAAACGAGTTCCCAATGACAGAATCCTGGATGCAGTTGAAACTTTCAAAACAGATACCCCTCAAAACAAGCGGATCCCAGATATATTAGATTCTAAAGGAGTTGAGAGTCCTAACAACCAGGGAATTATTTTTGATCGTAAAATCAGATTGATATTACCCGATGGCAGGAGAATTTTGCAAGATACCAATAATTCAAGCAATGATTTTGCAGTTATCTGGCCGCGTACTCCGGATAGCTACTCCGGAGACCATCTTGTACCTCGCAATTACGATAAGCCAGAAATCCAGCCCGGTTATAATCTATTGTTAGGAGCTTTTTAAGTTATGCCATACAAACCCTTTTATACCATTCTTTTGATTACTCATTTTTTTGGGATGGGAGTATTATATGGACAAACTATACCTCCAATTACGAATGAAATTACCCTGCCGGAGGGGATTCCTTCCGACAGGGTAGTCCTCCTCCAAAGTAACAGATGGTTAAACACCTCTAATCCTGCCTCAATAGGAATAAAAACAATGCCCCAAACAGGATTAACCCAAATTGGAACATCATATGCGACAGGCAATTTAAAAAGGGTTCAGGAGAGCGGCAGAATAACAGACTGGCATTTTAAAAGCAATAGTTATAAATCTCTGAAAAACCTGAATGTCTGGGGAAATTTTGAGTTTAGACAACAACGCCATTCAGAGAGACATTATGCAGATATGCCTTTCCCTTTTAATGGCAACCCATTTATTGCAGGGAGTGATATTAAGAGCAGTTATTCCCACCAAATTTTTGATTTTGATGTAAAAATCTCCTCCTTAAAACTCTTTGAAAAACTTTACAGCGGTTTGGGAGTGCAATATACTCTTGGAGATTTTTCACGTCTTCAAGATCCCCGCTCCAGAGATCAATATATTGATTTTAGTATAACTCCGGGGTTGATTATCGAAATTAATCCCCGCAACCATTTTGGTGCAAATTTTAAATACAGGTACAGAAAAGATAAATCCAACACCTACGTTATAAAGTCACAATTTACACCCGATGAAAAATTCTCGCTTTTCCTTCAGGAAGGATTGGGCGTGTACGAGAAGAAGATTGCAACCTATTTCGACAGAAGGATAAAAGGTAACTATTTAGGCGGAGAGATCCAATATGAATATTGCAGTGATAACTTTTCTCTTCTGTCTGCCTTTAACATTCTTCACAGAAAAGATCTTATTGAGGATAAAAGCCAAGCCTCCCCGGGAGACTATATAAATAGTGCATTGGGCGCTTTTATAAAAGGTGAACTTAAAAATGGCACCGTTTCAACTAACATTTTTAATATCTTATTTAATGCAGATATTGGAGAATCGGATAAATTTATCCAACAGTTACAATCTGTAACCGATCCCGAATCGGGGATTACCACCTCCCATTACGAAACAGTAATTATAATCCCCTCTTTCAAAAACCATGAGATAAAGAGCTCAATTAACTGGACATTCTATAAGTTGAACAATGACAGCTATAAATGGTTTTCCGGAATTGAGGCAGGTTATCACATTTTCTCTAGTGACTATATTGGATACAGTCCACCCTCTTCACTCTCTTTATCTAAAATAAACTCATCTCTCTTTGGTGGGTATGAGATTTTTAGAAAAGAGCGAAGATCCCTTAACATTAATACATTAGCCGGGTATCTGTTTACTCCATCTTCAAATATCTCAATAAGTAGCGAATTGCCGTCAAATCGCCAGATAATTTATAACCAAGTGATAATACCCGATTATGAAATAGCCACGGACAATATTGTAAAATTTTGTTTATCTGCAAATTACATCTTTCCTCTAACTAAAAATACAAATACAGACGGAATCTTTACCATTCTTTACAGGCAATACTTATCAGGAAGTTTAAATCGTTACTATTTGGGAATCTCTTTCGGACTTTTAATAAAATAGTAGTAGGTCACACTCTGCTAAAGTTTCCCATATAGGCCGCCAACAAGTTGCACTCTGTCAGAGCTCTTTAAAACAACTTGATTACCTGGTGATTAACCTTAAAATTTTAAAAAATCCGAATGCTTTAAAAAGCTAAAGCGTTGATAACCAGAGATTGTGAAAAAACTCTGGCAGAGCCAGTGTTGAGTTGGTAACTATGTGCGGGAAATAACCTCATTGGACAAGGAATAATTTCCCATTCAAAAAATCCTAAAAGTGATATAAACACCTATTAATATGAATGTTAAATACGTGGGAAACTTTAGCAGAGTCAAGCTTGTAAGTCTTCTATGTAGGAAACTTTAATAGAGTATAATTTTTATTACATCTTTAATATTTCTCCAATACTTTGGAGGAGATTGTTTTTATTGACAGGTTTTATAATCACCCCATTACATCCTGATTCCATTGCTCTCTTTACCTCTTCTCCAAATGAGTAGGCTGTAAATGCAATAATTGGAGTGGTTATTCCCATGTCTCTTAAGATTTTCGTTGCCTCAAACCCGTCAAGTACAGGCATTTTAAGATCCATCAATATTAAATCCGGGTTTGTATCTTTACAAATTTCAACCGCCTGAAGTCCATTTTGAGCTAATAAGGTTTTATATCCTACTTTTGACAAGATCATCTCTATCATCTCAAGGCTAACTACCTCATCTTCCACTATCAGGATTGTCTCTCCTTTTGAATTAAGGGCAAACTCTTCTTCGCCAATAATATCATCTAAATTCTCCGGATTGAAAGGTTTTACCGGAAATTCGAATATAAATTCAGATCCTGATCCCAATTGAGAATTAACAAATATATCTCCTCGCATTGCCTTTGCAATTTTTTTAGAGATGGCCAAGCCAATACCAACTCCACTAAATTGTCTGGTATGTGAGTCATCAATCTGGCGGAAAAAATCAAATAAGATATTTTGCTTCTCCTTTGCTATCCCTATTCCTGTATCCTTAACAGAAATCGAAAGTATATTGTTTGATTTCAATGAAAACCCAACGGTGATTCTGCCTTTATCTGTAAATTTCACAGCATTTTTGATAATGTTGGAGATCACTTGGATAACTTTAGATTTATCTGCTATTACCAATTCGGTCACAATTTCAGGCGATATAATATATTTAAATTCAATCTTATCAATTTTGGATGAAGCTTCAAGGGTAGTCTTTGAAATATTTTTTATATCAAAAAATATATCTCTTAAGAAGACTTTGTCCTCTCTAAGTCTCACCTCAGATTGTTCGAGCAAGGCTAATTCAAAGATGTCCTCAATTATTGAAAGAAGTGACAACCCACTTTGATTCATCAACTTCCCCAGCTCTTTTATACGTGAATCATCTGTAATATCCGGTATTAAGCTACTAAATCCAATAATATGGCTAAGCGGAGTCCTTAGTTCATGATTCATAGTGGCCAGGAATGCACTTTTGAGCCTGTCGCTCTCTTCTGCTCTCTCTTTTGCCAGTTTCAACTCTTCTAAAGTTTTCATTGTTTCTGTTGTATCTGTAGCTAGAATTAAACAAAACTTGTTCTCATATAATTCTATAAGAGAGATTGAAATATTTACATTTATAAGAACTCCTGATTTAGCTTCAAGCTTTACTTCAACACCCCTGATAATTCCTTGATCTTCCAGTTTTTCAAATATATTATCTTCTAACTTAAACAAAGGTTCAAATAATTGAGTAGCTTTAAAACCTTTCAGCTCTTCTAATGAATATCCCAGTTTATTAACAAAAGTATCATTTATCTCTATGAAATTCTTAGTTTTGAAATCCACCAAACAAGATATTACAGGAGAGTATTTGAAGATTTTTGAGAATCTCTCCTGTGAGAGTAAAAGTTGAGTCACATCTTTGCTAATCGCAAAAAAAACCTCCTCATCATTCCACTTTCCTCGGTTTACGTTAGTTTGAACTGATATGATTTTTCTTGTTTTTGTAACAATTGGCAGATGGCATTGGAGTCTTCCGTGTATCACCATCTCCTCAAAAATTTTGGCAGCCTCTTCTCTCATGCTCTCCGGATGTAACAGTAATATACTTTTCCCAACAAGCTCCTCTTCTGTATATCCTGTCATAAGAGTCATAGACCTATTTATTTTCAAAGTATTACCATTTAAATCAATAATTGAAACTAAATCAGGCTGCGTATTAAAGAAGTTTTCAAGATTTTCAAAATTTTTCTTACGTTCACTTTCATACTCCATTTTTTCTATTAACGAAACAATCAGATTAACGAAAATCTTGAGCATTGAATGTTCATTCTCTACCCAGATATTTGTTCTTTGCACTTCATCTATTCCTATAAAACCGTTAAGGGAATCTTTGAAAAATACCGGAAGAACTAAAACTGATTTTATATTTTGAGCTTCTAATATGGCTTTTTCATTAGAAGCTTCCGGCGGCATTGCAGAGACATTTGATATGTCAATAATTTTATTTTTTGACAAATGCTCTATCCACCAAGGTATTTCACTAATAGGAATATTTTGAAGATTATCAATTTCCGGTGATACCCGGTCGCTACACCACTCGTGAGTGTTACTTGTATATAATCCGTCTTTATGTATAATGAAATAGTAAACTCTCGATGCTCCCGATAATTTACCGAACATTTCGAAAGAGGTATTCAATGCCTCGTCAAAGCTTGTAGCTTGTGAAAAAATAACGGTGATATCTGCAAAAAGTTTCTCTATTTTAAGGTTATTAATCAAATTTAGTTCAATTGTTTTAATAGCAGAGATATCCTGGTGTGTGCCTGTCATCCACTCCGCTTTACCCTCTTTGTCTCTGGAGATAATTGTCCCGGTATCTAAAACTGTTACCCACCTGCCATCTTTATGTCTCATTCTGGCCTCACAGGAATAGGTGCTAATCTCTCCTTCAAAATAATCGGTCAGAATTTCATTACTATTCTTTAAATCTTCTGGGTGAGAGTATCTTCTCCATGTATCTATACTGACAGGAGCCAACTCTTCCAAAGTGTATCCGATAATTGAGGCCCAATTATTATTGATTTTAAGTTCGCCTGTTTGCACATTCCAAAGCCATGTGCCGATATTTAAACTTGCCAGAAAATATTCGTAACTATTAATTATACTCATCTCTTCCGTTAAATCTGTAAAGAGAGATATGGCTAAAGGCTCCTCCTCAGGAAAAACCATCAATGACATTTTTGTCCATATTGTTCTGTTCTCTTTCTCGCGAAAGATTTGCAGAATCAAATCTGTATCAGAACTATTCCCTAAATTAATTACTGTTTTTAGTTTGGTGTCAAAATCAATTTCAGTACCATCTTTCAGAAAGAATTTAATTCCGCATTCAGCCCAGTTTTTCCCGATAAATATATCGGATTCAATATTCAGCATCTCCCTGAATTTTTCACTTATAAAGTTGATCTTGCCATATTTATTGTAATAAACACAAGGCAGATTTAAATCAAGTATGTCTACAGTTTTTCTTATCATAATTAAATCTATATAAATTGTTACAAAGTTAAAAATATTTAATTTGCTGTAAAACATATTTTTACTTAATGTAAATATTTCTTACATAAAAGCACCTTGTTTCACAGCTATTACTTAAATAATTATAATATTTTAAATTCAATAAGCTTGTCAACAAAATACTTACTTAAGTGTTTATAAGATATTATGAAAGAGAAAAAAATTGAAAAAATAATTGTTCCGCCTGCATATCACTGGGTAGGCGATGGTTTTAGAGTTCATAACTTCATACCCTCACAAAAAGGGTTGGAGATGGAGCGGATGACTCCTTTTGTACTCTTGGATTATGCATCAAAGCATAATTTTCCTCCATCTAACATGCCAAAGGGTGTAGGGGTGCATCCGCACAGAGGCTTCGAAACAGTTACAATTGCTTACAAAGGACGAGTACAACACCACGACAGTAGCGGTGGTGGAGGCATTATTGGAGAGGGTGATGTCCAATGGATGACAGCCTCTTCGGGAATCCTTCACAAAGAATACCATGAGAAAGAGTGGAGTAAAGAGGGAGGAGAGTTTCAGATGGTTCAACTTTGGGTAAATCTCCCGGCAAAGGATAAAAAATCATCTCCAAAATATCAAGCCATTACCAAAGAGATGATGGGTAAACATATTTTGGCAGATAATGCAGGAGTAATTGAGGTAATTGCAGGCAACTATGGAGGTGTTAAAGGTCCTGCATTTACATTTACACCCATTCATTTAATGAATGCCAAATTAAAAAAAGGTGGAGTAGCTCAATTTACATTCCCCTCAAACTACAATACCGCCCTGTTGGTAATTGAAGGAGATGTTGTAATTAACGATAAAGAATCGGCCCCCACAGACAATCTTGTACTCTTTAAAAATAGTGGAGAAGAGTTTACCATTAAAGCAAATGAAGACTCAATTGTGCTTATAATGAGTGGCGAACCCATAGCAGAGCCTATATCGGCTTACGGCCCCTTTGTAATGAACACCCGCGCCGAAATAACCAAAGCTTTTGACGATTACTATAATGGCGAATTTGGCCATCTGGAGGATTAAAAAAGCTGTAGTCATTGGGATATTCTTCTCTGCTTGCATTTCGGCATAATCCAAATACATAGTAACAAAACGGTCAAGCTGCTTCAATCCTTTCCGTTTTAGGAT
>Ga0265293_10014147_pt1 | contig 10187 bp, 6 predicted proteins | sample Munlanlewell138R_FD_192505 | JGI IMG/M metagenome (GOLD analysis project Ga0265293, IMG submission 192505) | Leachate microbial communities from a municipal landfill in Southern Ontario, Canada - Leachate well 138R | ecosystem: Engineered > Solid waste > Landfill > Unclassified | place: Canada...
TTCCTCAATTCCGACTACGATTTGCGCTGCACTCACGCAGGCTTGCGTTCGATTGCGCAAATCTAGTCTCATTGGGCCATCAACTCGTAAAACACTTAGTTTTACTCGTTTCGGCCCCTTAGCGGGGTTTGGGGCGAAGCCCCAAAAAGAAAAAAGCTTCCCCCCGTGTAAAGCTCTCTCAATAATAAAGCACCCTAGCCCAGTCTAAGCGCAGCCCCAAAGACTCGGATAACTCGTTGAATTTGCAAGCGAATTTTGTAGCTCCCAAGTCATCGCGAGAAAATGCCAAGAGTTTAGACATAAGCTCGTAGCACTGCACTAAACTGCTCCCCAAACGATGCTCTTTGCAAAAATCGATGTCGGCGCGGCAAAGGTCTAGCATTTTTTCGACTTCTTCTAGCTCCAGTACAGGACGGGCAAGAGTTATCGCAGCCTCTACCAAGCGCTGCCAAAGGAGCTCGCGAGGCATAAATTCGGGATTCAGTTTAGCTTTAATTTGCTTTAAGTAAGTGCTCGATAATTCAAATTTTTCAATGCTTAAGTAGTATTTAACTAGAAATTGCTTTATAGCTAATGAGAGCGTCTCATTCTGCTCGGATTCGCAAAACTCCAACACGGCGAGTAGCTGCACTACGTAGTCTGATATATCGCAACCATCGTAAAACATCACCGCTTGCTTTAGCAATGTGGAGAGCTGGCTATGGGTAAAATCAGCCGCATCATTATAAATACTAATGGCTTTACTGATGTATTCTAGTGCAGGCTGAATTTTTAGCTGTCTAAACGCGATTTTTCCCTCTAAAATGTGTATAGGCGCCATGAAGACTACGTTTTCACTTTCGTTTATGAGCTCTTTGGCCTCTGCTAACACACGTTCGCAGAGCATGAGTTCACCGACTTCGAGTGCTCTTTGCGCACTTTGCAGCTTCAGCGCAAAGTGCAAATTCACATTCGAAGCTTCAATCGCATAGTTTAACGCCCGCTCTGCGTCATTCTGAGCGTTCGCAAACTCTAATCGTTGAACCATGAGCGAGGATTTTGCAAAAAGCGCTGCGTGATAGATCTCGGGGAGTTTCTCGCTGCACTGCTTTTCGATTTCTTTGTAAGCTTCGCTAGCAAAACGAAACTCTAATCTTCTTTCAGCAGCTAAGGCATATTCCAATAAAAATGCGTAAAAAGCGCGTTCTTTGGGAATATTATTTAGGTTCTTATGGATTTCTGCGAAATAATTGCATGCAGTGCGCACTTCGCCTCGCATAAGGCTAAGTTTTGCGTACGCAATGGTCGAGTGCAGCTCCAGTTCCCTCGATGCCACGGCGCGTGCAAGAAGCAAGGACTCCATATAAGCTTCCTGCGCCTCATCTCCCCTTCCCAAGCGTTCATAAGCGCTGCCCATCAAGCGCTTCGTCGTACTCAGCGCCTGCTTTTCTCCCGCGTGTTCGTATATTTTACCAGCGTTTTGAAACTGCTCTAACGCTTCCTCTGTTTTACCCAAAAATTGCTTAACAATGGCCAAATTTCCATGTTGTGCAGCCAAATACAATGCGTTGCCCTCTTTTTTATAGGCTTCGATCACTATGGCTAACTGCTCCTCTGCGCGCAAATATTGCTCTGACTCCAAATATACTTCGGCCAAAATCGCTAATGCCCTTGTTTTATGCGCCTCTTCGTGGCCAGTACCTTCAACTTCTTCGATGTAAGCCTTCGCCACGCGTTCCGCCTCTTCGTATCTCTTTGTCATACTCAACAATTGTGCCGCTCGTCCAAGCGCTATGACGCGCAAAAGCTGTCCTCGCCGATTTTGGCTAAGCTCAAGAATTTCGCTATATAACAATAGTGCTTCTTCATACTTTGCGCCTTTTAACGCCTCTTGTGCACGATTATTGAGCAGCCTCAACTTTCGTTGCAACACACTGGATGTAGATTTCGACATAATAAAAGCTAGCTTTTTGGGGGGAAGGGGGCTTGCGGGGGAAACGATTTTTTTTGCGCAAAAAATACATTTTCACCCGCGAAAAGCACTCGCTTGAGTATTTTTAGCGATGAGAGCAACTTTTGTGTTTAAACAGTCTCGCGCCCTATTCAAACCATGGGCTCTACTACTCAATGAGTGTTTTACTCATCCGTAGCAAGAACCACGCTAATATCCTCTAGGCGAGATACATTGAAGGAATCGTGTTCGATTTCTTCAAGTCGCGTGTAGGCTTCTTTGAGGTTTTGCACCACTTCTAGGAGCTCTTTTTCGATATCGGGTTTTTGACTTCGCGCGATATCGATGTTTTCGTCATAGTTTTCGACGATTTCGCGTAAATACTGCTGCTCCTCTAAAGCTAAGCCCCGCTTAGCAGATTCTTTGGCAAGAACTAGCAAGTCGTCGCTTATGGTGTTGGGATGATTGAAGAGTAAAATGCGCGATACGTCGAGGTTTTGGGTGTAAACTTCAAAAGCCCTATCTTCATCGTCGTGATCGGCAAAATACTTGCCAAAAAGCCGTATTGCCTCGCGAATGCGTAAACCCTGCAACTGTGCCATAGGCGCTATGCCTTCTTCATTTACGTAGATCTGCATGCTGCGGGCAAGTTTGGGGATTTCGGCTTCGAGTTTTTCGCTGAGAATTTCGGCGGCGTTGAACATGGAGCCGTTCCAGTCAAAGGCGTAGAGGAACTGAACCATATTAATGAGCACTTTATCGCCGTTAGAGCGGAAGCGTATACGAAGTTTATACAGCTCATCCGAGTCTTCACCCTCCAAAAGTTCGCGAACTATCGTTAAAAGCTGAATAGAATAAGAATCCGTGTTATCCTCGCTGCGGAAAAAGCCATAGATCAGCGAAAATGCTTCATCGTTTCTAGCCTCGGCGATGGCGATGCAGAGCTCTGCGTGTTTACCGCGAAAAAACTGACGTGGATTCATCGTTGTACTCCTTTAGGTGCTTGGTTTGCGAACTACACTTTTACGGGCAAATCGTGTTGGAAAACTCAAAAACATTAGGGGGTAGCGCGGGATCGCTGAGCAAAAGGCGCAATGAGCGTATAAAATGCCTTGAATGAGCGTTGGAGCGAATACAAGGCATTTTATGTACGCGAATTGCGAATTTGGCGAAGAAGCCCGCGCGTAGGGGAGCCGATAGGCCCCCTCCCCAAAAAAATAAAAAACTGGCGTCCCTACACGCCCTTTAGCTAGGCCAAATGCTAGCACATGGGGCGCATTTTACTCAAGCAAAGCATTGACCAAAGGCGCATTTTTGGGGATTTTGGGGCGACGCGTACTTGCGTTCAACGTACGAAGGAGATGTGATGGATAAAATGTTTATTGGGATTGCTGGCATGATTGGCGCGGGGAAGTCGACTCTGGCTACACATTTGGCGGCTCATTTGGGGATTAAGGCATACTATGAACCGGTCGAGAACAACGAGTATTTGGAGGATTTTTACCGTGACACGGCGAAATACTCCTTTGCAACGCAAATTTACTTGTTAACTCGCCGCTTCCAGCAACACCAAGAGATAATTTGGAGTGGGGAGTCGGCTGTGCAAGATCGTACGATATACGAGGACTCAGTCTTTGCTGCGATGCTGTCCGAATCAAATTTGATGGAAGAGCGAGATTACCGAACTTATATTCAGCTCTTTAAGCACATGAGTAATTTTATGTGTAAACCAAACGTTATCATTTACCTCGACGTTAAACCCGAGCGTTCTATGGAACGGATTAAATTGCGCAGCCGAGACGTGGAGACTGGTATTAGTTTGGAATACTTACAGAATTTATATCGGCATTATAGCGTTTTTATCGAAGATATTTCGAAACTCATACCAGTCATTAGTGTGGACTACGACAGATTTGCGAGTACTGAGGAAATGGCGGAGGTTATACGGCGAGAATATTTAAATCACTCCTTTATACGAAAGGTAAATTTATATTAATTCGCCAGTGACACTGGAAAGTTCCTTATAGTGTAGTTATAATTGATGTGTTTGGGGCGCTTGGCAAGTGCCGTTTTCGGTCCTCAAAAAGGAGACTCATAAAATGCGATTACGTTTAAGTTTTTTTGTATTTTGTTTTGCAGCGATATTTTTTGTCATGGCCTGCGATTCATCATCCAACCCGATTGAGGATGAGGTATTGAGCTTAACGCGCATTAGCCCGACTCAGGGCAAACGCGGAACATCGCTACTGCTTGAGGGATCAGGATTTGTAAACACAGCAACGGTTTGCTTTGCAGATACATGTGGCTCGGCAACCTTCATTTCGAATGAGCAGCTCTCGGCCTTTGCGCCCGCTGGCTCTGGCGTAGTCGATGTTTCGGTGCGCCAAAACGGCGAAGAAACGGTGCTTAAGAATGCTTTTACCTACCAAAATGAGCATGAAGGTAACGGGGTGAAGTTTCAATCCATGTCGCCCACGGGTGGAAAGGCTGGCGACAAAATCATCATAAAGGGTTCGGGATTTAGCGGCACAGTGAAAGTATGTTTTGGCGCAAACTGTGTCGATGCAAACCTTAATTCCGAAACGGAACTAAGCGCCATCGTGCCTGATGGCTCGGGAAGCGTGGTTGTTATCGTAATCGTCGGCGAAACGCGCCTGAATGCTGGAAGTTTTAGCTACATAACCGAAAGCTTAAACACGGTTGATTGGTGTATTTTACGCACAACCCAGATGCAAGCCCTACCCAATACGGAAAGTGGGCTGATTTTTGCTGAACTCTATGAGGAAGGATGTACGCCCGATGCGCCTGCACGATGTAACAACTTAAAAGTTCAGTTGGGCTATTCCGCCGAAGCCACCCCCCAGTCCTTTGAATGGGTGAATGCAGAGCGAAATTCTGCCTTTACGGGGGAATCGGCTGGAAATAACGATGAGTTTATGGCTACGCTAAAATTAGCCGAGGGTAAGTATCGATTTATTTACCGAGCAAGCATTGATGGCGAAACTTGGGCATACTGCGATAGCAAAGGAATCAGCGCAGTGCCTGTGAACGACAACATGGGAACCTTGGTCGTTGCTGCAGAAGCAGAGCCCGAAGTTGGCTGGTGTCGAATCATGTCTGATACCGCTATAACGTCGAAGCCAAACGAAGATAGCCCCGCTGTTTATGCGCAAGTTTTTGTAAAAGACTGTACAAAATTCGATAAACCCTGCAATGGTCTGCAGGCCGAACTAGGTTACGGCTCCCCAGCCCTAAGCGATCCCGCAGCAATCGGGGCTACCTATCATTGGAAAAAAGCCGCGTTTAACGACCAATATGATGGAAGCGGTGGGGATCGACACGGTGAGTATTTTACGACACTAAAAAGCGCGGATGAGGGGAACTTTAGTATTGTGATGCGATTTAGCTTAAACGGCAGTGACTGGACATATTGCGATACCGCTGATGACAACACGTTTACGGCGAGTAACGCTGTGAAATGGACGGTTAAAAACGAGGAGCCACTAGAGAAAAAAGTTGAATGGTGCCGTGTGCAATGGCCCAAAGAAGCAAGAACTAAAATCGGAGAGGCTTCAGAGTATTTCTATGGTCGCGCTTACGTAGCCGAATGTACTGGCCCAAGTCACGAGTGCCCAGAATTGAAGGGGCAATTGGGTTATGGCTTAAAGACCGATAACGTAGAAAACTTTACTTGGATAGATGCTACACACAACGCAAATCACGTCGACAGCAATAACGATGAATTCGCGGCACAAATTACGCCTACGGCTAAGGGCGAGTATGCGGTTGCGTATAGATTTTCGCTCGATGGAACGAATTGGGAGTACTGCGACTTTGACGATGCGCATGGCTTTATCATGGAAAACACAAGCACTTTGCTCGCGATTGAAGCCGCCCAAAAAGAGATTACGTGGTGTAAACTCATTGTGCCAACCGAAATTAACGTAGAAGTGGGTAAAAATAGCGATCTCGCCTTTGGGCAAGTCCACGTAGCAGAGTGCACGGGCAATAATTATCCATGTGATGGCCTCACAGCATATCTTGGCTACGGCGATAAAGACGCCGATGATGCCACAAGCTTTACTTGGAAGGAAGCCACCTTTAACAAATATTTTGCTAACGAAAACAACAGTGAGTACATGGCTAGATTTAATATCGAAACGGCCGGCGACTACGCCTTTGCCTTCGCCTTTAGTTTAGACGGTGGAACGACGAAGATTATTTGCGACAGCGATGGGGAAACACTTACGTACTCCAAAGAAGCCGCTGGAAGTCTCAGCGTGTACGAGCAAAAGATTGACTGGTGCAACCTTCAGTGGCCAGAGTCCATTGAGATGAAAGTTAACGAAGAATCTCCTTATGTATTCGGTCGCGCCTACGTACAAGGCTGCACAGAGCAAGAAAAACAATGCGCAAAGCTTACGGGCTACGTTGGCTATGCGCTCAATACGGTAACGGAACCCGCGAATTTCACCTTCGTAGAAGCTGAAGCGAACAGCGATCATCATTCGGATAACAACGACGAATTTGCTGGCAAAATCACGCCCACTGAAGCTGGCGATTACCACATTATTTATGCGTTTAGCCTCGATGGCGGCACGACTAAGAGCTATTGTGGCCTTGGCGATCACACAAGCTTTGATATCGCAAACGCCATGCCGCTTAAAGTAACAGCTTCAGATCCACCCAAGCCACCCGTTGAGGCATCTTGCGGGATTCCCGATTGGGGCATCGACAACACAGTAAAAGTGAACGAAACTAAAGATATTTTTGCTCAAATCTTTATTGCTGATTGTACTGAGTCATCGCAATGCAATAAAATTGTCGATTCTCATATGCACTACATCGACGCGAACTTGGCTGCTAGGAAACCGCTCAGTGAGTGGAATACACTACAAGCTCAGTTTAATGTCCATAAAGACAACAATAACGAATACAAAGCTGCTTTCAGTCAAAATGCTACGCAAAGACTCAGTTTTGTTTACTCCTTCGACCTTAAATCAAACCCCAGCGACGCAAACGAACAAGCTACACGAAAGTACTGCTTCGCAAACTGGGGCGACTATGGTTATGGCAGCATCACCGTGACCGAATAAACTTAGCGTATGGCGAAAAAGGGCGGATTTTATCCGCCCTTTTTTTTACTCAAGCTATTTTACCAATGCTCTGTATAGCGCTAAGCTGTTTTTGGGGGAGTTGTTGGCTTTGACTATCCGCTCCAAAAACGATCTTCTTATGGATAAAACGATTGTTCAGCAGAAATTAGTAATAATCCAAGGGATAATACGGGTCTTTTTTCTTTTTTGCCTATTTTTACCTCTCAGCGCCCTAGCCCAAGATGGAAGCGCAACACTAGATGAGGGAAGCGAAGAGGCGAGTTCTAAGAAAGAAAATTCAAAACTGGCAAGTTATAACGAAGAGCACAGCGATCTGGCCAGCATTAACGCAAAACTCCGCGAACTCGGCTACGAAATTTGGGAAAGCCCCACAAAAACATCAGAGCTCGGTCTTGCGATTGAAGAAGGTTTTGCCCAACCCTACCCCTACCAAAATCTGATGCGCAAGTTCAAGCTCGGGCATCGAGGTATAGATATAGGCGCTGTCGGTACACTCAACGGCGGCGTTGGTACGGTGATCAACGCTATCCACCGCAGCAAAATCACCTTGATTGGCCGCAGCGTCGTGGATTCAAAGAACTTTGGTCGCCCCGACAAGCGCAAAGGCACGGTAAAGCGCAGCGGAAGCAGTTATCCGCGCATTATTACATTACCTGGTTATGGCAAGGTCTACCCCTTCACTCGAAACTACGGCAAGTGGCGCTCAGGCGTCGTGCTTGTTACCACCATTATTGGCGGCCCCCTTGATGGTTACACCATGCGTTACATGCACATGGCAGAGATACGACCCGACCTTAAAATCGGCGACATCGTTGAAGCCGGCGAGCATATTGCAGTGATGGGCGGAACTGCGGTGCAGGAGTCTGGACCACACCTTCACATCGACCTTGAGACACCCGATAAAATTCGCATCGATCCCGCGCCGTACATCGGTTTGCCCCCATCCGCGATATCCGAGTTTGCACCCAAAAGAAGCAAGAAAAAGTCCGCTTCAAAAAAGAGCAAATCGAAGGCAAAATCATCTAAATCAAGCAAAACTAGCTCAAAATCTAAAAAAACAACGCGTAAAAAACGCGTTAAAGTCACAGCGCGAAAAAGCTACGAAAGTAAAAACCCGTCAACCGATGTTCCCGAAACACGCGAGCTAGAGCGCAAAACTTCACCCAAAAAGGGTTCCAAGGTGAAGTGAACCCACAACAGAGTGTTTTTGCTGTAGGGGGCAGCTTTCAAACCTGCCCCTGATTCAGGCAAAAGAAGTCAGATAATATTACCAGGAGTAGCGCTAGAAAAGTCAGGCAGGACTTAAAATATAGAAGAGAGTGTTTTTGCTGTAGGGGGCTGCTTTCAAACCTGCCCCTGATTCAGGCAAAAGCAGTCAGATAATATTACCAGGAGTAGCGCTAGAAAAGTCAGGCAGGACTTAAAATATGAGACCTGTGCACGGCTAGAAATAACGAATTTAATTTTACAAACTCGATACATTTTTAAACAAAATGAGATATTTTGTGAGGCAGATAGATGGAGGAAAAGAGTGTGTGAGTACCCGAGGAGGCCTCGCGATTTACTGCGAGGAGTCAGCAGAGGTCATAGTACTGGCAGCAATCCCAGGAAGGACTGAACCTTTTGCATGTGTGAAGATGATGAAAGTTACCAAAGGCGAGACCAAAGAAGGCACAAAACGCGAAGCAGATTGCGGCTGCTGTCAGAGGAGAAGTGCGGAACACGGGAAGTATGACAGAGCGCCTATTGACCAGCGGATGACTGAACTTGACGACACGAATGCACCTATAACCGAAGGCTTAATGGAGAAGATTGCAGACAGAGACAATCTGAACACGGCTTACAAGCATGTGAAAAGGAACAAAGGCTCTGGGGGCGTGGACAAGATAGAGATGGCGCAACTACTGCCATACCTAAAAGAGCACGCTCCAGAAATCCGTCAAAGCCTTATGGACGGTACATACCGTCCGTCCCCAGTCCTAGGGGTTGAAATCCCGAAGGAAAATGGGGATAAGCGCAGACTCGGGATACCGACACTGCGAGACCGAGTGATTCAGCAAGCAATCATGCAACAACTCACGGAGATATACGAACCGCAGTTCGCAGATGCGAGCTTCGGCTTTAGACCTAACAGAAGTTGCCATGACGCACTGAAAAAGAGCCAAGAATACCTCAACCAAGGCTACGTGTGGACTGTGGACATGGACTTGGAAAAGTTCTTCGACACGGTAAACCAGAGTAAACTGGTGGAAGTCCTCTCAAGGAGCATCAAAGACGGCAGAGTAATATCACTCATCCATCGCTTCATGAGAGCAGGCGCAATATGGTGGGGCAAGTATGAGGAGACCAAACAGGGCGTACCGCAAGGTGGCCCTTTAAGCCCTTTACTAGCCAACATCCTATTAAACGAACTCGACCATGAACTTGAGGCCAGAGGCCACAGGTTTGTTCGCTATGCAGATGACATGATAATCTTCTGTAAGAGCAAGGCGAGTGCAGTGCAGGCCCTGGAACACATCACCCCGTTTATAGAGAGGAAACTGTTCCTCAAAGTGAACAGGGTGAAGACCGTGGTAGCTTACGCCAGCAAGATAAAATTCCTAGGCTATAGTTTTTATAAGACCAAACAAGGTTTCCGCTTCAGGGTACATCAAAAATCCCAAGCAAAACTGCGCGAGAAGCTTAAAGAACTAACCAGCCGCAGGAGGATAACGACACTGGATGAGTGGATGCGAAGGCTTAAACTCACCATCATTGGATGGGTAAACTACTACAAACTCGCCGACATGCGGACATTCCTACAAGAGACAGATAAGTGGCTCAGACGGAGAATTCGCATGGTATTCTGGAAAAGATGGAAGCGGATTGGCGCAAGGTACAACAACCTAAGGCGACTTGGCATCTCCGAGGACGATGCAAAGAAGCAGGCCAACACGCGCAAAGGGTTATGGCGAACAGCCAACAGCCCCATTTTGAAATGCGCCCTGAATAACGACAAGTTAGAAAGGGTAGGTTTCACATATCTTTCAAAGCGCTACAGCGTTATAAGTACATTGTAAAGGGAACCGCCGTATACGGAACCGTACGTACGGTGGTGTGGGAGGACGGCTACTCAAATAATGGGTAGCCTCCTACCCGAT
>Ga0265293_10014148_pt1 | contig 10187 bp, 7 predicted proteins | sample Munlanlewell138R_FD_192505 | JGI IMG/M metagenome (GOLD analysis project Ga0265293, IMG submission 192505) | Leachate microbial communities from a municipal landfill in Southern Ontario, Canada - Leachate well 138R | ecosystem: Engineered > Solid waste > Landfill > Unclassified | place: Canada...
ATATTCATTTATAAGCAAAAAAACACCCAATCTTTGTGTTAAAAAGATTGAGTGTTTCTGGCTAAGGACTGAGTGATTGATACAAAAATGCTATGTAACGCACCCCCGGAAGGATTGCAGATTAAACTAGTACATTTCAAGCAATCGATTATTAATTTCTATTCTATTTACTTCATCAAAATCATACTCAAATATTGATGCTATGATTATTTGATTGTCTGAAAAATCACGTTTAAGAATATTTATCATGAGCTGAATATTTTCTTTATCAATTTCCTTTCCACTTGGGGAGTCAAGAATGATAGGTAATTTGATTTTCAGAACTTTTTCTATCATAAGAATGTACGCAAGACGAAAAGCAAAAACCGTCTTATGCAAAACAGCACCAGACAATTCTTTTAGATTTGATGTGAACAGGTAAGATTGTGGCATCGTTTCATCATCGCCTATGCCGAGTTCAATAGCATATTTTATGACAGCTTCGTACATCTCCGATACGATGCTGTTATTTACTCTAGTACGATCAGAAATAGATCTACGTATATTAGACAGCTTGTTCTCTAATTGATTAATTTCTCTCTTAATTGTGACAGGATTTATTGAAATGTTAGATATTTTTCTGTCAAAACTTTCAGTAAGTGACTCAGACTTCCAAAAAGCCAACTGTTGTGCTTCTTTCTCGTGCTGTAATTCTATTCTTTTTATATTTTCAAGCACATCTGAAAGTTTAGCTGAAACTAATTTATGTTTGGCTATCAGATAGTCAATGTTGTCATCATATCCAACTATATTTTCCGAAGTAACTGGAATTTTTTTGCCTTCAGGCGTTTTAACCAGTAATTTCATTTCTGAAATAAACTTTTTAAATTGCCTATTGTCACTTATAGCACGATCAACCCTGCGAAGTTCTTTCTTAATTAAATTTTTTTCCATTGTTAGTCGTTCAAGCTCAATTTCTAATTTTTCGCTGTATGGATCAATTGCAATATAATCACTTTCTTTCTCAATTTTTTCCTGGTATTTAGCAACACTAGATATCTGACGATATTTTTCTAACTCCCGCGACAATCTGACTTCCGTATTTAATAGATCCGTACAATCTCTTCCCGACAGTCCTCTGATTAGTGCTTCTATATTAAATCGGATGCTTCCTATGACAACTCCCCGATTCAGAAGTGTCCAGCCCTTCTCTTGATCTAGATAAAAAGCTCCAAGTAAATTGTCTAAAACATCTTTATTATCAGTGCCAAAAATAAGAGCATGTAACTGATGTTGTTGTTCAGGCAGCACGAAAGTATTTCTATTTCCATTTATCGTAGCAACAATATAATCGGCGGCTGTTCTCAGAAGAATGATTGCGCCACTTGTTTCAGTGTCAATTACAGATTCAACCTCACAACGTTCGAACTTCATTTTCCTTGTATTAGGAATATTGTATCCAAGAGAATATAGAACAAGTCTTAGTAGAGTTGTTTTGCCCGTACTGTTTTTCAGACTGTGTACCAAATTAACTTTTGGCGAAAAAATAATTTTACGATAAAATATACCTTCCTTGATGTGGATAGATCTAATAATCATAGAAGTACCCCTCTTTTAATGCGATCAATATCATAGCGTCTGCGAATAACATTGTAGACAATAACCTTAGTCAATCCCTCCAATATTTCATCATCTAAGTCATCATTTTTGAATTCAGAGGAATAATTTTTCCACATTTCTTCTGTAAAATTTAAACATTTATCTTTCTCTGTAGATAGGCTTTTATATTCATTATAGTCGTAAAGAATCTTTGTAAAGAACTCTACACGTTCACAACAGGAATCGATTATTTCTCGGTAACGGCGCACTATTTCATCATAATGTACAGAATCAAACCTATCTCTAAAATCATTTTCCATTCGATCTACATCTGTAACGATAACAATAATTGGCCATATCAAGCCCTTTTTCGAAATCTTAAAACTCAGATTCTTTTTAGAGCCATTTTTGAATATGTCGGCACACCAAATTTTATGAAGTTTCTTGCCAAGACCAGGAACATCAAGATTAATGTCGCCTATAAAGTAATTGATTTCCTGCAAAACAACCTTATAACGTTCAGCTTCATCGTCAGTTTCGAAAGGTATAATCCGAATTTGAAAATTTTCGGGATTCAACGGCTGTTCAATGGTTGAAAGATAATCTGTAATTATCTTTTTTGATGATTCCGGAAGAGTTGCAAAATCCCGTCGTGCAGAACCATAAAAAATGCTGCGCGAAGCGTCTTCATTGAGAGGATTGGGTGAGTTTGTTATTAATATAAGCTTATCAACTTGTGTTTTTTGACTGCCCTCAGATAATGATTCTAACGCTTTTTTTAAATTTTTACGTACATTTCTGAAGTCAGAACTGCTATTCACTACTGCTTTTGCTTGAGCAAGAATGTGCTTTCCAGAGACTAATTCAATATCAATATCTTCATATTCACTTTCAAGACGAAGCGATTTTAATTCACGTACATTATCTAACATAAGAACGATAGCAGCATTTACTTGAAAGTCGAAACCAAACAATGTTGCATCTGCCCTGCGACTTGTCATATCACTATCACTCCTTCCAATACCCAGACAGCTTACTTTTCCATGTCAACATTTATTATCGTTCTCACAGCAAAATAAATTGTTGAACTCTGTTATCCTAACTATCCTGCAAAATCTCCGTTCCTTGTTCCAACTGAACCACTAATATACATATATTCAAGTACTTTATTTATATTGTCAGTCTCTATATTTTTCATAAATTGACTCATATATTTCCAATGAGGATTTCCGTTTTCATCTATGGGTAAAGTTAGGATTTCATTTTCTAAACGTTGCTGATTTCTTTTATATCCAAAATTATATTTACCTCTAACTCTATCAGCTATAGTTGTTATAAACATGCCGTTATATTGATTAAGGTTCTCGTTATAGCCAACAGATATATCTTGAGTAGCTATGAAATCTTCTTTTTTATACACTGAATATCCCATAGAACCTTCACCATTCCTTATAAATGCAATACAATTTCCTTTGTATATAAGTTCTTCTTTAGGCTTTACAAAATCAAGAACGCCATTGTTACGATTAGTTGCTCCCAAATAACTGACACCCACTTTGTTAGCTGTTTCTAAATGATTAAAGCCCTTTGAAGCTTTCCTTTGAAATTCGAATAAAGATCCTACTTTAAAATTTTTCCATTCTACATCTTCTAATCCAACCAAATTGAAACGTGTTTCAAGCATTTTCTGTTCATAGTAAGCGATGACCTTTTGTGCAATGATCTTCTGCTCCTGCTTGATATAGTCCTCCATGAATTGCCAGTTGGGAATTCCCTTATCGTCAACAGGTAACATTATTCGAGTTCGATTTAATCTTCCTAGAGTTGCCCCGTTGCCACCCCAATTAAATTTCTCCATCTGAATTTTTAATAGAGGAATAATAAACTGAGCTACTTCTTTGTTCAAAAACTTATTTTTCAAGACTTGTATATTTTGACCTGTAAAAAACGAATTTGCTTGGTAAAATACAGTTTGAGTATCTAACCCTATGGTAATTACATTACCTGAGTCTTTTTGATATCTGGGATTTTGTTCATCAGAAACAAACAAATTTATTCCATTTGAGATATCGCTCCTTGTAATGTACGGGGTAAGTCCAGCCTCATCGTTTAGCTTGTTTTTGTCTATTCCGCTTTTGGTTGACTGGATATCAAATAATCCGTCTTTTCCGCCTATAAAAAAACTTTTCCACTCCACATCCTTAAGAGACAGTCTATTCATGATATTCCTCCGACTCTTCGGCAACTTTCAAATAGGTATCTTGCTTCAAAATATTTACTTGATCATTTTCGTTAGATGTTTCATCAGTATTAAAACCAAAGAGATAACCTCGTCCGTGGGTGATCATGTTGACTTCAAAGGTGATATAGTCGGCAATAGTATTTTGAAAGTCTTGTTCAGTTGGAATCTCATCGTTAAAATAATAAAATGAATGCAGCCACTCATCCTCTTCTTCGATGGTCGTCTTGACACAGAACTTTGTTTCCGGTTCTATACGGTTAAACCAAACATCTAGCAAATGTTGCTTTTTATCTTTTGCTGAAGCAGTCTCAACCAAACCGATATGCTTAGCGACAACATAGCCGTCATCTTCAAAATTAATAAAATTGCAGATTTTTTCCGGATAATGAGGTTCTCCGCTCGTAAAAACTGCAATACAAGGATTTGTTCCGACCCCATAAAAGGTGTTTTTGTTAAGCGTTATAACACCCTCCAACGTATGATGTTTCAGAATATTTTTCTTGATGTTTCTTTCTTCCTTGGTTTTTCCGGTCACAGCACTTTGCGGAATGATGACCGCACAACGACCTCCCTTTACAAGGTAATCTAGAAGATGCTCAACAAAGGCAATTTCATATAGATGGGGATTTTGCTTAGATCCTTGTGAATAGGGTGGATTCATCATACCTACATTACAATGCCACTCACTCTGAAGTTTAGATGGATTTTGGGCGAGAAAATCCATGCTTTCTAAATTACTCTTCCCGTCTCCTCGCAAAATCATATTGGTTGTAGCAATAGTAAACATGTAGGTCTGCAACTCGATTCCGAATAGCTGGTGCTTTCGAATGTGTTGTTTGACCCGTTCATCTTTTGTTTTGCTCGTCATGCTATGCATAGCTGCAATTAAAAACCCAGCAGTTCCACAGCAAGGATCCAGTACACGATCTTTTGGTGTTAAATCTAAAAGATCACAGAAAAGTTCTGTAATATGCCTTGGAGTTAGGATAATACCAAGCGACTGTCCATCGCCACCAGAATAGGACATAAACTCAGCATAAAAACGCCCTAGATAGTCCTCCGAATTGTGATTATAGATAATACTCTTAAAAATACTGTCATATAGAAATTCTGTATAGTGACGCAGAGGTGTTTTATTTAAACTTGGCTCAATCTCATTGATCTTTGTTGTATCTTTTATTACAGAGAATTGACTTAAAAGCTTATCCCTTTTCACCTGAGGTGAAACATCGGCTCTTTTAAGATTATCTTCAATGGCACTATATATTTTTTGTCCATCGGTGTTAAAAGGATCACCGACTAAACTTTCAATGCTGAAGTTTCTATGCTCTATCTCACTTAATGCCAACAAAATACCGGAGACAATTAACGGCTTGTCCTTATCCTGAATACTGCCATAATTTCTGAGATCTTCATGCAGATTTTTGGCATCTTTCAGAATTTCTTCCGTCTGCTTCTCATAATGGGTATTTTCTTTAAGAACCTCGCGCGTGTAGTATTCGTCGATATTTTTCTCACTAAAAGAGATAAAGGTTTCAACATCCGGCAATTCTATATAATGACCTCTTTCGTCAACAAAAATCGGCGTAATGCGATGCCTTTTTTCATTGCCAGATACAGCAATAGCAAAAATCTTTTTATAGTTCGTATGTTCTGCTAAATGCTTGCCATAAAACAGAACACCGTTCACGGCAAATTGGCAAATTGAATCTGCATCATCGGAAATAAGGCCTTCTCCATTTCGTCTCTCATGCAAAGAAAGGTCAGCCTTATTTTCAATCACAAGCAAATAATCTTTTACGACGCCTGTATATTCTGGAAAACCGACCGAGCCCGTACCTCTTTTAGAAGCAGTTCGCAATGCATCCTGTATTTCTTTGATATTACTTCCTTGTGGGTAGAGAGAAAGTCCTGCTTCTCTTAATAGCTGAAATACCCAAAGATCTGTATATGCCTCATTGTTCATGCTTCATCACCCTCATCAATAAATTCCAAAATATCATCCACACCGCAATCAAGCGCTCGGCAGATGCGTTCAATGCTGTCAAGCGATATGTATTTTCTGCGTTTGATCTGCGTCATTACATTCCCGGAGAAACCGGCCTTTTTAATGAGCTCAGAATTGCTCATCTGCCGGTCGATTAACAGATGAAATAACCTATCATAGGATACTGCCATAAGATTTTCCTTTCGCTCTCTAGCAACTATGACTATTCTATCATCCTTGCGTGAATATTTCTATGAGGAAATGATTATCTGCCTGCTTTTATTTTGCTCCTACACAAACACACGGGTGTGTAGCAGGATGTAGCAGGTTTTTTCAGTTCTCTCTATTTAAGCGAAATATAGGACTATATAGAAAATCCTGCTACAAGTTGCTACAAAACAAAAATTCCCCCGCAAGTGTGTTAGGTATCGACGCTCTAAGTTCAGCTTAGGGCGTTTTGCTTTTTGCAAAAACTTTTTCTCTTGCCCGTTCAAAAGCACCCTTTTCCTGCCTACAGAGTGAGAGGAGAAATCCCACGCCCTAGATTCAACATAGGTCGTCAGAAAAATTACTCAAAACCATTCCTTCTGTCCAAGGGGAAAGTGAAGGGAGTTCTCCCTCCATACAAAAAGAGAGCGGGTTAAAGCATGAACAAAACAAATTGTCAAAGAAGTTGCCCAAAATCGCCCTCTTTGTCCAAGGGGAAGGTGAAGGGAAATTTTCCTCAATACAAGATAGAGCAGGGTGAAACATGTACGAGCAAATAGCAAAAGACATAAAAACAAACGGCAGGTTCTGTCTCTGGCGTTATGAGCAGCAACAAGACAGGCGGACGAAAGTGCCTTACCAGGTGAATGGGCAGCGGGCAAGCAGCAGGAACATCCAGCATTTCACGAGTTTTGAAGAAATCATAAAAACCGTGCCCCAGTATGACGGCATCGGCATGGGTGTTTTCTCTCCCTTTTCCGCTGTGGACATCGACGACTGTGTCAGAAATGGCGAACTCTCAGAGCTGGCGGAGGATGTTATCCACACTCTTGATTCCTATACGGAGTACAGCCCGTCGGGGAAGGGCGTCCGCATCATTTTGAAAGTTAAGGATTTCACCTTCGATAAATCCCGCTACTACATCAATAATCGCAAAATCGGTCTGGAGGTCTATGTGCCGGGTGTGACAAACCGCTTCGTTACCTTGACCGGAAACATCATCCATCAAACAGAGTCGGCATACCGGGATGAGGAACTGCAACTGATCCTTGACCGCTATATGAAGCGAGAGGAACAGTTATCTTCGCCTCAGCGCACAGCTCCCGGCAGCTACCTTGAAGACGAATCCGTCATCCAAAAGGCACAAAAAAGCAGGCAAAAGGCAAAGTTCCTAAAGCTCTGGCAGGGCGATATAAGCGGCTATGCCAGCCCGAGCGAAGCCGACCTTGCCCTATGCTCCATGCTCGCTTTCTGGTGCGGCGGAGATATGGAACAGATGGATCGCATCTTCAGACAGTCCGGGCTTATGCGGGATAAGTGGGAGCGGGACGATTACCGCAAGTCTACACTCGAACGAGCCGTAAAGTCCTGTATGTCCTTTTATACGCCCGTCCGTGTCTCATCAGCATCAGATGACTTCAACAACATCTCCGGTCAACTACAAAGTTTTGACCTTCTGAACAATCCCCGTTACCGCTTCGGCGATATTGGTTTCGGCAGGCTCTTTGCCGATGTGTACAAGGACATCTGCCGCTTCGTACCGGAGCGAAAGAAATGGTACGTCTTCAGCGGCAAATGCTGGCAGTCGGATGTCGGAAGCCTGAAGGCGATGGAACTTTGTAAGAGTTTAGCGGACAGTCTCCTGCAATACGCCCTCACCATCAACGAAGAGCATCTGCGGACGAACTTCCTCAAAGAATGCGGTAAATGGCAGCAGAGGAGATTCCGAGAAACTTATCTCAAAGAAGCCCAGAGCGTCTATCCCTTGCCTTTTAAGACCTTTGACCAGGATCGCTATCTCTTGAACTGTCAAAACGGCACGCTCGATTTAAGGACGATGCACTTTCATGAACACAAGGCTTCGGACTTCTTAAGCAAAATCGCAGGAGCATCCTACCTGCCGGAAGCTCACTCGGAGCGTTTTGAGCAGTACATCGACGAGATCATGAGTGGTGATCAGGAAAAGGCGAAGTTCCTGCAAAAGTCTTTAGGCTACGCCGTCACGGGAGATACCCGGCATGAGTGCCTCTTCTTCCTCTATGGCGAGACCAGCCGCAACGGCAAGGGAACGCTTATGGAAAGCGTTCTCAAGGTTCTGGGCGACTACGGCAAAGCCGTCAGGCCTGAAACCATCGCCCAGAAACGCTTCTCAAACAGCCAGGCACCGAGCGAGGATATCGCAAGGCTGGTCGGTATCCGATTAGCCAATATCTCGGAGCCGGGACGAGGACTTCTCTTAAATGCCGCCCAGGTCAAAACCATGACCGGAAACGACACCCTGAACGCCCGCTTCCTCCATGAGAACAGCTTTGACTTCGAGCCGCAGTTCAAGATTTACATCAACACCAACTATCTGCCTGCTGTAAACGACATGACACTCTTTTCAAGCGGCAGGGTGCTCATCATCCCCTTTGACCGACACTTTTCTGAATCGGAACAGGATAAGAGCCTGAAAGAACGCTTCGCAAAATCCGATGTGCAAAGCGCCATTTTGAACTGGCTGATCAAAGGCTACCGGCTTTTATGCGTTGAGGGCTTACGGCCGCCCAAGGCTGTGCTTGAGTCTACAGAAAGCTACGCCCGTGAGAGCAACAAGGTCATGCAATTTTTGGAAGAGGTATTAATTCAAGATCCGGATGCGGAAACAAGAACAGCCGAAGTCTACGACGCTTATCGCGCCTGGTGTGTAAGAAACGGCCTCTTCCCTGAAAACAATCGGAACTTTAATCACGAGCTTCGTAAGGTGGCAAATGTCACGAGGAAAAGACCGAAGACGGGCGGCAATCCTACCACACTGCTTTTAAGCTACAGGCTGAATGCAGAGGAGGAGTTTCTCTCATGAACACACGGTCTGTAGCAGGATGTAGCAGGTTTTTTCAGTTACCCCTATTTAGACGAAATAGAGAGGTATATAGAAAATCCTGCTACAAGCTGCTACAAAGCAGATTTCTCCCGAAACTGTGTAAAAGCAAACGGCCTAAGTTCAGCTTAATCCGTCAAGGATTACTCAAAACCTGCCTTTCTGTCCAAGGGGAAAGTAGGAAGACACATTCAAGCAATAAACGCTGTGGACAAACGTGCCGCCCGCCCTGAGCAAAAAGCAAGAAAAATCAGCAAGGAAAGGAGGAATTGGATATGCAGGAATTTTCAGAACAAAATCCGACTGTCGTTGATAACAAGAAATACCGCTTCTACTGCCAGCTAAAAGACCTGTACCGGCGTCCGGTCTTTGTCTACCAGAGCAAGGAAGCAAGTCCCTGCAACTGGCGGATCTGCTTCGGCTGGACATCGCTGCACTTCAGGACATACCGGGAAGCGATGGACTACTGCAAAAGACGGGGCTTCACCGCTCCAAACGGCGAACCTCTGCCCTGATCCCAGGGGGAATGGGAATTTCTACAAAGAGAATCTCGTGCAACGGGCGGTGGGCTTCGCACAAAAAAAGTTCAATTCAAACGGGGGATTAACCCCAAACAAATTTTAGGAGGAATTTACCTATGTTAAACACAAGCATTTACAAATCAGAATTTCAAGACATGCTGCGTAACCGCAGCAAAGATGGTAACGCCTTAAAAGAAGGCCTGGACACGACAAGCGGCGGCTATCTCATGCCGGGCTACGATGCGGACAAGTTCTATCAGGCGATGGAAAAGGACTGCCTGTTCAGGAAGTATGCGACGAAAATCGCTCTTGACCGGACAGACGGTACGATTATCGCTGTCGCTTCCACAGGTACGGCGGAAGTAACGGGCGAAGGCCAGCTCTACCCGGTGGACTCCGACAGCATCACCAAGATTCCCTATGGTTCTTTCAAGATTGCATCGTTCTGTAAACTTTCCCAACAGTTCATAAGCGATACGAAGTTTGATCTTGACACCTACCTCATGCGGGAATTTGCCAGACGCTTTGCCCGTGCAGAGGAGAAAGTCCTGCTCACAGGAACGGGACAAGACGAGCCGCTGGGACTGCTAAATAGTGCCGATACCGTATCAACGGTGGGAGCAGGTCAGATCACCTTTGACGATGTGGTGACGCTCTACTTCTCACTGGCAGCGGAATACCGGAACGATGCCGTCTGGATTATGAACGACGAGACTGCTTTCACGCTTCGGATGTTAAAAGACCAAAACGGCCATCCTTTCTGGGAACATGGTCAAGATAGGCTCTTCGGAA
>Ga0265293_10014149_pt1 | contig 10186 bp, 9 predicted proteins | sample Munlanlewell138R_FD_192505 | JGI IMG/M metagenome (GOLD analysis project Ga0265293, IMG submission 192505) | Leachate microbial communities from a municipal landfill in Southern Ontario, Canada - Leachate well 138R | ecosystem: Engineered > Solid waste > Landfill > Unclassified | place: Canada...
TTCAGATATTTCAGTAGATTTAGAATATTTTTACGCTCATAGGCTCATAACTAATTGATATATAATAACTTATATTTGATTGGTTATCAACTATTTCTGTAACTAATTGACTATCAAGGTACTAAAAAGTACTGATTTTAACAAAAAAGCATTAAATTGTTAAAATTTTGGTTTAAACTAGTTAAAAACTAGTTCAAATTCTTAGAATCTTCAATTTTGAGTATCGGAGTTAGCAGTATTTAAACAGACTAACTTTCGAATTGAGTATCGGGTTTCAGCTTTTAACTGGTCAAATATTAGTTATTCAACAACTTCAAATATAACCTTCAAATTTGAGTATCGGGTTTCAGATTTTGACTGACTTTAAATTTTAACCATTTTTGAGTATTTTTAACATTTTAACTTATCATTATGTAATCTTCAAAATCGAGTATCGGGTTTCAGATTTTAACTGACTTTAAATATTAGTTATCCAACTACAAAATTTTTGACGTCCGATTTGAGTATCGGGTTACTTCAAAATTGAGTATCGGGTTTCACTATTTTCTAGCCTTAATATTTTGACTAAAAATGTAAGAAATTTGACGTCCGATTTGAGTATCGGGTTACTTCAAAATTGAGTATCGGGTTTCACTATTTTCTAGTAGTGAATTTTCCAAGGTTTGAGTAAAAATTTTAGCCAATTTAAAAATTTTTTACCAATTTAGTATTTTTTAAAGTATTCATTTTCAATATACTAGCTTATATAGAAAAATTTTTACAAAGTTTGTCTTAAAATAAGCAATCGTCTGGAAACCAATTACTTAACAAGGTATTCATTATCAAGTAAGTATATTTGATTGTGTATCAATACTTTAGTCTTATCTTTGATTATCAACACTTTATACATGATTGGTTATCAACACTATATATAACTTTGGTTATCAACATTTTTAAATCAAATTATTGATTATCAACTACCTAACTACTGAAGATTAAAAACCTGAAAATAAATAAAATCATTATTCTGTATTTAACTGGCTAATAAATTATTATAAATTAACTAGTTATATATATTATATTAAATATTTTATCACTTTTATGAAAAACTTTATAACTAATTCATTACCAATTAACCTAACTAATTTTGAATCTGTTTTTCCACGAGTGCAAAAATGAACTACTTAATAATCAATTAGTTGCTAACTGGATGGTTGTCAATGCTTTATAAAGATATTTTTTTAAAAAATCTGAATTTAATAGAATTTTATTTTTTCTATACTTTTCAGTCTACTATTTTTAATAGATTAACCAAAAATTGATAAAAACCTTTTTTAATACTAGTATTAAAATTTATAAAGTGTTGGTTTTGAATTAGTTAACTTTTTAAATTATCTATACAATACATGAACGTCTAATTTTAGTATCGGGTTAGCCAGCTAAAACGAGTATCGGGTTAGTAAAACCTTTGTCGAGCCTTAATTTTCGCTGGAATCGTCATTATTCTCCAATGACTGTTCCTTTGAGAGCATACCATTTCATAGTTTTTAAATAGTATAAAATTTTTTTGTTTGTTCTGATTTAATTTGTTTAAAAAATTCTACCAATATTTAGAGATTATTAAGGTACTCCCAATTAAAATAATTAAAAAATTATATTATGATGAAGAGAACCATAAGTATTGATATTGAAAGATCCGAAGATTGTGAAACGAGGAGAGTACGATTAGACGATAAAACAGTTTATTCCGAAACAGTGGACCCTACTGTATTTGAAGGCACAAGTAATTGTTTATTGCACAATCATTTAATGGACTTCGTTACCATACTTATTAGCGATATTTCGAATAAATAAAATAGATGAACTATTTATTATTATTTTTAGATGAAGCTAAAAAAGTACATGGTGAAAAATATGATTATTCAGAAGTAGAATATAAAGGAACAAATACCAAAGTTAAAATAATTTGTAAAGAACACGGAGAATTTTTTCAAACACCACACAATCATTTAAAAGGTCAGGGATGTCCGATATGTAAAGGTAAAATATCCGGGGTATTTACAGATGTACAATACACACAAGAAGAATTTCAAAAAGAGGTAATAGCTGTTCATGGCAGAATCTGGGATACATCAGAAACAGTATTCAAAGGTATGTTAGAACCTATTACTGTAAAGTGTTGTTTGGATGGTAAGTTTACTTTAACAGCTTATGATTTTTTGGTTAGAAAAAAAGGTTGTCCGGAATGTTTTATACGTAGAAAAGGCAAAGAAGTACAACCGGGAAATGGTTCTAGATTCTGGAGTCAAAGATTATGGAAAGATGGACTTTTACGAAAAGGTGATCATCCAGATTATAATCTTTCCGAAGATAATCGAAAATTAGATTATAGTGAACAATTAGAGAAGTTGGATATTTTTGTATCTAATTTCAAAAAAGTGAGAGAACAATTTTTACCTCAATATAAAAAATCTATAAAACAAGATTTTTAATATACCTTTAATGCTTTTAGTTTTGAGAAGATGATGAAGTAGAGTTTGGTTCTTACAGAGAATTTTTAATTCCTTTTTAAGCGGGGATAAAGTTAATTCTTTATCCCTTTTTTTTATATCAATTTTAAAACATCTTCTGCAAGTTCAAGTTCACGTCTCATATCATTGACAATGAAATGAGTATATTCTTTTTGCAGTTTTTTTATATCTTCCAATTCTTTACGAACGAAAAAACAATTCACTTTAGCTATTAAATGTTCCTTGAATATATAACCATATGATCTAATTTGAAAGGATTTCGGAAATACCGATATTTTAGGACCATTCATGGCATAAAATTCAAAAGGCATACCATCTATGTGCCTTCTTAATTGGGTATCAATAAGTTCGTGTGTCCGAATATAATAATTTATACTCATACCATCCCCATATAAACCATCTAAAATCTCGCCTTTAAATATAATTGGACAGAAGTACTCCACCATGTTGCACATTAAAAAATATACCATTTCACCATCAGGAAGAACCATATTGGATTCAGTATAAATATTTACGAACTCAGTAAATATTTTACATTCAGATTCTTCATCCATCATCGTATTATTACGAATTGGACTATGATCATTTATAAATTCCCGGTTATTTGATTTTATCAGTCCGAATTGAGTAAATCTATAGAACCTAGAACTTTCATTTTCAGGTTCATTATTTAAGTATTTTGATTCATCTTCATTCAAATCCTTTTCAGACTTAGGGGGCGTCGAATTTTCATCTATGTTACTCATTATCTACTATATTATTAACATGTTTTTGCATATCTTCCAAAGCTTCTAATAATTTTTTAGCATCATTGGTTGATTCATTATTATTATTTTCAAAATGTTCTAATTTATCTAAAATCTTATTGGAAATAATTATTTTTGTAAGATTATCGAATATCATCTCAGTAATCTTATCAGCTATATATTTACTATTGAGATTCAGTAACTTAATACTACCCGATAATTTTTTAATATCAAATGGAATTTCTATTGACATATTTAATAATAGCGGAAATGTTCTTTTTGGACTATGACATTTAGACATTATCTCATCTTCGAGGAGGTTCACCGATGAAATTTTAGGTCTTGAAATTATATTACCATTTTCAACAGAATATTCAAGCATTTGGGCAGGTTCTAAATTTTCAATCTTATTACCATCATATTCTGATATTTCTGAGTTATCTATAATTGGTTCAGATAGTTGTGGAATAGGTTCAGATAGTTGTGGAATTTCCTTGGCATCTTTTAATCCATCTAAAAGCCCAAGGATATTTTTCTTTCTAGCCAATTTATTCGCAATTTCTTCTGTGGGTGCAGTTTGTATAAACGTGTATTCCGCATCAATTAAATAACTAGACATAGGTCCTTCAGAAGTTTCCCATTTTCCGGTTGGTTTTCCTTTCTTGTCTTTTATTTCTCCCCAAACTCTAAGTATTTGAGCATGTTCACTTTGAAATGTGTTGTTTTTTCTATAATGTCCTGGCACTATAGGTCTTACGATATTATACATGATTGTAAGGAATTATATGTTATTATTAAATTTTATTGCATTTGCCGTATTCGGATATTAATAAATTCTCCGAATCTTTTTATACCTTCTAAACTTACGTATTTTAATATTTTATCATTATCAGGATTTTTAGAAATTTTAGTGAAGTTGTTTACAAAATTTATACAAATAAATTTCAGTACTTTCAAATCCTTTTTATCAATACCATCGAATAAATTTAAACAATCCTTATTCAAAATGTTGGTTTTCATTCGATTATAAACAGTATAAACATTTTTAATGAGTTTAATATTAAACTCATCACAGAAAAAATTGTTTTGAACCATAAATGAATAATTCAACAAATTTATCATTTCATTAATATCCGATTGTTTAGTATTGAGATCGACCATGTATTGGGTCTTTTGAGTATAATCTCGAATACATTTCTTTTTGAAATCTTCTTCTGATGTTATCGATTCCTTGTATTTATACATTTTTAATACTTTTAATTATATTTTTTATTTTATTGTTATCTAATTTTATTAGCCTGTTCGATAAATTTTAATTGTTGAGATTTTATGTAAGCTAAATATTTCACCTGTGCGAGTGTACCTTTTTTTCTACTTGCACATCGTTCACAGAATAAACTGTTTAATGATACATTTCCATAACCTATAAAAATATCCTGTCCACAGTTTAAACATTCTGCTCTTGACTTGGTGTTGTATTTGTATTTGAGTTTTAGACATTCTTTTTTAGAACCTCGTAAAAATACTATAAAAGTCTGTTCCTTAGTTAGTTGCATACGTTAATTATTGATTGATTATAAACTTCGAATTTAGTTAATCCGTTAATTGTATTTAGATAAAATTCCCCTTTAACGTCAATTATACCTTTTACATTGCACCGATATTTTAACGTTTTATCACTAGATTCGTATAAAATTTCTTGAGTGAAAGAATCTAACACGGTCCACCTTACTTGAAATGGATAGTAGATATAATCTTCTGATAATCTAACGATCAAAATATCGTTTAATTTATTTTCATAATTGCTTACATTTAAAGGAGTTAAGCAGGTGAAAATACTTTTCACACATGGAACATTTACTGTAACATCATCAATAGTTACTGGAGTTGTGTAAATTGTAGGGGATATATATCCTTCGTAAGCATTTGGATTTAAGATTAAAGGAATATCAAAAAATACCGGAAATGGTGTAATATAATCTTCTGTTATTTTGATATATTCAGTTCCTCTTTTTATATGTATAAGGTCCTCAGGTACTTCAAATCCAGTTACCGTTGTAAATATCATCCAGTTTTTAGTTGTAACTTCTTCTTGGTCAGTAACATCCACAAGTTGAATGAAAAAATTATTCATAATAGGATAATTCCCAAGGTCAGTATAAGGGATATATTTAAAACTGGTTGTAGGGTCATATACCTTGAAAACCAATTCATCACCTTCTTCGTATGGGATGGAAACTATGTCAATAAAAGTATCAATTAAACATAAATCTGCGGAGGTTACGTCTTTCAATTTATGATTATTATTGAATCTTTTAAATAAGGATTTACTTGAAAAATCTCCCTCCATCCAAAGAGTTTTATCATCAGGTGTGACACTTTGATAATCGGCTAATAATGCAGGTACCAAGTACTGAGGTAAAATCATGTTTTTATATGTACCTATAGTCACAGGTACCAATGATAAATTTGGTTCGGTTGTTTCGGTTGTCAGGGCTTTTTTATTTTTATCCAAAATTACACTATCCCATAAATCGGTTTTTAGAATGACTCCCATTTCATTTAAAACATAATAATATTCATAAGTTTCGTATGCACCGAAAGGGTCATAAACCCGGATATTTAATTTATAAGTCGCATATTTATATAAGGCAAAACTTTTTAAAATGGGTAAGGTGAACTCCGTTTTCGGATATACATATTTTACCAGGTCATCATCAATATCGTATAATTCAAATTCAACAAAATTTCTGAAAAGATATCTGGATTCATGGATATCAATTTTTAAATGTATAATTGACCCGAAACCGCGATCCATTTTTTCAAGATCTTCTTCAACAACTTCACTTGTGAGGGTTACCTCCTCATCAATTTCTTGGAAAACAAAATTATTAAAATTGTCGGGATTTGTTAAAAACCTAATTTCTTTGATTTTTGGTAATATATTTTCTTCTGAAAATGTGTTTTGAATATAATTAGTTGGAATCAATTCATCATCAGGTAGTTCGGTGACATCATAACCCCAAGATGAAATATCTACATTGTGTCTTAAGTAGGCAACATCATAAAAGGAATGAATGTAATTTCGATTTAATGTACCAATAAATTTAGGAGCATTCGCCATCAAAACTAAATTTATATTATCAATGATTTGTTCATCAGTGGTAAAATAAATATTAGCAATTTTAATCAAGTTGAGAACGTTCGCCATGAATTTATCAAAACTTGTAATGGAAATTTCGATATTTGGCATATTGTACCGGTCTAATTCAGGTTGTAGTGTATCAAAGTATTGATAAATAAGATAATAAATCCCGGTTTTTATCTTTTTAGTAGGGTCAGTTTTCGAGGTTTTGTACATATCAAAAACTTCCAATTTAGTGTCTGAATAATCTTCATATCCAAGAAATTTAAAAAGGTTTTCAATATTGTCCTTGCTTCCTTTATTTTGCATCATCATGACAGAATCCAATAACAACCTTTTTAATAAATCTCTATCGGAGAAATTATCGGAAGGCACTTTCGCCGATATCAATTCATCCAAACTAGGCAACTTCTTGTTAACCAATTCATCATAATAAAATTGTTGAGAATCATCTAGAATATTTCCATCATCATAGGTAATTCGATAAATTACTATCGGAGAAAAATTATCCAATGGAATTACTTCTAAATCAACGGTTTGACCGTTTTTTGGGATATATAGAGAATACGCAAAATTGTTGGATACTGAATCATAATAAGTTTCGTTATTTGAATAAATACGATAATCCCCTTTATTAATAATACGTACACCAAAAACCTGATTAGCATAAAAATGAAAAATAGGAGTCGATATTGTTATCACCCTATTTTTAATCGGTTCAAATTTTTCGTTAAATAATGTAAACGACATTCAAATTTAATTATAAATTTATTTTGTATATATAATACCATCTAATAGAAAAATATTTTATGATAAGTTTACCATTTTTTACAGATATTGTAGTAAGTCCAAGAAGATCAAGCTTTTATACTTTTTCTAAAGCACTTAAAGATTTTGATAAATCTGTGACCGAAGGAACAAAATTTTATTTATCCAGAATGATGTGTTTAAATTTGCCTCTATGGGAGCAGGATAAAATGTATTTTAAATTTCGAAAAAGTACATCATTAAACCCAGGGAATATAGTTTACTTTAAAGAAGTTGAAGGAGATGTCAATTTTCCTACAGGTATTGAATTAGAAGCATCCACTTTGGATTATGTAAATCCAAACATGGTAATACCCCGAGTATTCATGGCTTATATGGAAAATATTATGCGACAAACTAATGTGTTAACCGGTGGAGGTTCACCCAAAGAAATTGCTGAATTGGCGTTTTGGAAAACATTAAATTTCATGGGTATTCCATTGTCAGATATTTTCGGGGATAATCCTACAGTTATCACTTTTACAAATTCTTTGGCAATATCAAATTTTATTGAAGTATCTAATAACCAAGGGTGGCAAGAAGTCGTAGGAGCGATACCTAACAAATGCAATTTATTACAATTGGATTCTACAATGTGGAAAACCCTTGATGGAATAAATGACATTGTTTCCTGTGATACTAATGAAGATACGGCAATTTATGATGGAAATCCCGGAAGTTCATTTACATTTAATTTTACCGATTTCAAAAAAGTCATCGATTGGGATTTATTGACATTTGATGACTCAGTTGATACTTCATTCAAATTCAATACGTTACTACTTTTTTACAAGGATGCAGATGATGTAGAAAAATTATATGGAATTAATTTTATTTATCCTTTTGACGTAAGTGATGGACTAGGTTATAATTGGCAACAACAAACTTTCACCCATTTAACCAATCAAATTCAGAGTTTTGGATTTTCTTTTAAATTTAATATCAAATCAAATAACAACAACGCAACAAAGAATGAAATTTACACCCTTCAAGAAGGGAGCTTCTGGGATACATTTGAGGAGACATTAAGTTTATTTAATAGTTTTTTTGAACAACAAAGAAATAGAGGTGAAATAATCTAATATGAGTACATCACTTTCGGACAGTAAAAAATTACCCAGTAATATGGGCGTAGAAGTGCCCAGCAAGGTTAGTGGAGTAGTGACCCCAGAAATGAGGGGGTTACTTTTTCCATTTTCAGATCCTTTGGCATTGAATTTTAAGATATTGCTTTCACACGAACCACCTTATGGACTTTTAGCGAATGAAGATAATAAAGATTCTGCATTGGCATATCTTAAAAGGATTGGAGAATATGAAAGATATCTTATGTTGGAGAAATGGATTTTTCAATTTTATGATTTATTTAAAAACTGGGATTTTCTAGTTTTAGATATTGAAGGATTGGACGCAGTGTATGAAAAGCCATTGCACGAAATGTTTGAAAGTGATGCAAAAATCAATATTAAAATAAGAGAGACTATAGAGTTCAGAGTCAACGCTTTAGTACAAACATATAGAGAAATTGTTTTTGACAGTGAAAGATATGTATATGTTTTACCTACAAACTTGAGGAGGTTCACTTTAGGAATTTTGATATTTGCTTCGGGTTATTTTAATGAAAGTATTTATGGTGAAGATGATACAAAGAAAAACGACTTCACCAGAAAACTTTTACCTACAATGAAGAAGTTAGCCAAGGTGAATGATTTAAAGGATCTTCCAAGTGATGGTACAACTTTACCCTTTTCAAATATGATGGTATTTATCGAAAACGCCATGATAAATGTAATGGATTCTGGACAAATCACTGATATAATCAGTAATTCACACGATAACACAGAGACAGCAACAAATAACATTTCATTCGATTATCATTTCGCATCTTTAGCATCTTCATTTAATACTATTACTGGAGAGGTTAATTTAACAGAAATTTTGAAAATATTATCCGCTGCGAACAAGGTCGGAAATCTTACAAATAACGAACAATTAAATTCTTTGGTAAAAACTTTGAATAGAAACAATATTCCTGCAATATCAGACGCAGAAAACAAAAATTGGTCTAAAGATTTTGTGGATTCATGGAAAGACTTCGGAAAACAGGTTTTAGAAAAATCAACCGTAATACAGGACAGACAAAACATGGTTAGTAGATGGGTAAATAACATCAATAAAAACCTGACACAATTAACAGACCCTAACTTATTGAAAAACATAACAATAGGGGAGGTTTCAAAACTGTTAACCGTGGCCGATAGAGCAATCTTTGAAAAGTTGAATATTCGAGATTTAGATAAATTGCTATCCAGGAATTTTACAGGTAGAGCCTTGGCAGGACTGGATAATTTACAGAATTCATTAATAACTAAAATAGCGAGTAAAGGGGATCTTAGCAGTACTATACAACAAACAACCATGTTTGAAGCACCTTTACAAGTTGAAGGAATAGAATCCCTGAAAACTATAGATTTTAACAAAACTATGTCAATCACAAGCAGAAAAGGTTTTTAACATGTTAGGGAATATACAGATATTTTTTGGGCGAGTCGCCGATGTAACAGATCCCGAGAAAAGTCGCAGATTGAAAATATCGATAAATGGTATGACAGATAAATTAAAAACCGAAGATTTACCTTGGTACATACCAATGACTAATGATTATATACCGGAAATAAATGACGTTGTACCGGTTTTAATATTTGATAACGTTTTATCTTCAGGTCTCTATGGTAAAAAACTGGGTAAAAAATTATCAACTTTATCCGATGGAGATTATTCAAATTATTTAGAGATTTTTAAACGTATCGTTAACAATAAATTAGTAAGTCTTTCATATAAGGAATCCACCGGAATTGAATTTATCAATGATGATACAGGGATAACAATAGAGGCTAATAAATTATTACTATTTTGCGCGAGTAATGGTATTGTCATTTCCGAAGATTCAATAATTTTAGGAAAAGAAGATAACGCAC
>Ga0265293_10014150_pt1 | contig 10186 bp, 11 predicted proteins | sample Munlanlewell138R_FD_192505 | JGI IMG/M metagenome (GOLD analysis project Ga0265293, IMG submission 192505) | Leachate microbial communities from a municipal landfill in Southern Ontario, Canada - Leachate well 138R | ecosystem: Engineered > Solid waste > Landfill > Unclassified | place: Canada...
AACCGTGGGGGTCATGCAAGAGAGAAGGAGCGATAATTCTTTTGCTTACTCCGTTGGAATAGGATGCGAAACTGCGGATGTGCGAATCCACAACCGTTACCTTGTACCCAAGTTCGTGTAAGCGCCGGACAATAAAAAGACCCGTTGGCGTGCTAGCCAACGTCACTAATGCTTTCATTATGCTTGCCTCCAATGGATTGACAATCTATAATTAAGTCTGATATAACACATAGATAATATCACATTCAACCGAGCATGAGTAGTGTTTGTGAAAAAGAATAGACAGAAGGTGGACAAGTTGATTGTAAGACCAGCCACGGCAAATGATAATACCAAGTTGATCGACATTGAAAAGCTTACGCCGCAAGGTGAGCAGATCAAGCTGGTTAGTGAACGCAAGGATTACTTTTTTCGCGCCAATAAGTTCGAGAACCCGATTCTGCTCGTAGCCGAGGATGATGATCAAGGCGACATCTTAGGCATTATGGGTGTCGGTCCGGTTACTGTAAGGCTTCAGGGGGAGACCGTTCATGGTGGGTTGATCTTTGACTGGCGATCGAACCCCCTCACCCAGCAGGGGCTGCCTAGACATATGCTACGCCTCTGGCAGAAAGCGCAAACCGAAATCGACAATCAGGGCCTCAAATTTATCTTTGGATATGTGAAGGATGACAATGTTCGGTCCATGACGATTCTGCAGAAATATGGAGCGCAATCTGTAGAGGAAAAAATGTTCCTGACGATGCCTGTTCACGCTAGTTTTTGCAGAGATCGAAAGGGTATGGGCAAAGTTGACGTGGCACATACCATCGATCCAGAGTTAGAAAAGCGAGTCCTTGAACAGAATTTCGGCTCCCTCGACCTCTTCTCAGAACCAGCCGACGCTACATTCTTAGCTAAGGAACGAGAACAATACATGTTTGGTAAATTCACCTATGGAAAATCCGCCCTTAAAGTCTGGGATACCAACGCCGAGTATTCGCAGCGGGTGTTGAACATGCCCTTGCTCTATAAGGTGGCCAGGCCGGTGTTTTCTGCGGCCTCGAAGGTCATCCCTCTGCCCCGGATTCCTAAACTCGGGGACGAAATCAAGGTTTGGCAGCTCTATGACCTGGTCCTCAATCAGACCGATGACCTTCCTTATCTGCTGGAAAAAGTACGTCTGGCAGCGATAGAGAATGGTATTGATTACCTCGTCACATGTATGAACGCTAAAGATCCCGGTTTTGACCAAATAGCCAAAAGAGCCTGGGTGCGTCTGAAGTACCACTTGTTCTTTGTACCCATGGAGGACATTCCCCTTCCCAAGGCACCGACGTATTTTGACGTTACCTATCTGTAGATACTTGAAGCTTTGAGGTATATCAATGAGACTACTAAAAAAGTTCTATCGTAGTGAAGGTTTGAATCTGAGAGGCAGAATCATCAGCCGCGAAGCTGTCAGGGCCATTATTCTCGAAGGAGATGAGGTGCTGATGGTGTATTCGCCTGTCAATAAGGACTATAAGTTTCCGGGTGGCGGGATCAAGGCAGGGGAGAGTCACCAGCAAACACTGCTCAGGGAGATCGAAGAGGAGTGTGGACTTATCTTGGCGGAGATTCGGGATGAGTTTGGCCTGATTGCCGAGTATGCAAGGCCCCGCGAAGTGGACTACGATGTCTATCAACAAATTTCCTATTACTATCTGTGCGCGGTGCATCCCGAGTTCATAGGGCAGAAACTAGACGACTATGAGCGGCGCTTAGGCTTTAGACCGGAGTGGGTAGGCATTAATGCGGCACTCAAGAGGAACCAATCTGTGCTAGACGGTGCCTACGGCGAACCACCTAGGTGGACACGGAGAGACACCTATGTGCTCAGTAGACTGGCCAAGACAGGAATGGATGACCCAAGGCTAATCGAGGACTGGAAATTACCAGTTCAGGAATGACAGCCAATGCAGAGAGGAAGATAGTATCCTTGAATTACGTTAAAGAAATGCGATCGATTATAGGAAATAGCCCCTTATTGTTGGTGGGTACTAGCGTTATTGCAATCCAGGCCGAGACGATTCTACTGCAGAGAAGAGCTGACACAGGATCTTGGGGGTATCCGGGAGGGTATTTGGAGCTCGGTGAGACCCCTGAGGAGTCCGCAGGACGGGAGTTCCATGAGGAGACAGGACTGATTGCCAACTCCCTCGCGTTATATGGTGTCTTTGCTGGAGAGACCAGACATTTCACCTATCCCAATGGACATGAGGTGTACTGTACAGACGTTGTCTATACGTGTTATGACTTCTCTCCTTCTGGCAAAACACATGACGATGAGGTACTTGAGCTGAAGTGGTTTCCCTTCGACGCTTTGCCTAATGATATAGCCCCTTCAGTCAAGGACGTGATTGAACAGTACATACGCGAACAGCGCCATCGGCAGAATGGGCCGGTAGAGGTGTCATTCACCAAGGCCACGGCGGAGGATGTGGATATGGTCTACCACTTGGCCAAGGGGTTGATCGAAAAATACGAAACTGACCCTACCCTGGACTACGAAAGAGTGTTCGGCTGGGTAAAAGACAAGATCGAACGCAATATCGAGAGCTACAAAACCGTCCACGTGGATGGTGTTAAGGTAGGGTACTTCTGCCTCCTTGATGACGGAGGGAGGCTCGAACTTGACGATATACATATCTTTGACAGCTTTCAGGGAAGAGGCTATGGTGCACAAGTACTAGAACACGTAGTCTCTAGGGCGCAACATATGCGCAAAGACGTGTTCTTGTACGTTTTCAAACATAACCAGAGGGCTATTGCTCTGTACAAGCGCCATGGGTTTGAGATAGTGGAGAACGTGGCTGAAAGCCGGTACGTCATGGCCCGTCCCGGAGCGAAAGGAGTTTAGTATGCGACTATGTTTTGTCTGCACAGGAAATGCGAGTCGGTCCCCAATGGCTGAGGTCATAGCAAGATATCAGTTGGAACAACTCGGGCTTGACTGGCAGGTATGCAGCGCTGGTACGGAGGGTGTTGATGGGGCTCCCATCTCGGAGAATGCTCGGATTGTGTGTGCCGAGGCAGGACTCTCCCTCGCTGGGAAGGCGAGGCAGGCGTTGAAAGAGGACTTAGTTACGAGTGATAGAGTCTTTGTCGCAATGGAAGATCAACACCGTGATTTCTTAATGGACCACTTTGGGATTACGGAAGACAGGATCTTTGTTTTGGAGGGTGCTATTGTCAATCCCCGTTTTGGTGATCTGGAGACGTATCGCTTGTGCAAGAGCCAAATCGTGACTGAAGTTGGCAATATACTTCGCTTCTTGAAGAGCATCGAGAAGGATAAAGTCCGCTTGTATTTCGTCAGGCATGCCAAATCGGATCAGAGCGTCAGGGAAGATCCCATAAGGCCTCTGACACCAGAGGGACAGCGAGATGCACTGAAAGTTACGGCCGTTTTGAAAGATAAGGGAATCACCAAAGTATACTCGAGTCCCTATGCCAGGGCTAGGGATACTGTCTGCAATCTCGCAGCAACGTTAGGCTTGGACATTGTGCAGGTCGATGATTTACGGGAGCGAGTTGTAGGCGGCTGGGTTGATGACTTTCCTTCATATGCTGGTAAGCAGTGGGAGGATTTTTCGTACAAGAACCCTGGTGGCGAATCCCTCGCTGAGGTGCAAGAACGAAGTATTAAGGCTGTGCAAGCGATTATCGAGGAAAACCTAGGGTCTAGTGTTGCTATAGGAACCCATGGAACTGCTTTGAGTACGATTCTGAATTACTTCGACTCCGACTTTGGCTATGCTGATTTCTACCGCATCGTTGACAGAATGCCCTATATCCTATGCCTCACGCTAGACCGCGCGAATCTAATTTCCGTAAGAGAAGTTGCTGTCTAGAGCGGATGGTCCCAAGCCAGAGGGCGGGGAGGTCACGTCTGAAGGTTAGCGATAGCAACACAGGACTCGCCGCCCTTCCCGCCTGGAGTGAGCCGTTCTACAGTCTGCGCTCACCCCTTGATCGCGCCCGCAAGCGTTGTTCCCTGAATAATGTACTTGTAGAACATGAGGTAGAGAAGAATCGTAGGTAACGACGATATGATGACGCCAGCAGCGTATTGAGGGAAATAGTTCGCCCCAAGATTCCCGATAAACTGTGAGATGCGCAGTTGCATGGTGAACTTCGATTGAGAACTCAGCATGATGAGTCCAATGATGAAGTCACTCCAGCCGCCCATGAAACTGAGCAAAACAGCCAAGACGGTGGCAGGTTTGGCCATCGGGAAGATAATGCGCATAAATACGGTGAAGTGTCCCGCACCATCAATCCTACCGGCTTCTACCAACTCCTTCGGCAGACCCGTATAGAAAGAGCGATAGATAATCGTCCAGAAAGGAATCCCAAAAGCACTTAAGGGCAAAAACACCCCCGGGAAGGAATTGTTAATACCGATACTGGTCGTAAACTGATAGAGGGGAATCAGGACCATGTGCACGGGAACGAAAAAGCCAGCCATCACTACATAAAAAAGGATATTCGTGATTCGTGAGCGGTAAAAGGCAAAAACGTACCCAGCCATGGCTGCAGGGGGAACAGTAAAGAGTACGGTACCCAAGCAAACTTTTGCCGAATTGAGTAATCCCTCGCCGATACGCACCATCTTCCAGGCCGTCTCAAAGTTAGTCCAGCGCAATTGTTCTGGTAAACCCCAGGGATTGTAAGCGAACTCCAATGGCGTCTTGAAAGTAAAGAAGAATGGGATAAGCAGGGGCGATACGACAATCAATGCCAATATAACTAACACGACATGAACAACGACTGCAGACACCCCTAGTCTTCTCTGCGCTTTAGGAGCTGCAAATTGCTCAGGTCCATGTGCCAAATTCCTTCTCATAGCTATTCCTCCCGCGTCTTAGAAGACTTCACTTGTTGTATCAGCATTATTTACGAAGGCGAACTGTAAAACAGTAATGGCTAAGCAGATTAGGAAAATAATGACCCCAATTGCTGCTCCTCTGCCATACTGCCAGTTCAAGAAGGCCTCACGATAAAGTGTAATTCCCAGTGTCACAGTTGCATTCCGTGGACCACCTAAGGTCACCATGTAGGGCAGGTCAAAGAGCTTAATGCTTCCCACAGTGGCCAGAATTGCTTGAACGCGCAGGGCATAGGATACATAGGGGATCACGATTCGCCAGGCATACTGAAGCTGCGTTGCGCCATCAATCAGGGCTGCTTCACGAATTTGTGATGGGATTTGTTCAATGTTCGCCATGAGGTAGATGATACCAAAACCTATATAGGCCCAGGTTGCTAAGGAAAAAAGGGACCAAAAAGCAATGTTTGGATCGCCCAAAAAGTCAATTCTCTCCAGCCACTGCCAACCAACACTCTTGGCAAATGTCTTGATTACTCCGCTGGTTGGGGAAAAGATGAACACGCCAAGCATGGCAGTGATGGCTGACGGGAGAACATTACTGAGGTAATACACACCCCGTAAGCGCCCAATGAGCCGAGTGCGAAAATTGACACAAGTAAAGGCGATGAAAAAAGCCAAAGGTATTTGGATCACCACGCTCCAAAAAGCCCACGTAAATACATTGATGAACCCTTGCCTGAATTCTGGGCTTGCGAAAATCCTCTGATAGTTGAGCCAGCCCACATAGATCTCTTCTCCGAATCCAGATGAACGCATAAAAGAGAGTCGAAAGGTCTCCTTAATAGGATAAAACATAAAGGCGCCTAGAATAACTAAAGCCGGCAGGAGAAAGAGGGTTATGAAACCAAGGCCATACCAATCCCTTTTCTTTTTTCGAGCAATGGTCTGTGGAACTGCCACTTTTCTCACCTCGAGTCACAGATATCAGTAAGTAGAGATCAAATGGAATGGATAGAGGGGGAAGGCCGCATAGGGCGTCCTCCCCCTTAGACTAAGCTTACTGAACTCTTCCTAGTTCGTCTTCAACCAAGATTTCATAGCGTCCCAGCTCTGCTTTGACATCGGTATCCTGCATCAAGAAGCTTTGAATCGTCAAGTTAATGGGATTCGTCAAGGCTGGTGGCAAGTTCTGATCCCACCAGAATTGAATGGTTTCTGCTTGGGTAAAGACATCGCTGGCCATACCTGTGAGGCGATTCGGTGGGTCAACGCCTGGAATAGAAGCTACACGACCAGCTTCTTTTTCGGCAGCTTCTACGGACATGGCATAGGTTAAGAAGCGGACTACTGCGTCTTTCTTGGAAGCTGCAGTTGAAGTTGCCACGAAACCAACGTCGGTCATTCCCATCAGGTCTGTGGCTGAACCAACGCCACCTTCCAAAATAGGCACAGAGTAAAAGCCGATTGTCTGATCCGTTTGATTGGCATCAGCGTATAAACCGCATAACCATGAACCAGAGAGTTGCAGGGCAGCTTGACCTGTCTGCATCAAGAGTTGAGCGTCACCGTAGCCTTCAGACATAGGTGTCGGTCCGAAGAATCCACGACCAGACCATTCTTGAATCTTTAAGCCAGCTTGGACAAAAGGATCAGCGTCGAAGCGTACTTCGCGGGCAACGGCGTCTTCAAAGATGTTACCGCCATAGCGATTGACAAGGTACATATACGTTGCCAAAATGGGCCATTCATCCCGAGCGCCAACGGCAAATGGTTGGATATCATTGGCGACCAGAACCTCGCAGACGGCTTCCAGTTCGGCCATGGTTGTAGGCACTTCAAGTTCAAGCTTCTCGAAGACTTCTTCATTTACATATAGGCCTGCAATAGCGAAGAATGGTGCGATACCATAGACCTTTCCATCATAACTCATGGCAGACTTGGCAGCTTCACTGGTTGCCACATCAGCTAAGTCATCCGTAAGATCAAGCAGTTTCCCCATCCGGGCAAACTCACCCATGAACGTTCCACCCCAACTTTGGAAGATATCAGGGCCTTGATTTGCAGCAAGGGCGACTCTAACACGGTTATTGAGGGCTGCTCCCTCAGTACCAAAGGCTACCCAATCAAGAGTGATGTCTGGGTTATCAGCGGTAAAATTCCGAACCATGCTCTGTACATAGTAGGCGTGGGGATCATCTAACTCCAAGCCATCCACTGCCCAAATCGTCAAAGTGGTTTGCGCCATTGCTACTCCAGACAAGACTAACAGCGATGCCAATGTCATAACCAAAAATCCGTACCATTTGCTTTTCGTCATTGTTAATCCTCCTCTTTGCGTAATTGCTGAACGTAAAGCAAGCTCAAGAAACACTATATGGAAATGCAAGCACCACCTCCATTATTAGTTTCAGCTATGCCAGATGATTGACGGACTATTAGCTCTCCATCAAGCACAACCTTTGTCGTTTTCCTCATCGGACAGCCGATTTGCCGTACCAACTCTTCCACCGCAACGCGGGCAATATCTAAGAACGGCACCCTGATCGTTGTCAGGGCGGGCTGAACATATGAGGCAAGGAGTAAATCATCAAATCCAACAATCTGTATATCCTGTGGAATTTGAACCCCGTCGTTTTGGAGGGTACGCATGCAGCCAATAGCCATCATGTCATTAGCCGCAAAGATACCCTGCGGGTACTTGCCAAGCTTGAGTATTTCCCGTGCACAACGTGCTCCGGACGATTCATGAAAGTCGCCTGGAAAGATGGGGATATCCTCTTCCTGTATTCCCTTGTCTTTGCAGGCTTGAACAAAGCCTTGCTTGCGTTCAATGGCATCTCGCGAGTTAAGTGGACCAGCGATATGTAATAAAGTGGAAACCCCACAACTAAGCAAATGTTGTCCAGCACGGTATCCACCTGCATAATCGTCAACAGCTACATAGCTGTGCGACACCCGATACTCGGCTGGAGCCTTCGACAAACGAAAGAATGGGATGTCTGCTTCTCGTAGACTCTGCACATAGGCCTGCTCCAGGGCAAAATAACTGCCCACAATAATCGCGCCTTGAAACTGCTTGGTTGTTATCTTCCATTGCAGATAGGAACTTAATTGACCCGAAGCATCCCCAAAATGGAAGTCCAGGTGATACCCCATTTTCTCTGCAGTGCTGTAGATGGAGTGGATGTAGGTCATGGCAAAAATCTTGTCTTGTTGTCCTTCGCTAGGCGATGTGCTGGGCCAGGTGACCAAAACAGCAATGGTCTGTTTCTTGTTGTTTCTATTGTGGTTTCTTGTATAGCCTAAGGTGGAGGCCGTGTCCAAAACTCTTGCAGCGAGTGCTGGATCAACAGACTGGTTACCATTCAAAACACGGCTCACTGTTGCTAGTGACGTTCCGGAGTGCGCTGCGATGTCCCTTAATGTGGCCATTACCAAACTCCTCAATTTGTTATTTCTAATTGAGGTTTTCTAAGAGAATTTGCAAAATCCTGCAATAATTTGGAGATTTCAGGAAAAATTTTCTATATTGTCTAGAAACCCCAAGAAATATGCAGGCGATTTCATGAAAATGTTTCTAGAAGTGTGCTAGACAGGTGCTTGTGATGGTGGATCTCGCGAACTCCATCTTGAGGAAAAACAGGCAACAATCTGGAAGGTAAGGGACCAAAGTGGTCGAATTGATTATTAAATTCGAATTTCGGACTAGCATAAGGAAAGAAGCAATAGACCACGAAGTGTTACTGAGAAATGAAGGGGTCATGGACTCTCTAAAAGAACGAGCGGAACGGCTTTTTGCTGAGCTGTGGTGTAACAATGATCGGAAACTGTACGAAGAAGTTATTGAGGTCATGGAGTACTTTAAGAATAGGGGCTACAAGATTGGTGTAATCAGCGATACGTCTCCATCGCTGCAAATGACCTTGGAGAACCTGGGTTTGGGAAGATACATCGATAATTATACCTGCAGCGACTTAGTTGGGGCTATGAAGCCGGACCCTGCAATCTATCAGTCCGCGCTAGACTCACTACAGGTGTCAGCAGAAGAGAGCCTTTACGTCGACGACTATGACATAGAGGCAGATGGTGCATGTGCGGCTATCTAGCCTTTGATCAGGACAAATGCATAGGCTGGTGTAATGCGAATAATGCAAGACAGTTTATCAGACTAAAGGACCATCTGGAGCCCCTAATCGAGGGCAAGAAGATAGGCTGTGTTATCTGTTTCATCGTTCATCCCGAGTACAGAAGGCGTGGCGTGGCCAGGCAGTTGCTTGCTCAAGCCATTACGGACTTCAAGAACCAAGGATACGACGGCGTACTAGGTCTCCCAGTGGAGATCAAAGACAATCCTGAGAAGATGTACAGAGGCACAGCTAAGATGTATGATGAGCAAGGGTTTAGGCTGCTCGAGCAGCATGATAATGTTAGTGTCATGTTCTTAGAACTGAAGTGATAATTTCTGGAGTGCGAGGAGGCAGTCTGGGTGAGAGTTTTTCAGGTAGATTCATTCACCGATGAGTTGTTCAAAGGCAACCCGGCAGGGGTGTGTATGTTTGTAGATAACGAGTCTGATCGATGGATGCAGGACATGGCCGCAGAAATGAACCTGTCTGAAACAGCGTTTTTGAAAAAGGTTGAAGATGGATATGAACTGCGCTGGTTCACACCTACCGATGAGGTGGATTTGTGTGGGCATGCTACGCTTGCGTCAGCCCATGTTCTGTGGGAAACAGGTGAGTTGGATGTTGCCCAAGAAGCTACGTTTTTCACAAGAAGTGGTGTTTTGAAGGCGGCCAAGATGGGTGATTGGATCAAACTAGATTTCCCTTTGGAGGAAGCTGAACCAATTTCTCCTCCCCAAGAATTGGTTGATGGGCTCAATGTGCGGTTGATCTATGTCGGTCAAAATCGCATGGATTATCTTGTCGAAATTGAATCAGAGACAGTTTTGAGGAACCTTAGGCCAGATAAGGAGATGCTCTCTAAGCTTACCAATCGAGGCGTAATCGTGACATGCAAGTCGGATAGCGACAAGTTTGATTTTGTATCACGCTTCTTTGCTCCCGCTATTGGAATCGATGAGGATCCAGTCACAGGCTCTGCCCACTCTTGTTTGGGACCCTATTGGAAGAAGAAACTGAGCAAGGACAACTTCATAGCTTACCAAGCATCGGCCAGGGGTGGTGTCTTGCAACTCCACGTGGCGGATAGAATCTACATAAGCGGTCAGGCCAAAACGGTATTTAGCGGCGCAATGTGAGCTGGCTGGAAGAAGGCTTATAATGAACAATATAGAAATCTTAGAAATCGCTATGCGTCAATCTGCAG
>Ga0265293_10014151_pt1 | contig 10185 bp, 8 predicted proteins | sample Munlanlewell138R_FD_192505 | JGI IMG/M metagenome (GOLD analysis project Ga0265293, IMG submission 192505) | Leachate microbial communities from a municipal landfill in Southern Ontario, Canada - Leachate well 138R | ecosystem: Engineered > Solid waste > Landfill > Unclassified | place: Canada...
AAAAGAGTCCTCCTAGAGTTAGGACTCATAGATGAGAGAGCAAAATATAAAGAGATGAAAGAGTTAATGCAAAAGAGCTTAGAAGAGTTTATAAAAGATGAGAGACAAAGAGTGATAGTTTTTCAAGAGTATCACGCTCTTATAGTTAATCACTCAAAAGACTTTTATTCTAAGAAACCTTATGGAGTTGGATGTATGCTAAAAGAGAGGTTTTCTTGCTAGATAAAAATAACAACTTTAGCATTATCTTAGCTGGCATCATATCTATATTTATAGGTGTTGGAGTTGCTAGGTTTGCTTTTACATCCCTGCTTCCAGCTATGCTTGATGGGTTTTTATCTATCACAGATGCTGGGATTTTGGCCTCACTCAATTTTAGTGGCTACTTAGGCGGAGCGATATTTAGCATCTTTATAAAAGATATAAATGCAAAGGTGAGGTATTTTAGACTAGGACTCATCTTAAGTGTAGCCACAACGCTCATCTTAGCAACAAGCACAAGTGAGTTAGCTTGGATAGTTTCAAGAGTTGTAGCTGGATTTGGCTCGGCAATGGTGCTCATAGTTGGTGGTGCTATTGTTATGGTAAAGCTAAATTACGAAGATAAAACAAAAGCTATGGGAATCCACTTTAGCGGGATTGGGTTTGCTATAGTTTTGAGTGAGCTTATAAGTCAGTTTGTCTTAAGAGATGCAGACTTTGCAAGTGCTTGGCTAGTGCTTAGCATCTCTGCCTTTATTGCATCTTTTTACTCTTGGTATATTCTCTCTTTTGATAAGTTAATCAAGCAAGATGCACTAAAGCATAAGTTAACTCTCTCTACTTTTTCACCTTTTGTGATTTTGCTTATCTTGGCCTACTTTACTGAGGGAGTTGGTTTTGTGGTCCAAGGAACATTTCTGCCTGATATCATAAACTCACTCAAAGGCTTAGAGGGTTATGGAAGTTTAGCTTGGTTAGTGGTTGGAATCGCAGGAATTCCCTCTTCTATCATCTGGATGCGACTAGCTCACAGCTATGGGAGTTTAAATATTATCATAGTAGCAATGAGCCTTCAAGTTGTGGGTATTCTCATCCCAGCGCTAAGCTCAAATATCTATTTTGTCCTCTTTAGTGGAGCTTTGTATGGAAGTACGTTTATAGGACTTGTTGCTCTTTTTATGCATCTAGGTGGAAAGCTATCTCCTAAAAATCCTGTAGTGCTGATGGGAGCCATGACGGCAGTTTATGGCATCGGACAAGTGAGCGCACCGCTTTACAGCGTGGCACTTGTTGAGAGCTTTGGAGATTACAGGGCTGCTTTGTTTGTAACAGCAGCCATAGTTTTTAGTGGTGTAGTTCTTCTACTCTATGCAAAAAGAGTAGAGTCTAGAACTTAGCGTTTGGTATAGGATAATTCTCAACTACAAAATCTACATCTTTATCGCCTCTACCGCTTAGGTTTACAAGTATGGTTTTGTCACTTCCTAGAGTTTTTGCTAACTTCATAGCGTATGCCACAGCGTGAGCAGACTCTAGAGCTGGGATGATTCCCTCGAGTTGAGAGAGAGTATAAAAAGCTTCTACTGCTTCATCATCATTACAAAGTCCAACTTTTGTTCTACCTATACTCATAAGATGAGCATGCTCAGGGCCAACAGATGGATAGTCAATCCCAGAACCTATGGAGTAAACAGGAGCTGCCTCACCCTTATCATCTTTTAGCATGATAGAGTTAAAGCCATGCATAACTCCCTCTTCTCCATAAGTCAGAGATGCAGCGTGGTCGCCTAATTTTTCGCCTCTTCCCATAGGTTCAACTCCATAAAGAGCTACTTCTTTATCATCTATAAAAGCAGAGAAGATTCCCATAGAGTTACTTCCACCACCAACACAAGCGACTATTGCATCTGGAAGAGAGTCTTCATGCTCAAAAAACTGCTCTTTTGATTCATGTCCAACAACTGACTGAAAATCTCTTACCATTAGTGGAAAAGGGTGAGGTCCAACAACAGAACCTATGCAGTAGATAGAACTATCAACTTGAGCTATATAGCTATCAAATGCACTATCAACTGCTTCTTTAAGAGTTTTAAGACCATGTGACACAGGGATAACTTTTGCGCCTAATATCTTCATACGAATAACATTTGGATGCTCTTTTACTATATCTACCTCACCCATGTGTATCTCACACTCTAGACCAAAGTATGCAGCTGCAGTTGCAAGAGCAACGCCGTGTTGACCAGCTCCAGTCTCAGCTATAACCTTTGTTTTTCCAAGATGCTTTGCAAGAATAACTTCAGCCATACAGTGGTTTAATTTATGTGCGCCCGTATGGTTTAAATCTTCTCTTTTTAGGTAAATCTTTGCTCCACCACAATACTCAGTTAAGTTTTTTGCAAAAGATATAGGAGTAGGGCGACCTTGATAGTGCTTTCTAACATATTTTAAATCTTCTAAAAATTTAGGTGAGTTTTTGAGCTCACTGTAGGCTTTTGTAATATCTGCAAATGGCTGCTCTAAAACAGGTGGAATATAGGCACCACCAAAACGACCAAAATAGCCATTTTCGTCAGGATGTGATTCTAAGTAAGACATAAAAGAGATTCCTTTTAGTAATTTGAGAGATTATAGTTAATTTGGCTTGATACTTTTCTTATAACTTGGCAACTATTAGCAAAGATAGATACCACTATCTTTGACTTCTATCTTTTTTGCATCCACAAGAGCTGTAAGTGAGCGTTTGAACTCTTTTTTACTAAGTCCAAACACATCTTTGATAAGCTCGGCGTCACTTTTGTAGTTGTAAGGCATGATGCCACTATTTTGTTTTAAGAGATCTAAGATCTTATCGGCAGAAGAGCCTTTTTGACCTGCTTTTCTAAGTGAGAGATCTATATTGCCATCTTTGCGGATAGTTTTTACAAATGCAGCCCTTTTATCTCCTAGTGAGATCTTCTCAAAAATCTCATTGTGGTAGATCAGACCTTCATATTTATCTTCAACTATGCACTTAAATCCTAGTGGCGTTTCTGTGATGATGATGATATTTACTTCATCGGCTGGCTTTATACCTTTTACTTTTTTTTCAAAAAAATCGCCTAGTTTTTCACTTGCAACAAGTCTATGAGTCTGCTCATCGTAGATAACCTTTACAAATCTCTTCTCTCCAACTCTAAAAGGAGTCTTTTGTAGCATCTTAGGACAAAGCAGATCTTTAGGAAGTCCCCAATCCATAAAAGCCCCAAAAGGTGCAGTGTCTATAACCTCTAAAAGAGCAAACCCTTCTAACATCGCTTTTGGTTTTAGTGTAGTTGCAACTAGTCTATCTTCTGAGTCTGTATATAAAAAAACATCTACAAGTGTTCTCTCTTTCATATCGGGAGTTAGGTATTGACCAGGCAGAAGTACATCATTTCCATCAAGTGCCATCAGATACGCGCCAGGAGTTGTTAGTCTATCTATAAGAAGGGTGTTGATAAAACCCAGTTCTAGGTGCTCGTTTTGTTGCATTTTATGTCCTTAAATGGTTGAAGTAGTTAAATGAGAATATTTTGAGATTGTATCTTTTTTGTTATGTAAAAACGATTAAAAAAAGTATAGAGTAGTTATAGTCAAAAAATTATAATGAGCAAAAAAGCTAGTGGATAAGTTTATATAATGTTTAAAAACTAAGTTAAGGGATTATTTAGGGTACAATTGCGATTATGAATAGAAGATTTTTTTTAACTACTTTATCGTTGTCACCGCTTTTTGCTAAAGAGTTTGTACAAACAAACAGTGATCTGTTTTTGTCATATGGCGAGTATAAAACTCTACAAAGACTAGATGCTAGATTTACAAGACTTAGGGGTTATGTAGGTTTTGCTAACTTTAACTTGACCTCTTTTGATGAGGCACTCTACTATGCTAGGAACTATCCAACTATTGGTGCATTTTTAGATGATGAACTTTCTTTAATAGAGAAATTTTTTAATGAAGAGCCTAATGAATATGGCTTTTATGGAGCAAAGACCTGTAAAAATCTAAACAATAAAATATCTCAAAGAGATGTTGTAAAGATTCCTTATACTGGTCACTATCTTTTTAAAGGTAAGCCGCTAGAAGATTATGACAAACTCTTAAAAGATGTAGGAGATTCTTTGATACTTACCTCAGGTGTTAGAAATGTTGTAAAACAGCTCAGCCTCTATGTAAATAAACTAAACCGTAATGGTGGAAATATTACAAAGGCGTCTATAGATATCGCACCTCCAGCTTACTCCTACCATACTATCAGCGACTTTGATGTTGGTCTTCGTGGATGGGGATATAAAAACTTTACAGAGGAGTTTGCAACAACTAGAGAGTTTGAGATGATGATAAAATTACCATATATCAATGTGAGATATAAAAAAGACAACAGCGATGGAGTGCGTTTTGAACCTTGGCATGTTGAAGTTATTTAGCATTGCTCTTTTTCTGTTTTGTTCTCTTTTAAATGCACAAGATCTTTTTAAATTTGATCTGATTAAAAAAGGCGAGCAAGATGGAAATACTCTACTCGTTGTCGGTGGCATCCAAGGAGATGAACCTGGTGGATTTATCTCTGCATCTCTCTTAGCCACTCATTATGAGATAACAAAAGGCTCTCTTTGGATAGTCCCAAATCTAAACTTCTATAGCATTGTAAAAAGAAGTAGAGGGCCTCATGGAGATATGAACAGAAAGTTTGCAGAGCTTTGCCAAAAAGATCCAGAGTATGAAGCTATCCAGAGAATTAAAAACTATATAAAAGATGAAAATGTAAAACTTATAGTAAACCTACACGATGGAAGTGGATTTTATAGAAAAACTTATGAAGATGATATGCACTCACCCCAAAGATGGGGACAATGTTCTATCATTGATCAGTCAAAGATAGAGATAGAGGCATACTCAAATCTTGAAGATATCGCATCTAGCGTAGTTGAGCATGTAAACACTCATCTTATAAAAGATGAACACAAATATCATCTTCACAATACTAGAACAAAAGAGGGCGATTTGGAGATGCAGAAGTCTCTTACTTATTTTGCCATCAACGAAGGAAAAGCTGCCTTTGGGAACGAGGCTAGTAAAAATCTTGCTACTCACCAAAGAGTATATTATCATCTCTTAGCGCTTGAGAAGTATATGGATATTATGGGCATAGAGTACAAAAGAAAATTTACTCTTAACCCTGATGGAGTTTATAGTGCCATAAATAATGACATTCATATATCTCTGTATGAAGAGAAGATAAGACTGCCTCTTGCACAGATAAGAGATATTGTAAACTACTTTCCAATAAAAAAAGATGGAGTAGTTGATTTTAAAGCGAGCAATCCGCTTCTTCTCATTATAAAAGATGGAAACAACTATGTGATTCAGTATGGAAACAGAAGACTCTCAAAGCTAAGTGCTGACTACCTTGATATGGATAAAGATAACAATGTTGTAAAGTTTAAGATAGACGGCAAAGAGATAGATGCTAAGTTTGGTGAAATTTTGGAAGTAGAGAGAAACTTTTTAGCCTATGAAGCAAATGGCTATAGAGTAAATGTCATAGGGTATGTAAACAAAAGTGGCGTAGAAACTGGAGTAGAGATAGAAAAAAAAGAGATACAAAACCGCTTCTCTATAGATAAGAGAGGCACTACTTATAGAGTTGAATACTACAACAAAGATAAGTTTGTAGGTATGATCTTAGTCAGATTTAAGAGCTAAGGCTTATCATATTTGTGTAGTTTGTTATGTTTCATAACGGAAGTTAACTCTTTTGTATAGTTCTCCCTCATCTCTGAATAGTGATTTAGTTTCTTTACAAGCTTATATGGATCAGCTGTTTTCATATTTAACTCTCTAAACTCAGCAAATGCGTGTGAGCGAGAGATATTTATATAATAATCCTTTACAGACTCCCTAACAGAGGGATACTTTTTAAGCCAGACAGTTTTTTTACCTCGTTTTTGTGAGGCAGCTATTCTAGGCTCCTTTTTATTAAAAGACCAGATGCCAAAGACATTGTTGGCTTTTTTATAAAACTTTGAGGTTCCCCAAGCGCTCTCCATAGCAGCTTGTGCTAGAGTTATACTTATAGGATGAGGTTTTAGTGCTAGAAGTAACTCTCTATCTGTTTTTACCTTATAATCTTTTTTCAAGTTTGAGATTCTTTTTTTATATTTTGGATTTTTTATATTTTTTTTGATATCTCTATAATCCCTGTTAAGTTCCAAGTAAACACTATTTACAGCTGGCACAAAAGTATGAAAAAATCTCTTCTTTTTCTCTTTGACTGAAATGGGCTTAGTTCTTTCTGCGGTTAGTTCATTTGATGAGAAAAGTACAAAGGCTAAAAATACGGCTTTTATAATCTTCATATGAAAAAATCTATGTCTAGTTTTTTAGCATAAGCCGCTAGCATTGCACGCTCAAAGTCGTTGTTTGTTGAGTACTGATACCCAAAACATTTAGCCCACATCTCATGAGACTCCATACAGAGATAGAAAAAGGTCTTTTTATGCCAAGGCTTAAAACTCTCATAGGCTGATTTAAACATCTCTACCTTTATATTTCCTGGATATGAGCTTTTTCCACTCGCATCTACAAAAGGCATCTGCGTTATTTTGGTTCTAAAGTCTCGTTCTCTAAGCTGCTTTATAACTGGCTTTATAAATGTTAGAGTTCCAAAACTCACAAGTGCAACTTCATCTGAACTAAACTCACTTAAAAGCCTTTTATAAACCTCCGCATACTCATCGAGATAACCCTCATAGTGCACTATAGGATGAAAATGAAAACCAATTTTAATCCCCTTATCGGCTAAGGCTCTTGCACTTTTTAGGCGCTTATCTAGAGATGCACTAAGATGTTCTTCGTTTTGTATAATAGTTGGAGTGTTTAGCGACCATGTACAGAGGATATTTTTAGGAACATCATGCTCTAAAAAAAACTTTATATTGTCTGATTTTGTTTTAAACTCTAAGATAACATTTGGGTTGTCTCTTGCAAAGCTAAAGAGAGCATCTAAGATGCCCTCACGATTTCCCCACATAAGTGAGTCAGATGCCTGACCTGTTCCTATATGATAGGTTTTATTTTGCTCTAACTTTAAATTTTTAAGCTTATCTTTAAAGTTGCTATCAAAGGTGATGGTATTTTGATTGTAAAAACTCTGAATTGAGCAGTATGAACAGTCAAAGCCACAGCTCTCAACAGCATCTAGAGTTAAAAGATTGCAGCATCTAGTCTTCTCTGAAGCTACAGGGCAAAGTCCAAGTCCAAAACCCTCTTTTGCTTCTGTAGCAAATGTGAATTTTTGCTCTTTTGGTATATTTTTTAACTCAAAATCTTTATATGAGTTTGGTTTGCATCTTAACTCTTCATAGGCTTTTTTTAGCCGAGCAAAGACTACTTTTTTTTGATCATGTTCTGGGAAGATATCTACAATACTTCCCTCATCCCATAGACTCAAATCTCTTGAAATATCTATAATTTGCTTTATCTCTTGATGCGTAAATCTTAACTTTAGAGATTTTTGTTTTATAAACTCTTGCATCTCTATAGGCAGTTTGTCAAAAAGCGTATTTTTTATAGAGCTATTAAATTTTTCTAAATACGAATCCATAATCCAAGTTACATCCTATTTTTATTTATATAATTTTTTGTTGTACATATAATCTAATATTACAACAAAGGCTAATGCATCTTGTTGCAACTCTTCATCATTCTCAATAGGAGTCAGATGATTTTTTGTATCCAAATATGTCTCTGGATCCTTATATGAAAAGGTAAGTGGTTTTTGACCTGGTCTTATAATCGCTACTTTATCATCTACTCTTAGTGCGTATGAGGAGTGAAACTGCATCAGTGAGATGTTTTGCTTTTTATCGCTAAAGATTGAGTGCCCCATGATAGGATATTTTAAATCAAGACCTATTAAATCAAGTGCCGTTGCCAACACATCAGGTTGTGAAGAAATTTTGTCATAAACCATAGGCTCGACACCATCTCCTATTATCATTGCGGGAATATGAAACATATCAACAGGTACCATATCACCACCGTGGACTCTTACATTATGATCTGCTACTACTACAAAGATAGTATCTTTATAATAAGGCTCTTTTTTAGCAAGTTCAAACAGACGACCAATTGCAAAGTCCGCATATTTTACAGCATTTTTTACGCTATTTGGCTCTACATCTTTTAAGAGTTCAATCTTTTCAAATGGAAATTCAAAAGGTGCATGGTTTGATTGCGAAAAGATAACAGTGGCAAATTTTTGGTTTTTTGCATGTAACTTTTTAAATTCACTGTTTGCCTTTACCACCAAGTCTTCATCGCAGACGCCCCAAGGAGCAACAAAAGTGGGATCTTCAAATTGGGGTTGATCTATAATTTCATCAAAACCATTTCCTGAGTACCAGCTTCTCATGTTGTCAAATCTGCTCTCTCCTCCATATATGAAAGATGTGTGATATCCAAAGGGTTTAAGAGCTGATGCGATAGTAAAAAAGTCACTTTGAGCTTTATTTCTTTTTAATACACCTACTCCAGGTACCGCAAGATTTCCAGCAGTAATTGCAGCAAGACCTCTAATACTTCTCGTTCCATTTGAGTATAGATCCTTAAAAAGTATAGCTTCCTTGCTTAAGCGGTTGAAGTTTGGAGTTATACCATCTTCTCCTCCAACAGCATGTACAAACTGATAACCCAAGCTCTCCTGTACGAAGATAACTAGGTTTTTAGGATTTTCATTTTTAAAATGGCTTTTTTCGATTCTTGAGAAGATGGACTCTTTATCATCTGAGTGGATATTTAATCTTTTTTGAACCCTTTGAAGGGCATCATTTATATTCATTTTTCCATACTGTTTTACTTCTTTGCCCTCATGTACAAGATTGCTGTAAACGGCATAACCTATACTATGAAGCGAATTTTTAGTTATTTCGTTTACCATCCTATTTGTACTGTACATAGCATCTGATATATTAGCCCCTCTATGACCAAAAGATGAACGCACTCCAATAAATAAGATTAGCAAGATAGGAATAAAAAGGGCGATTCTTTTTATGTAGTGGATATCAAAAACATTTAAAAAGTCATCCTTTGCTAATTTTAAATAAAAATAAATAAATGCCCCAATCATACCAAACGCAATTAAAAGCTCTAATTTATAATCCGCAAAAATCATAGCAAAGACTTCACGTGGATATATAAGATACTCTACAAAAAGATAGTTTGGGCGTACATCGTACTGCGCCATAAAGGAAAAGGTTGCATTTTCTATATAAATGGCAAGCGAAAATACCACTAAAAAGTAGTATTTCAAAAAACTGTTAGTAAAATTTTTAAACCTTGCAGGAGTAAAAGAGAGAAAAATTAGAGGAATAACGAGCAAGATAGCGGAAGAGATAGTATCCATTCTTAATCCATAGATAAATGTCAACCAATAGTCGACACCACTATCTTTAAAGCTGTCAAAATAGATAATAAATAGGAATAACCTGCCTATAAAAAATATTGCTATTAGTAGCAAGTAGTATTTAATTAGTTTCTTCGTCATGTTGTTTTTTTGCCTTTGTGCTTGTGTGTTTTGGAGTTAAAAGTACAATTTTTAGAGTGTGAGCTAAAAAAGAGGATAATAAAAATTAACCATAGAAACGATAACATATTTCAGCTTTACAAAGGGCTAAATAAGATTATAAAGCGTAGCATCTGAGGTAGCATTCTTCTCATTTATAAAGAGGCTTAATGTAGAATATTTTTTGCAAAGTAGATACTCAATCCTTATGAAGGCATATTTCACGCCTTAGAAATCTACAAATAATAAAATAGTATTGCATTTTGAAATATAATTTCTTAGTAAATATTTTTTTGCCTATTATTGTAGTAAAAAAAAGGTACAGAATGACTTTAGGAAAATGTCCATACTGTAGTGATGGACACATTGAGGTAAGAGACAAAGAGGTAAGCGCTAAGAAAGTAAAACTCTATGCTTGCTCAAATGCTTCATGGGTTAGCGAAGATGGGGAACTATATGAACTTAGTTCTCAGGCATCTTGTGACTTTAAAATTTGGCAAAACTCACTAGCTAGATATGGCAAATGGTTAACATATCAAGAAGTAAGAGGACTATTACAAGAGGGAAGTCTTGAGGTGGAACTCTTAAGTAAAAAGTATGGCAAAAAAATATATTAC
>Ga0265293_10014153_pt1 | contig 10183 bp, 5 predicted proteins | sample Munlanlewell138R_FD_192505 | JGI IMG/M metagenome (GOLD analysis project Ga0265293, IMG submission 192505) | Leachate microbial communities from a municipal landfill in Southern Ontario, Canada - Leachate well 138R | ecosystem: Engineered > Solid waste > Landfill > Unclassified | place: Canada...
ATCGGTTATCCTGAAGACAGCATGTCACTACGTGAACGTGCGATTAGATTTGCCATAAAGGCGAATAGAAGAAACCCGTTTAAGGATATGTTTTTTCTCTGTGATATTTCTCATCCACTTCATGAGGAAACCGATCATCCATTAAAGCTTGCATTTGAACTTGTTCAACTCGGACCATCTGCATCCAACAAACAACCTTGGAGGTTGATTGCAGATGATTCAATCATCCATTTTTATTTGGAACGAACTCCAAACTATGGTGTTAATCGTCCCTTTGTCATTCAGGCACTAGACATTGGAATTGCACTGAAACATTTTGAGATTGGATTACATGAACTTAAAAAATTGTTTCATTACATGGTCATGGAACATCCCAATCCTAAAACGTTTGAATACATCATTTCTATCGTGATAGATAAATAAAAAAACGGCTTAATTAAGCCGTTTTACTTTTTTGGAACGCGTACTTTTTTAAGTTTTGCAAAGTGAGGAAGTCCATCAACCAATGCTGCTTTAACATCACCTTGAATCAGAGGTAATGCATAATCAACATAATCTTGAGTTAATCCTCTACCACCAGGTAGTATCCATTCAAGTGGGACTTTTTGTTCTGTGTTTGCAGCAACCTTTAATGGAATGAGTGCATACTTAATCTTATAGGGATTGGATGATATACGCTTAAAGCCAACCATCTTATCTGTTGTTCCTCTAACCGCAGCTTGCACAGCTTTCTTACCCGCGTTATACGCTTCTTCAACATCCACTTTGGATGCGAGATGTGCAGCAGAACGCTGAATGAGAGAAAACTCAACCGCACGAACCTTCACATCAATACGGTTTGCTACTTGTTCAGCTAATACCTGCGCTGTACCACCGAGTTGAGCATGACCAAATGCATCACGTTTGAGTTCTTGATACATTTCAGGAATGTATTTACCTTCTTTGGTCTTAATACCTTCTGAAACTGCGACAATAACCTTACCTTTTTTCTTTAAGATTTCTTCAACCGATGTGAAGAATTCTTCGATGTCAAAAGCGACTTCAGGTAGATAAATGAGATCAGGACCTTGTCCCTTATATTGAGCAAGAGCAGCTGCTGCGGTTAACCAACCTGCATTTCTACCCATCACTTCAATAATCGTTACCTGCTTGGTATCATAGACGGTAGCATCATGATAGAGCTCCATAAATGTGGTTGCTACATATTTAGCTGCAGAACCATACCCTGGTGAATGATCGGTTGCATTTAAATCGTTATCAATCGTTTTAGGTACACCGATGATATTGCAATCATACCCAGATTTCTTAAAGAACTTCGATATCTTGTTACAGGTATCCATCGAATCATTTCCACCGTTATAAAAGAAATAACGGATGTTATACTTTTTAAACACTTCAAGCAGACGTTCATACTCGCTTGGATCATTTTTGGGATCCTTTAATTTATAGCGTACTGAACCGATCGCGGATGATGGTGTATGCTTAAGACGCATTAATTCATCGTGATCTTCTTGACCGATGTCATAAAATTCTTCATTCAACACACCTTTAATACCATGAACCGCTCCATAAACGGCGGTAATATTTTCTTGTTTTAAAGCTTCAATAAACACTCCAGCAGCACTTGCATTAATAACACTTGTTGGTCCCCCTGATTGACCTAAAAGTGCAGCTCCGACTAAATTTTTCATAAATGTATCATCTTCTTTCAATTTTATTTTCCACAAGACATTTTACCACAATTTATTCAAGATAAAAGAATAACGTGAAATAAATCGTTTTCATAATTTACCAAAATAAAAGGATGACGCCTATAAACCGTAGGGGCTATGTTATAATATGTATGCAGTAGGCTTTTTTTGTTGTGTAAGGGAGTTGAAACCTATGAAAATTGGCGTATTAACGTCAGGTGGAGATGCTCCGGGTATGAATGCTGCCATTCGTGCAGTTGTTCGTTCAGGAGAAGTTTATGGACATGAAGTTTATGGTATAAAAGATGGCTATCAGGGCATGATTGATGGAAAGATACAACTCTTGACCCATCAGAGTGTTTCAGGCATGCTGAGTTTAGGAGGAACCTTTTTAGGAACTTCCAGAGCCCCTGATTTTGTCCACTTAGAAGTTAGACAAAAAGCGGTTGAACACTTAAAAGAACATGGTATTGAAGGTTTAATTGTTATCGGTGGAGATGGTACATATCGCGGAGCGATGGATCTTGGAAAGATGGGTATAAAAACCATTGGTCTTCCAGGAACAATTGATAACGACATCGCTGGTACGGATTTCACCATTGGTTTTCATACAGCTGTTGAAACCATCGTCGATGCAATCGATAAACTAAGAGATACTTCAACATCTCATCAGCGTTGTTCAATCGTTGAGGTCATGGGTAGACAGAGTGGTGACCTTGCCCTATTTGCAGGTATTTGTGGTGGTGCAGAATTTATTATTACACCTGAAAACCCCATGAATAAAACTGAAATCATCGAAAAACTTAAAAAGCATAAAAGCGAAGGAAGAAGACATGCCATCATCGTCATCACAGAAAAGATTCTAAATGTCCATGAGTTTGCAAATGAAATCACTGAAAAATCAGGATTTTCATCAAGAGCAACTGTCTTAGGCTACATTCAGCGAGGTGGCTCACCATGTCCAGAAGATCGCATCTTAGGATCTCGCATGGGAACCTATGCTGTCGAACTTTTAAATGACGATATCTACGGTGTTTGTGTAGGTGTTAGAGACTCACGAATGGTTCATTTACCCTTCTCCAATGTGGTAGGTGTCAAGCGTCCTAAGAATGAACTCTATAATCTGGTTAAAAAGGTTTCATAATAAACTGAAATCATTTATAATAGTAATGGTAAAAAATGAAAAGAAAGGAAAATATCATGACAAAATACGTTTATTTATTTAAAGAAGGTAATGCAACAATGAAAAACCTTCTTGGCGGTAAAGGTGCAAACTTAGCAGAGATGACATCCCTTGGCATGCCCGTACCTCAAGGTTTTACCGTCACAACTGAAGCATGTAATGAATATTATCATCGCAACAAGATGATCACACCTGAGATCATTGAACAAATTTATGATGCTTTAGAAAAGACAGAAAAAGTAGCAGGTAAAAAATTCGGAGATCAAAACGATCCATTCTTAGTATCTGTTCGTTCAGGAGCGAGAGCTTCGATGCCAGGTATGATGGATACCATCTTAAACCTCGGATTAAATGACATATCTGTTATCGGTTTAGCAAAACTGACAAACAATCCTCGTTTTGCATATGATTCGTATCGTCGTTTCATTCAGATGTTTGCAGACGTCGTTATGGAAATCGAAAAGAGCAACTTTGAACATCTTCTAGAAGAAATGAAACATCAAAAAGGGGTTGAACTTGATACAGATTTAGATGCAGAAGACTTAAAGAATCTCGTAGCAAACTTCCTCAAGAAATACGAAGAATTAAAAGGTGAACCATTCCCACAAGATCCAAGAGTACAGTTGATCGAAGCGATCACTGCTGTCTTTAGATCATGGGATAACCCACGTGCAAACACGTATCGTCGTTTAAACCATATTCCTTACGAATGGGGAACAGCGGTTAACGTACAAGCGATGGTCTTTGGTAACATGGGTGATGATTCTGGTACAGGTGTTGCGTTCTCAAGAAACCCATCAACCGGTGAAAACGAACTCTATGGTGAATATCTTTTCAATGCACAAGGTGAAGACGTTGTTGCAGGTATTCGTACACCTAAACCTATCTCTGAATTAAAGAAAGACAATCCAGCGCTTTATGATCAGTTCTTCAGCATTGCGAAAAAACTTGAAGCACATTATCGCGATATGCAGGATATGGAATTCACCATTGAACGTGGTAAACTCTATATGCTACAGACAAGAAATGGTAAACGTACAGCACAAGCTGCACTCAAAGTTGCTATTGACCTTGTTAAAGAAGGCGTATTAACTGAAAAAGAAGCAGTACTCAAAGTTGAACCTGCACAACTCGATTCCTTACTCCATCCACAGTTCAATCCAGCTGCACTTAAGAAAGCTAGAGTTATTACAACAGGTCTCAACGCATCACCAGGTGCTGCAACCGGTCGTGTGGTTTTCACCGCTGAACGCGCAAAAGAACTTAAAGCTAAAGACGGACTACCCGTTATCCTTGTTCGTCAAGAAACATCACCCGAAGATATCGATGGCATGATTGTCTCATCAGGTATTCTGACATCACGTGGTGGTATGACATCTCACGCAGCTGTCGTTGCACGCGGTATGGGTACATGCTGTGTTGCTGGTGCAGGCAGTGTTCATGTCAATGAAAAAGCGAGAACCTTTGAAGTGGGCGGTGAAACATTTAAAGAAGGCGATTGGATTTCACTAGATGGATCAACCGGTAAGGTTTATGGTGAGAAAGTAGAAACTCAAGATGCAACAGTCTCCGGTGATTTCGAAACACTCATGACGTGGGCTGATAAATATAGAGCACTCAAAGTCAGAACGAATGCTGATAATCCGAGAGATGCTAAAGTTGCCTACTCCTATGGTGCTGAAGGTATAGGATTATGCCGTACTGAACATATGTTTTTTGAACCCGATCGTATTCCAGCTGTTCGTGAAATGATCGTTGCTAAGAATAAAAAGGAAAGAGAAAAGGCATTAGCTAAACTTCTTCCTATGCAAAGAGAAGACTTTATCGGTCTCTATAAAGAAATGAAGGGTTATGCCGTAACCATTCGTTACTTAGATCCACCTCTTCATGAATTCGTACCAACCGCTGAAGCAGATATTCGTGCATTAGCAAAGGAAATGGGTTTATCTTTTGAAGAACTATCCAAAACTATTGGAGAATTACATGAAACAAATCCAATGTTAGGACATCGTGGTGTACGTTTATCTGTAACCTATCCAGAAATTGCAGAAATGCAGACGAGAGCGGTTATTGAAGCAGCTATTCAGGTCAATAAAGAAGGACTTAATGTCACACCTGAAATCATGATTCCACTCGTTGGTGAAGTCAAAGAACTACAGTATGTTAAAGAAGTTGTTGTTCGTACAGCGGACAAAATCATCAAAGACTCAGGTATTGATCTTAAATATCTCGTGGGTACAATGATTGAAATTCCAAGAGCAGCAATCACTGCAGATATCATCGCAAAAGAAGCAGAATTCTTTAGCTTTGGTACAAATGATTTAACACAGATGACCTTTGGTTTCTCAAGAGACGATGCAGGTAAATTCTTAAGTGATTACTACGATAAGAAAATCTTTGCAAGTGATCCATTTGCTCATATCGACCAAACAGGTGTTGGTAAATTGATGGAAATGGCAGTTGAACTTGGTAAAAAGACAAGACCTGACATTAAACTTGGTATTTGTGGAGAACACGGTGGAGATCCTATCTCTGTTGAATTCTGTCACAATATTGGTTTATCCTATGTCTCATGTTCACCTTTTAGAGTGCCCATTGCAAGACTTGCAGCAGCACACGCAAACATTAAAAATCCAAGATAAATCACAAGATAAAAGTCTGACGAATCTGTCAGACTTTTTTTGTATGTAGAGGTTTTGCTTAGAAAAAAACGTTTTCAATTGAAGGGGTATAGGTTGCACTATTATATCATGATATAATACACTCGGGAATAATCGACAACTAGATGTTCCAGGGAGTAATAAAAGCATGCGCAAAACTAAAATTGTAGGGACATGTGGACCTGCATCAGAAAATAGATCAACACTCAGACAGCTCATCTTATCAGGTGTAAACGTGGTACGTAACAATTATTCACACGGAGATCACGATGAACACATACATCGCTTTAAATTGGTTCATGAACTCAATGAAGAGTTGGGAACTTATGTAGGAACCATGATGGACACGAAGGGACCCGAAATTAGAACACATCATTTCAAAGATAGTGAAGCTTATATCAGACAGGGTCAATCAGTGACGATTCACATGGATGAAATACTTGGTGATGACCAAGCGTTTTCAGTGACCTATAGTAATCTTTTTGATGATGTCGAAGTGGGAACGACACTTTTAATTGATGATGGTTATCTTGCCTTATTGGTTATCGAAAAAGATAAGGAAACACGAACACTTATTACGGTTGCTAAAAACAGTCACATGATTAAAAATCGTCGTGGAATCAATGTGCCCAATACCATTTTAAATATGCCGTTTTTATCACCCAAAGATATCTTAGATATTAAGTTTGCTTGTCATCATAATTACGATTATATCGCTGCATCCTTTACACGCAGAAAAGAAGATGTTCTAGCCATCAGGGATCTTTTACAAAAAGAAGGCAAAGACTATATTAAAATTATCGCTAAAATCGAGAATCAAGAGGGAATTGACAATATCGATGATATCATCGATGCCGCAGACGGTATCGTGGTTGCCCGAGGGGACTTAGGCGTTGAAGTCTTTGCTGAAGATCTTCCTCAGATGCAAAAGAGCATTGTTACCAAATGTCAACAAAAAGGAAAACTCGTGATCGTTGCTACACAGATGCTCGAATCGATGCAAGAAAATCCAAGACCAACGAGAGCTGAAGTATCCGATGTAGCCAATGCGGTCTATGATGGAACGGATGCAACGATGCTTTCCGGTGAGATGGCTCAGGGAAGATATCCCATTGAATCGGTTGACTACATGGCTAAAATTACAGAAAAAGCAGAAAAACATGTCGATCACCGTAAGTTTACCGAACACGCACTCCAAGAAGGAGATAACCTCCTCGATGCCATATCATTTGCAGCTGTTCAAGCAGCTATTCATTACAACGTCAAAGCAATTATAGCCTATGGCTATAAAGCAACTGACAATCTATCTAAATATCGTTCGATCGCACCGATTATCGGTGTGGTGGATTCCTATCATAAAGCAACATCCTTATCCCTGTTTTATGGGGTATTTCCTGTCATCGGTGAAGATGAACTGGAAAGAAGACTCAAGAGTCTAGGTGTCAAGCAAGGTGATACGATTCTTGTGGTTCATAAATATCGTATTGAATTTATTAGCTACACCGAATGAATGATGATAAGCATCATTCGTGATGCTTTTTTCATTGAAATAGGCAACTATTAAACATTAAAATAGATTAAAACAGTCAATAAGGAGGATCACATGACAATCGCACTGGCAGGTATCGGAGAGAACATCATGTTCGTTTTTGGGGGATTAGCATTGTTTCTATTCGGGATCACTTTTATGAGTGATTCACTTAAGGCAGCTGCAGGGAGTAAACTCAAATCGATTATTGAAAAAGCAACCAATACACCACTCAAAGGTATTTTAGTGGGTATTATACTCACCGTATTAGTTCAGTCATCATCAGGAACGACCGCACTCACCATTGGATTACTCAGAGCTGGACTCATGACATTACCTCAAGCGGTTGGTATTATCATGGGAGCTAATATAGGTACCACAGTGACAGCATTTATTATTGGTCTTCCGATTGCAAAATTTGGTTATATCTTTTTAGGTATTGGTGTCATTATGACCTTTGTCGGTAAAAGGAAAATTCACCACATCGGTGGCGTACTGACAGGCTTAGGGATGTTATTCGTAGGACTCGATGTCATGGGTTCTGGCCTAAAGCCATTAGCCGATACACCCGAAGCAGAACAGATGTTTACGATCTTCTCTCAAAACTGGTTTTTAGGTACTATTTTTGGTACAGTTTTTACAGCCATCGTTCAATCCTCCTCAGCATCCATAGGTGTTCTAGAAAAGCTATATGCACTAAATGCTGAAGGCATTAACACGATCACTTTAGGTGGTTCAATCCCCATTCTACTTGGGGCTAGCATTGGGACGACAGTCACGGCAGGATTGGCTTCAATTGGCGGTAATACGGAATCCAAACAAGCAGCATTCATTCACTTTTTGTTCAATGTGATCATGGCTGTTGTCTTCTTGATTGTACTCGTTCCATATCGACAACTCGTCATATGGTTTGAAAAAACATATCTTGAGGAATATTCGATGTTATCGATTGCGTTTGCTCACGCTTTCCAAAAGATTGTCACAACAATTATCTTGTATTTTTTTATTAAACAGATGATTATGTTTGCCAAATTCGTTTTCAAGGATAAGGGTAAAAAACACATTTCTGATGATATGTTTGATGAAAAAATTATTTCCGAGAGCCCTCCATTAGCACTTGAAGTCGCTAAACGTGGTATTCTATCCATGGGAGCAGTTATCAAAGAATATTTTGAAATTGTAAGAAATTACAGTTTCAAAAACAATCCCAAAGCTGTTGAAGAAGGCTATACACTTGAAATGGTTACAGATACCTATGATATTAAACTACATGACTTCTTAATCAAGACATCGATGGCTGGTTTAAGCAAAGAAGACTCGGCTAAGCTTTCAAGAGACCTTGATACAATTAAAGATTTTGAACGCATCGGAGATCACTTAACCAATGTCTTAGATTTCTTTAGAGAACGTTATGAAGAGCAACAAACCATATCTCAAAATGGAACCATGGATCTATTTGAACTTTATCAAGCACTCAGTGAAATGTTAAATGACACACTTGAAGCATTTAAAAACCAAGATGTTGAATTGGCCAAAAAAGCGATTATCATGGAAGATAAGATTGATGAACTAGAAGAAATGTTTAGATATCGCTATATCGAACGTTTAAAAAACTTAGAAATCACTGCAATCAATGCAGCTAATTATCCAGATATCTTAGCAAATTTAGAAAGAATTGGAGACCATTTGATGAATATTGCGAGCTCAGTCATCGAACCGATGTATGTTCCACAAAGCATCATTGTTCCCAAACCACATGAAATAGATAAGGACATTTAAAAGGAAGTGAAAGTTCTTGTTTGATCTTAAAGCACCCTATACACCCAAAGGTGACCAGATTAAAGCGATTCAGCGATTAAAACAAAATATTGATGATGGATTAAAGGAACAAATCCTTTTAGGTGCAACCGGAACAGGAAAAACTTATACGATTGCCAATATCATCCAGATGCTACAAAAAAAGACACTTATCCTTGCTCCAAACAAAACCTTAGCTGGGCAACTCTATGGCGAGCTTAAGGCTTTTTTTCCTAACAATCGAGTCGAATATTTTATATCGTATTACGATTATTATCAACCTGAAGCTTATGTCGTTTCAAGCGATACCTATATCGAAAAAGACTCATCGATTAACGATGAAATCGACGAGATGCGGCATGCGGCGACCTCTTCACTCCTCGATAGTGAAGATGTCATTGTGGTTGCATCCGTTTCGTGTATCTATGGAATTGGTGATCCAGATGACTACAAGCGTGCGATGATCTTTGTTCGTGCAGGTGAACCTTTTGGTCGTGACCGCTTGATCAATAAGTTGGTTGAACTTACCTATCAACGCAATGATATCGATTTTCATCGTGGCACGTTTAGGGTCAGAGGTGATTCGGTTGAGGTTATTCCCGCATATGAAAGAGCTCAGGGCATTCGTATTTCCTTTTTTGGAGATGAAGTTGATGAAATCAAACGATTTGATGTCTTAACCGGACAACCCATTGAGCAATTAAGCTATATCTCTATTTTTCCTGCAACACACTTTATGACAGATAAATCGAAAATGCAAGAATCGATAAGACGTATAAAAAATGAACTTCAAGAACAGATTGCCCATTTTAAAGGTGAAAATCTCTTATTAGAAGCACAGCGTATTGAACAACGAACACGCTATGATGTTGAAATGCTCGAAGAAATCGGTATGTGTAGTGGTATTGAAAACTATTCAAGACATCTATCACTTAGAGAAGCAGGAGAGACACCAGCGACGCTGATTGATTTTTTTGGAGATGATTTTTTAATGATTATCGATGAGTCACATGTGACCATACCTCAGGTAAGAGGTATGTATAATGGTGACCGCTCACGTAAAATGACACTCGTTAACTACGGTTTTAGATTGCCATCAGCGCTCGACAATAGACCACTTCAATTCAATGAATTTGAACAAAAACTGGATAAAGTGATCTATTTATCTGCAACCCCAGGAGCGTATGAACTCGATAAGCAAATTCCAGTTGTCGAACAGATCATCAGACCGACCTATCTGCTCGATCCTGAAATTGAGGTTCGACCCACACTTGGTCAGATGGATGATCTCTACTTTGAGATCAAAAAGAGAATAGAAGCGGGT
>Ga0265293_10014154_pt1 | contig 10183 bp, 9 predicted proteins | sample Munlanlewell138R_FD_192505 | JGI IMG/M metagenome (GOLD analysis project Ga0265293, IMG submission 192505) | Leachate microbial communities from a municipal landfill in Southern Ontario, Canada - Leachate well 138R | ecosystem: Engineered > Solid waste > Landfill > Unclassified | place: Canada...
TCGAAGATGTCAGTGAACTCCGCGCGACGGGAGAAGAGTTTGAAAAAACGATACAGGCTCTGAATGTACTGCTTGATCAGGGTTTCCTCTTCCCGGAAAGGGTTCAAGGCTCGTTCCTCTTCCTGTATCTTTTTTATTTCGTCGCCCTCGGCACCCAGTTGCCCGATCATCATCTTCCGGTAGTTCTCCGGCATCATCTGGATGCTCAGGCAGAACGAGTACTTGTCGGAGTCGCAGATCAAGGACGACTCGAACAGGGTCTCGATCAGCGAGTCTCCCTCCCCCTTCGCGATAAACAGGCTCCCCAACGCGCTATGGCGCGGCTCGAAAGGGAGGAACCAGTTGCTCATTTCCCCGAAGAAGGGGTACGACTTGAGGTTGGCAAAGGTGGAGTGAAACACGTCGGCTCCCTCCATCTGGAGTTCGGTAAACTCTTGCAGCTTATCGGTCAGCCCGCTCTCGTCGATGATCTTTTGCCATTCCGGGTTCTTCTCGTCGAACCCCGTTTCTCCCATCCACTCGTCCAAGTTTATCTTCTTCCCGATGATGGGGCTAAGCTTCATCATCTCGGGGATAATCTCTTCCATGAGTTTCTTGGTGATCTTCTCTGTCTCGTGTGCCTGGATAAAACCGGTGATCGCGGCCATGAACCGGCGAGTGAATACCGGATCGTCCGACAACAGCTTGAACCGGTTGACGCAACCGGGGTAGAGCGGCCAGAGCGAACGGTGCACTTGAAAAATGGGGATAAGGCCGATAATGGCTCGCGAAGCAAGCTCCGCCTCGGGGTGGCGGCACGCGTCCAAAAGCACCTTGATCTTCTTGTCGTCGAAACGTTGCAGGATGTTCAGGGTGAGCGCCGCGAGGAGCATGCTCTTGGCCGTTACCGATACCAGCTCGTTGTCCAAGAAGCGTTGCATCGACGCCGATTGTTCACCGGGGCCAAGGTCTCTCGGCGAAACATACACGGTATAAAAGAGATCTCGCACCGTGTTTTCACGAGCGATCTGGTTTTCTCGGATCCTGCTCTCCTTCTCGGCACCCTCCTCCAGTAAGCCGATAAACGAGAACGTGTCGGCCTGTTTGGCAATTATCTCCGCGTACTGGTCTATCGAAACGGACGCGTGTGCGTTCTGCGTCCTCGTCTTTTCGAAGAAGAACGAAGAGCTGTTTCGCGCCAAAAGTCCATCGGAGACATCCACCGCGAGGGTATATATATCGCGTGTCAGTTTATCGTATATCGCTTCCCGTTCCGGGTCTTTCTCTCCTTCAATAAGGTAATGCAGCATGTACCGGTAATGGGTATCCAGCTCCGTCAGTTTTTCGGAAAAGACCCAGTTATGTTGTATGTCTAACAGTTCTCGAACGCCGTCCAAGGCTCTTTTTAGCTGTTTTTTAGCGATGTGGGAGCGAATCGTATCCACCCGTTTTTGTATAGCAGAAGGTTCCATAGTGGTTTATAGCATATTGTCTTTGATGATTAACGTGGACGGGAGCGAGTTGGTCCACGACAGCGGGGTGGCAAGCAGCTTGCCCCAACCGTCGATGCCCATGATCACCAAGTCTTGTTCTTCAATAAATTCTTTTTCTATCTTCCGGTTGTTGTCCCACAGCATCACCTTCCCGTCGGTCTTCTTCACGATCATCTGGTAGAGCTTCTGTATCCTCGCGTCAGCTTTGATGGCCCCGATCGCGTCCCAGATCATTAGCTCCATGCCCTCTTTCTGTGCAAACCGGAAATGCACGTAAGGGAGCATCTGCACGTCGGCAGCGCTCAAGATAGGCACGAATATCCTTGCTGCTTTTTCCAGGCCGCGGTTCATAAAGAGCCCCGTTGCCACGGGATTCCGGTCTATCAGCGCGGCAATATCGTTGAGCACCCGCGCTTCGTCGGCATGAAACTGGCTGAACACGTAGCTGTCGGAGTGCGAAGGGTTGCTCTTTAGCCGGTAGTATTTTTGCCACAGCGCGGGATTAAACCGGTGGAAGTCGATTCCCAGCAATACCAAGTTGCATGATTGTTCCTTGGATGTCTTGAGGATATCAGACACGTGATCGCGAGAGCGCTTGACGAAGGTGCGGATCGTTACCTTGTTCTTCTCGGCTTTCTCGATGATGCCGGCGAAGGTCTTGTTCTGGTAGATGTCGCTGTCCAATATCTCCGGTTCCTCGTCTGTTTTTGGCGTGTCTTCAACCGGCACCCCGGGACTGCGGGGCTCCAAGAGATGAAGAAAAGTGATGGATGACTTCTCCAATCGCGAAATGGCAAAGTGCGCCGCCAAGATGCCCAGTCGCTTACCGGTTGGTTTCTCGGTGAAACAGACCAGCGCGTGGATGGGCCTCTTCAACTCGGAATCGCCATCAATCCGGCTTACAATGATGTCTACTAAATCCATATTCGCTGTTTTTGCCAGTTAGTAGTTGAGCATTTCGCTGTCAAGCATCGAATCCTTGTAGCCCAAGAAGTAGAGGATGCCATCAATTCCGACGGTGGAGAGTGATTGCTCGGCATTTTGTTTTACTTTCGGCTTGGCATGAAAAGCTATTCCCAATCCCGCGATTCCCAACATGGGGAGGTCGTTGGCGCCGTCGCCCACGGCCACCGTTTGGCGGATGTCAATTTTCTCCACTTGAGCGATCAGCTTGAGAAGCTCTGCTTTTCTCTTTCCATCCACCACGTCGCCCACGTAATTGCCGGTAAGCTTCCCGTTCACGATCTCCAGTTCGTTGGCATACATGTAGTCGAACCCATACTTCTCCTGCAGGTAGTTTCCGAAATAGGTGAAGCCTCCCGAGAGGATAGCCGTTTTAAAACCTACCCGTTGCAGCACCTTCATGAGCCGCTCGAGGCCTTCGGTGATGGGCAGTTTTTCCGCGATCTCTTTCAACACCCCCTCGTCGAGTCCTTTCAGGAGCTTGACCCGTTGACGGAAGCTCTCGGTGAAATCGATCTCTCCCTGCATGGCCGACTCGGTGATGGCCCTCACCTTTTCGCCCACGCCCGCTTTCTCGGCCAACTCGTCAATCACCTCCGTCTGGATCAGGGTAGAATCCATATCGAAGCAGATCAGCCGCCGCATGCGCCGGAACATGCTCTCCTCCTGAAAAGAGATGTCGAAATTGAGCGAGGCGGATAACTCCAAGAATTTCTCCTGCATTTGCTGGCGATCGATGGGGGTTCCCCGTACCGATAACTCCACGCAAGACTTGGCCGCGCGCTCCTTCTCGTCCAGCGGGATACGGCCCGTGAGCCGCAACATGTTGTCTATGTTGAGGTTTTGCTCGGAGATGATGCGGGAAACCGAGGCGATCTGTTGCGCGGTGAGTATCCTCCCCAGCAACGTGATGATGTACCTGTTCTTCCCCTGCATGTTCACCCAGTTGGAGTAGCGTTCCACCGAAATGGGGGTGAACCGGATGGTTACCTCCATCTCGTATGCCTTGAACAGCAGGTCTTTCATGATCTCGCCCGAATTGTCGTGCATCGACTTGAACAAGATCCCCAACGCGAGGTTCCGGTGAATATCCGTTTGTCCGATATCCAGGATGAACGCGCCGTGTTTCGCCAATATCTCGGTGAGCGCCGCGGTCAGTCCCGGCTTATCCTCTCCATGGATGTTAAGTAAAATGATTTCTGAATCTTCCATACAATACAACTGTTCTCAAATTACAGCTTGTTTTAACTAAAAGCAAAGATAGGGATATTTTCTCTTATCCTCATAAGGGAAGCTTCCACTTCGTGAAATAGGAAAAAATATTTCTTCTACTCGTTGGTTATCATGATTTTTTGTACCTTTGTGGGAAACAGGTGCAAAACAAATTATCCATACGTAAAAAAAATGAAACCAAACCGTCTCTTTCTTTTCTTTTCTTTCTTCCTATTTATTATTTCCTGCACTCAAAGGGAAGGGGCAGGGCAGGGAGCCGATAAGGCAAAGAGCGAGGCGAGCACGGATTCCAGTGAATCGGCAGCGTTGCAAACCGCGGAGGAGTTTGACCAATTCCTTCAGCAGTTTAGCCAACGCGAGTCTTTCCAGTTGAACCGGATCAGATTTCCCCTCAAGGCGATTGTCCCCGATTCGGAGCACGAGGGGATGGCCCCGATGGAGGAGGAGATCGGGAGGTACGACTGGGAGATGCTCGATCTCACGTACGATAGTACCTTTTTAACCCGGGCGTACGACCAGTATTATCAGGTGGTGCGTTTCCAAAACGATACCGCCGTGGTAGAGATACGCGGCATCAATAACGGCATTTATGCCGATTACTACTTCGAGCTGATCGATAACCAATGGTACTTGGTGTCGCTCTACGAAGCCTCATTTTAATATCCCTTGGCCCTACTTCTTCAGCATTTCATCGCCAAAGCTAAGCGGGAGCAGCTTCTTGATGCTGTCAACCACGTAGATGGCCTCGTTGCTGTACATCAGGATTCTCATGGGGGAACTGAACCGGTTCTCGGCTTCCAGCAGCACTTGGCGGCAGCCCCCGCAAGGGGTGATGGCGGCATCGGTGAACTTGCCGTTACTCCACGCCGCCACGGCGATCATCGTTACCTTCTGGTCCGGATAAACCGCGTGGGCGGCGAACACGGCCACCCGCTCGGCACATAGCCCCGAAGGGTACGCGGCATTCTCTTGGTTATTGCCGATGAAGGTTTCACCATTCTCCAACAACAGCGCCGCCCCCACCCGGAAACCCGAATAAGGAGCGTAGGCGGTTAACGCGGCTTTCTTTGCCGCGTCAATCAATTTTTTTTCAACGTCGGTGCACTCCTCTAACGGATAAACAGCTATCTTTGTGGTTAAATTGATTTCTTTCATCATAAATCATGCATAAGTTGTTTCGCGAATATAGCCATATTTCTCCGCTCGTCGTGGTTCTTTCTTTTTTATTTTTCTTTCCGTCACTGCACGGGCAAGGGCGGGTGCCGACCTACGAAACGTATATAAACACTTACGGCAGCCTGGCAAGGGAGCACATGGACCGGTACCGTATCCCCGCGTCGATAAAATTGGCGCAAGGTATACTGGAATCGGGGGCCGGGATGAGCGAGTTGGCGCGGAACTCCAACAACCATTTCGGAATCAAGTGTCACCGGGACTGGAGCGGCCCGCGGGTGTTCGCTCCGGACGATACCCCCAACGACTGCTTCCGGAAATACTCGAGGGTGGAAGAATCCTACCGCGACCACTCCGAGTTCCTCGCGAACGGCGCGCGCTACCGGCCGCTGTTCGATCTCTCGGTCACCGATTACAAGGGGTGGGCGAGGGGTCTGCAGAAGTTGGGCTACGCTACCGACAGGGCATATGCCAACAAGTTGATAAAGCTGATCGAGGATTACGAGTTGTACCGGTTTGATGATCCCAAGTACCGCGGCGGGGTGAGCCGGAGCCAGCGGGAATCCATGCGCCGGCAGGAGACCGCGCGGGTGTCGTGGACACACCAACCCTACATCACCCACGGCTTGGTGTACGTGATCGCGGTGGAGGGCGACTCCTTCCTGAGCATTGCGAACGAGTTCGGGTTTAGTGAAAAGGAGTTACTCAAGTACAACGAGGTGCCGGCCGACTTCCCGCTGAGCGAGGGAGATATCGTCTATTTTCAACGAAAGAAGACGAGGGCCGACAAGCCTTACGAGGAGCACACGGTGCAAGTAGGCGAGTCGATGTACAGCATCTCGCAAAAGTATGGCATCCGACTGCGCAACCTGTACCGGTTAAATAAGAAGAGTTACGATTACGTTCCGGAGGAGGGAGACCGGCTCAAGCTCAGGTAACGCGATTGGTGACGAGCAAATTAAAAATTGAAATTAAGAATAGTTTGTAACATATGCAATACAATACACGAAAAGAGAAACTGATCTTGCCGGAGTACGGGCGCAATATCCAAAACATGGTGGATCATTGCGTGGGTATCCAAGATCCCGAAGAGCGTACAAAATGCGCCTACACAGTGATCGATATCATGGGGAACATGTTCCCCCACTTGAGGGACGTGAATAACTTCAAGCATATCTTGTGGGATCACTTGGCCATCATGTCTGATTTCAAGTTGGAGATCGAGTATCCCTACGAGGTCATTAAAAAAGAGGACCTTTACTCGTCCCCCGGGCGCTTGGATTATAGCCGACCCACCATGCGGTACCGTCATTACGGAAAGATCATGGAGCGGATGGTGAAAATCGCGGCAGAGATGGAAGAGGGCGAAAAACGGGAACACCTCGTGAGGCTCCTGCTCACCCAGATGAAAAAATCTTACGCCCAATGGAACAAGGAAGCCGATGACGCGAAAATATTTCACGACCTCCGCGAGCTATCGGGAGGAAAGATAAAAATGGACGGGGACCAATTTACCATCCCCGATGTGAAAGTGGCCCCCAGCCGCGATAAACTGAAAAATATTCGCTTCCAGCGAAGACGGTAACCCGATGATTCACGAGAAAGATATCCTGCCGGTAGGGCGTACACGCAAGCCCCATGGAATACGTGGCGAGATCACGCTCCATTTCCAGAAGGCGGCGTATGCCGACCTCGACGCGACATTCTACTTTCTGGAGATGGACGGCATACCGGTCCCCTTTTTCGTGGAAGAATTCACGGGCACCACGGACGTGGCTGCCCGGGTGAAATTCGAGCACGTGGAGGATGAGATGGACGCATCGAAGCTCGTGGATAAGAAGGTATTCCTCCCTCGCGAGATGGTCTTGGGCGCTCGTGAAGAGGAGGAGGGCGATTGGAACTTTTTCATCGGGTTCGAGGTGGTGGATCAGCAGGGTGAGTACCTGGGTGAGATCCGAGAGGTGGACGATTCCACCCTCAACGTGCTGTTCGTGGTGGTCCGTGATGACGAGGAAGAACAATTAATTCCTGCCACCGAGGATTTCATGATTGCGATCGACGAGGACCGCAGGCGCGTGGAGATGCGCCTCCCCGAAGGATTGCTGGATAGATAAGCACATGCCATTTGTACAACTTGATAACGTTAGCATAGGCTACCCGGGTAAAAGAGGGGCGGGTATCATTCAGTCGGGCCTCACCCTCGCGGCCGATAAAGGGGAGATGATTGCCCTCATCGGGAAAAACGGGTGCGGGAAATCCACCTTGCTCCGTTCCATCGCGTGCCTGCAGCCCATCCTCGAAGGAGTTATCCGGCTGGATGGGAGCAACCTCGCGGAAATGAACGCGACCAACCGCGCGCGCCGTGTATCGGTGGTGCTTGCCGGGCAAGAGGCCACGGCCTCTTTCACGGTGAGGGAGTTGATTTCGATTGGTCGTGATCCCTACACCGGGTGGCTCGGCAGCCTCGCCGAAGAAGATAACCAAGTGATATCCCAAGCAATAGCGATGACTTACTTGGACGGCTTTGAAGAAAGAAATATTCACGAGTTGTCCGACGGAGAACGGCAACGGGTATTCATCGCGCGCGCGCTGGCACAAGACACGCCTGTTATCTTGCTCGATGAGCCCACCTCTCACCTTGACCTGCCCAACCGGATTAATAGCATGCTCCTGCTTCAGAAGCTGGCACGCGAGGCGGGGAAAACCATTTTTATCTCCACGCACGAACTGGAGACCGCCATGCAGGTGGCCGATAAGCTGTGGCTCATGGAGAAAGGGAAAGGGGTAGCCGTGGGAGTCCCGGAAGATATGGTGCTTAACGGGGATTTCGACACCGTGTTTCACCACCCCTCGTACGAGTTCGACAAAGAGTATGGCAGCTTCGTGGTGCAGAAGCAATTGAGCTGGCCAATCGCCACCCGCGTGAAAAACCCCAACGGGTTGATGGCGCGCTGGACCACCAAGGCCCTCTCCCGAAAAGGGTACCGGATAACGAATGAGGCCCCGCTGGAACTGATCGTGGATGAAGAGAACCGGCAATGGATCGTGGCGATGGGAGGCCGGTCGGTCATTGCCCACGGTATCGGGGAGGCATTGCAAGCCATTTCCCGTTTCACGGAAGGCGTTCACTAAATCTTTAAGCAGCAAGGACATCGAGGCGTGCCGTGTTGACTGACTTTTTCTGCTTGCCCGCGATAGGTGAAACAGCCTATTTTTATTATCTTTGCACGTTTTACGGGGTCGATATACGTTATGGATGGTAAAAGACGAAATATAGCTATCTTGGGTTCTACCGGTTCCATCGGTACGCAGGCACTGGATGTCATCGCGCGCTACCCGGAGCGATTCACGGCTTACGCGCTGGTCGCCAATAACCGGGTAGAGCTGCTTATCGAGCAGGCGCGTGCCTTTTTGCCGGAGATCGTGGTGATAGCCAACGAGTCGAAGTACGAACAGCTGCGGGAAGCGTTGAGCGACCTCCCGATCAAGGTGTGGTGCGGAACCGAAGGCGTGGAGGGGGCAGTTCAATCCGAAGCCGTAGACATGGTGCTTACCGCGATGGTGGGCTTCTCCGGATTGCAACCCACCATTCGCGCGATCACCGCGGGGAAAGCCATCGCGTTGGCCAACAAAGAGACCCTGGTGGTAGCCGGTGAGTTGATCACGTCCTTGGCGCTTAAGCACAAAACGCCGCTGTTACCGGTCGACTCCGAGCATTCAGCCATCTTCCAATGCCTTAACGGCGAAGGGAGTAACGAGATCGCCAAGATATGGCTTACCGCGTCCGGAGGCCCGTTTCGCACCTTCTCGGCGGATCAACTGCGCCACGTGACAAAAACACAAGCGCTGGCCCATCCCAACTGGAGCATGGGCGAGAAGGTGACCATCGATTCCTCCACCCTCATCAATAAAGGGTTCGAGATGATCGAGGCGAAATGGTTGTTCGGGGTGGACCCGGCGAAGATCGAGGTGCTGGTGCACCCGCAATCCATCGTGCACTCGATGGTGCAGTTCGAGGATACGTCCGTTATAGCGCAACTGGGGCAACCCGATATGCGCACTCCCATACAGTATGCCTTTTCGTACCCGGAACGGTTGCGCCTCGATATCCCGCCGATCGATTTCTTTGAGCTCTCCAAGCTAACCTTCGAGAGGCCCGACAGGGAGCGGTTCCCTAACTTGGGCTACGCGTACGAGGCGGTGCGGGTGGGAGGGAACATGCCCTGCATCCTGAACGCGGCCAACGAGGTGGCAGTGGAGCTGTTCTTGCAGGAACGTATTGGCTTCCGGCAAATGAGCCAACTGATAGAAAAAACAATCAAACAGGCATCGTTCGTCGCTTCCCCGTCCTTGGACGATTACGTGGAGAGCGATGCTGAAACACGAGAGATAGCAAGTAAATTTATACATTAAAGCAACACGTTAAACAGCAAGCCGCGTCGCCCGGGATGATCCGTTTGCGCCGAATGAGCAGCATGCGTTGACGTGAATAATTGGCGCGCCGTTGGCGTGTGAAACATTACGGGATGGAAACATTTTTAATAAAGGCGTTACAGTTTGTTCTGAGCCTGTCAATTTTAGTGGTGATACACGAGTTGGGACACTACCTCTTCGCGCGGATGTTCAAGATCCGGGTGGAAAAGTTCTATCTTTTCTTTGACGCCGGGTTCGCGCTGTTCCGGTACAAGCCCAAGGACAGCCACACCGAATACGGTGTGGGTTGGCTTCCCCTGGGAGGATACGTGAAGATCGCGGGGATGATCGACGAGTCGATGGATAAAGAGCAGATGGCGCAACCCGCCCAGCCGTGGGAGTTCCGGTCGAAACCGGCGTGGCAGCGACTGTTGGTGATGGTCGCGGGGGTGTTGTTCAACCTGATTCTCGCGTTTTTTATCTACGCGATGGTGCTCTTCGCGTGGAACGATACCTACCTTCCCCTTCGCAACGTGACGCAAGGGATGGAGTTTAGCCAAGCGGCTCAACGCGCCGGGTTCCAAGATGGGGATATCCTCTTGCGAGCAGACAATAAGGTGTTGGAACGCTTTGGGGTGCGTACCCTGTTGGACGTGGCCGATGCCGACGAGGTGACGGTGCTGCGAGGCGGCAAAGAGGTAGTATTGCCCATGCAAGCCGGGTTGATGCAGAACCTGCTGGTTGATAAAGAGGGGTTTGCCGCGTACAGGGTGCCCGCGGTGGTCTACGAGACCATGGAAGGAAGTGCTGCCGAAAGGGCCGGCATGGTACGAGGAGACAGCATCGTTGCCATTAACGGCACGGCTACTCCCCTGTTTGGTGACTTGCGAACCCTCCTCGAGAACCACCGTGACGAGGAGGTGGTGGTC
>Ga0265293_10014155_pt1 | contig 10183 bp, 8 predicted proteins | sample Munlanlewell138R_FD_192505 | JGI IMG/M metagenome (GOLD analysis project Ga0265293, IMG submission 192505) | Leachate microbial communities from a municipal landfill in Southern Ontario, Canada - Leachate well 138R | ecosystem: Engineered > Solid waste > Landfill > Unclassified | place: Canada...
CTGGGTGAACTGGACCGAAAAGATGGCGATCGAGCCGGTCGATGCCGAGATCGAGCGCGTCACACGCATGCGCCCCGGCCACGCAGACCTCCCCGGCGCCATCAAGTACGGCTTCGACGACGTACGCAACGTCCTCGAACGCGCGAGCGCCCGCGAGACTGCGGCGCGCGTCGCCGCCGGTGGTGTGGCCAAGCGCCTGCTGGCAGAGTTCGGTGTCGCCTTCTTCAGCCACACGCTCAGCATCGGCGAGGTGCGCTCGAACGCCGTCGACCCCATCGACTGGGATGCGCTCGAACGCGACCCGGTACGCTCCGCAGACCCTGCCGCAGGCGAGGCTATGGTCGAAGCGATCAAGGCCGCGAAGCGCAAGGGCGATACACTCGGCGGCGAGGTGGAGGTGCGCGTCACAGGCGTACCGATCGGTCTCGGCAGTCACGTGCAGTGGGACCGCAAGCTGGATGGCCGCATCGCCCAGGCGATCTGCAGCATCAACGCCTTCAAGGGGGTCGGCTTCGGCGCCGGGTTCGAAGGTGCGGCGAGGCGCGGCTCCCAGGTGCACGACGTCATCCTCCCGCTCGAGAAGTGGGACGGCCATCCGTGGACGCACGCCACGAATCATCACGGCGGGATTGAGGGCGGTATGACGACGGGCGAACCCCTAATCGTCCGTGCCGCGGTGAAGCCCATCCCGACGCTCGCCCACCCGCTTCCCTCCGTCGATCTGGAGACAGGCGAAGCGGTCCAGGCCCACTACGAGCGCAGCGACGTCTGCGTGGTGCCGGCGGCGGGTGTCGTCGCCGAGGCGATGGTGGCCCTCGTACTCGCTGATGCCTGGCTCGAGAAGTTCGGTGGCGACACGCTCGATGAAGTGCGGGCGAATGTGAAGCACTACCTCACGACCATCGGCCCTCGTGCCCGCCGGGATTAAGCCATGAATCCCAATTGCATCGTCCTTGTCGGCCTCTCCGGGAGTGGCAAGTCGACCGTGGGCGAACTCGTGGCGCGCAAACTCGGCTGGCAGTTCGTCGATACCGACGCCATGGTGGAGGAAGCTGCCGGGATACCCGTGGCCCACATCTTCAGCCGCGAAGGCGAGGCCGCATTTCGCAGCCGCGAACGCACCGCCCTCGCCGAGGCGACAGCGCGCGACAACGTCGTGGTCGCGACCGGTGGTGGCGCCGTGACCAGTGCCGAGGGGCGCGATCTTATCGGCCGCGGCTTTGTGGTGTGGCTCGTCGTTTCCCCCGAACGTGCCGCCGGCCGCCTCCAGGCGAACCCGGACACCGAAGAGCGCCCGCTCCTCGAAGGCGATGCCGCAGGCAGGCTTCGGCGCCTTCTCGAAGAGCGCCGCGCCTTCTACGAACTGGCCGACGCCGCGGTCGATGTGGATGCGCTTACGCCGGAGCAGAGCGCGGCGGAGGTCGTCAATCTTTGGCGCGAAGCCCGTGGCCAGGCGACGGCGGGGCGCCGCCGCTTCGGTGCCGAGGAGTTCGATAGCACAGGTCAGCACGGGCCAGCCGTCGCGGCAGTCGTGCGCACCGCGCACACGCAGTACCCCGTCATCGTCCAACCCGGTGTACTCGGCGAGTTGGGCGCGGTCTGTCGTGAACGCGGACTTCGCGGCCGCGCGTTCGTCGTCAGCGACACCGTCGTCGGGCCGCTGTACCTCGAAGCCTCGCTCGATACCCTCCGCGACAGCGGCTTCGCTGCACACGGCTTCACCATCCCCTCGGGTGAGGAGCACAAGACGCTTGGCACCGTCCAGCTTGTTTATGACTGGTTGCTGTCTGAGCGCGTTGAACGGAGCGATTTCGTGGTCTGCCTGGGTGGTGGCGTCGTCACCGACCTCGGCGGGTTCGCTGCTGCCACCTGCCTTCGTGGCATCGACTTCGTCCACGTCCCCACCTCGCTCCTCGCGATGGTCGACGCCTCGGTGGGCGGCAAGACTGGGGTGGACCATCCGCTCGGCAAGAACCTCATCGGCGCGTTTGCCCAGCCCCGCGCCGTCTTGATTGACACTCGGCTGCTCGACACGCTTCCCCGGCGCCAACTCGTGGAAGGCTGGGCCGAGGTGATCAAGCACGGCCTTATCCTCGACGAAGGGCTGGTGCTCGACCTGGAGGAGGGTGCGGGCAACCCGCGTGCCATGGTGTCGCCCGACCTCATCGCGCGCAGCGTCGCAATCAAGGCAGCCGTTGTCTCTGAGGACGAGCGCGAAGCGGGCCAGCGCACCTTGCTGAACTATGGCCACACCATCGGCCACGCGATCGAGGCCGTCGCCGGTTACGGCACCTACCTCCACGGCGAGGCCGTTGCTGTTGGGATGCACGCCGCAGGCATCATCTCGGTGGAACTTGGCCTGCTCACACCCGGGGAACTGGAGCGCCAGCAGCGCCTCCTGGCCGCCTATGGCCTCCCGGAACGGGTCCAGGGGGTCGATATCGAGGCCGTCCTCACGGCCACGCTTTCGGACAAGAAGGTCCGTGCGGGGAGCGTCCGTTGGGTGCTGCTCGAAGGCATCGGCCGGGCGGTGGTCCGGGAGGGCGTCCCGGACGACGTCGTGAGAAAGGCAGCACGCGCGGTCCTGCAATGACCTTCAGCTTCGAGCTTCGTCACGATCCCGCCGACCCGGTGGCACCGCGCCTTGGTGTCATAACCACTGCTCACGGGCAGGTCCAAACGCCGGTTTTCATGCCCGTGGGCACGCTCGCGAACGTGAAGACCCTGCTCCCCGGAGAGGTGGCGCAAACCGGGGCGGAAATCCTGCTCGTTAACGCCTACCACCTCTACTTGCGCCCCGGCCATGAGCTTGTGGCGGAGCTGGGCGGAGTCCACCAGTTCATGGACTGGCATGGCCCCATCCTCTCCGACAGCGGTGGCTTCCAGGTCTTCAGCCTCGCGAACCTCCGCCGCGTGGATGAATCCGGGGTTCGCTTCCGCTCGCACATCGATGGTTCGGAGCACTTCTACAGTCCCGAAGTCGCGATGCAGGTCCAGGCAGCGCTCGGCGTCGACATCGCCATGCCGCTCGACCATGTCGTCGAAGGAAGGACGGCAGAACGTGAAGCCCGCGACGCGGCCGAGCGCACGCTCCGTTGGTACGAGCGATCGCGCGACGCCGCGCCGGGCCTCCCCGTGTTCGGCATCGTCCAGGGCGGCACCCACGAGCCGCTTCGGCGCTGGCACGCGCGGGCGCTGGCCGCGCTCGACGCACCCGGCTATAGCATCGGCGGGCTCTCGGTCGGTGAAGCGAAGGACGACATGTGGGCCATGACCGAGGTGGTCAACGCCGAGCTCCCCGCAGACCGGCCACGCTACCTGATGGGCGTTGGTAGCCCTGAAGACCTTGTGAATGGCGTTTGGCGTGGCGTCGATATGTTCGACTGCGTGTTGCCCACACGCCTTGGCCGGAACGGTGCGCTCTTCACGGACGATGGCCGCGTCAACATTCGTAATTCCCGCTACCGCGCCGAGCCGGGGCCTGTGGATCGCGACTGCGATTGCCTCGCCTGCCTGCGATTCAGCGCCGCCTATGTGCACCACCTGTTCCGAAACGACGAACTGCTCGGGTACCGCCTCGCCACGATCCACAACGTGCGCTACCTGGTGCGGCTCGTGGAACGGATGCGCGACGCCATTGCTTCCGGGACCTTCGACCCCTTCGCGGAGGAATACCTCGCTCGCTACCGCCCGACGGACGAGGCTGTGCGTGCCGCGCAGAAGGTGCGCTGGCTCCAGCGCCCTCGGCAGTAGTCAGGTCATCCGGCCGCCGAGCGAGCCGGGGAGTTCCTCGGGGATCTCACTCACGGGACGGGTGGCCTGCGCTACAGTGATGTCGAACAGATCGCCCCAGGCGGCCTCGTAGTAGTCGCCGGCCGCCTCGTCTTCGGATTCCCAGACGAGGACGACCTGGGGCTTGTCCGCCGGGGCGTTCACCCAGTACTCGCCGAGTACCGTCGCCATGTGGGGGTGTTCGAAGGTTTTTCGTCGTTCGAACGCGGCGAGGCCCTGCATCACGTTGGTACCGGGCTTGAACGTGAAATAGGCAACCCAGAGTGGCATGGGCAGAATTATACGTTCACAACTGTAGAGTTTTTATCAATTCCCGCTCAAAATAATCATCGGAGAACGATATATCGGCGACAGGCACGTGTGAATCTGGTAGTATAGGTGTGTCGAATCTCGGCCACGCCGAGAACGGGGGATCCACCACTGGGGTGCATGCGCCACGAGCGCACGGCGACTTCCGACGCCGAACCCGACAGCTAACCTCGTAGACGTTCGGGAGGCGACCTGCCTCCAAAGTCAACCGATGGCCGCGCACCTGTGCGGCCGCCGTGCCAACGCAAGGAGGTAGGACGGATGACGTCGCCCGCCTCGCGCCCGCCGCAACCGCGCGTCCACGCGCCCCGGAAGCTTGCTTCGCAAGCCGCCCGGTTCTCGTCGTACATCGCGCTCCACTCGCGCCGCTCCAGCGCACTCACCATGGCCCAGCGTTGGGAACGGTTCCGGTTGCTGGTCGCGCGTAGCGAACCAGGGCCCGGGCAATAGCCCCGGAGGGTCCTCGTCCGTCCCGCTGTTTTTCCCGCGCATGCCTGGCCATTTGGCCCGGCTCGGCCGCTGCATGCGCTTGTCGTTAAGGAGGAACCGTTGACCGCAAAACCTGGCACCACCAAGGAATGCGTCCACCACTGGCTCCTGTCGCCGCCACTCGGTGGCAGGGTCGAGGGCGAATGCCGCAACTGTGGCGAGCAGCGCGCCTTCAGCTCCGAGCCAGCGCGCTACCGCTCCTATGGGCGCCGTACTTCCACCACCCAGACCAAGAAGGCCTCCTGAGCGGAGGCAGGAGGATTTCATGACTGCACTCCTTACCCGCCCCAGGATTGGCGGTGCTCCCGACGCCTATCGCGCCTACTCTGCCCACAACTATTGGCAGATTCCCCAGGTGGAGCGCCTCTCCGAAGAGCAGCGCTTCGCCATCGATGTTGTGGCGAAGGTCCTGCCCTTCAAGACCAACAACTACGTCGTCGACCAGCTCATCGACTGGGACGCTGTCCCCGACGACCCGATCTTCATCCTCAACTTCCCGCAGGCCGACATGCTCGACCCGGCGGATTTCGATGCCGTCGCGCGGCTCCTGCGTGCCGGTGCACCCAGCAGCCAGGTTGACGAAGTCGTCGACCGCATCCGGCACTCGTTGAACCCGCATCCCGCCGGCCAGCTCGAACATAACGTCCCCACGCTCGAAGGCGTCCGCCTCCAGGGGATCCAGCACAAGTATCCGGAGACCGTGCTCTTCTTCCCGAGCAACGGCCAGACCTGTCACGCCTACTGCACCTTCTGCTTCCGCTGGCCCCAGTTTGTCGGCATGGACGGGATGAAGTTCGCCATGCGCGAAGCGGAGCTCCTGGTCGCCTACCTGCGTGAACACCCGGAAGCCTCGAACGTGCTCTTCACCGGCGGTGACCCGCTCGTCATGCGTACCGACCGGCTTGCGCTCTACATCGATGCCCTGATCGAGGCGAAGTTGCCGAACCTCACGACCATTCGCATCGGCTCAAAAGCGATGAGCTACTGGCCGTATCGCTTCCTCGGCGAGGAAGGCGAGGAACTGCTCGCCCTCTTCCGCCGCGTCACCGATGCTGGCCTGCATCTCGCACTGATGGCTCACATCAATCACCCGGCCGAGCTTTCGACGGCCGCCGCCCGCGAGGCACTCGAGCGCATCCGCGAGACGGGCGCCCAGGTGCGTGCGCAGTCGCCACTGATGAAGAACATCAACGACTCGTCCGACGCGTGGGCGGAAATGTGGGCGGAAGAGGTGCGCCTCGGCGCCATCCCGTACTACATGTTTGTCGCTCGCGATACCGGCGCCAAGCACTACTTCGAAGTGCCGCTCGTCCGCGCCTGGGAGATCTTCCAGGATGCGTATAAGCGCGTTCCCGGCCTCGCCCGGACCGTTCGCGGCCCCAGCATGTCGGCCGGCCCCGGCAAGGTCTGCGTTCTTGGACCGGCGCAGGTTGGCAACGAACGCGTGCTGGCCCTCAACTTCCTGCAGGGGCGGAACCCGGACTGGGTCGGCCGGCCGTTCTTTGCGCAGTACGACGAGCAGGCGACCTGGCTCGACGAGCTCCGGCCCGCCTTCGGCGAGGAGAAGTTCTTCTTCGAAGACGAACTGGCCGGGATGTTCGCACAGCCCTGATGGGGTAGGCCGGGGAGGTTGCGCACCCCGCGCCTCCCCGACGATCACGCCTCGCTCTGATACACTACCGCCGCGCCCTCCGGCGATCTGACCGCCGGCGCGGGCCCGGAGTTGTGATGTACCGTCGGATCTTTAGTGGTGTTATCGACCAGGGGAAGACCCAATCCTTCCTCGCGGCGATGCGGGAAGCTCGCGACCACCAGCAAGACCGCGGGATCCGGGCACGAACCAGCATCTGGGGCGCCATGACTGGCCAGACCAACGGCGTCCTGATCATCTCCGACTTCAACACGATGAACGACCTGGAGCGGTTCACCGAAATGGCCGCGCAAGATTCCAATTTCGCTGTCGTGCGCCGCGCCGTACGGAGCGAGATGGTGTTCGAAGCATCCGATGTCTCGATCCACCGGCTCTCCTACCATTCGGAGGGGCTGATTTCGAGTGAGGACGCGACCGCTCCGCGGCGGTACATGCGCGTGCTCGCGGGCGATGTACAGCCCGGGCGCCACCACCAGTTCGTCATGGCCATCTCGGAGGCCCTTGAGTACCAGAAGGCGCACGGCATCGATGCCACGACCAGCGTGTGGTCCTCCGTCACGGGCCCCACGGCCGGCATTTCGCTCGTCGCCGAATTCGACTCTTTCTCCGAACTCGAGCGCTTCGACGAGCTTTCCCAGAAAGACTCCGAGTTTGGCAAGCTCCGGCGCGCCGCACGCGCGACCATGGTCTTCCTCACCAGCGAGGTCGACCTCTATCGCAACCTCCTCTGACGCCGGGTTCTTTGTGGCCCACGAGGGCCGTACGATGCGCCGCATGAACGTACTTCTGCTCGGTGCGAACGGTCAGCTCGGCTCGGACATTGTTCGCCTTTGGAACGATGATGGCGTGCGCGTGCGTGCGGCCACCCGGGCGGACGCCGACGTGACCGATGCCGAGGCAGTCGGCCGCCTCGTCCACGATGCGAAGCCCGATGTCGTCATCAACACCACCGCGTTCCATAACCTCCCCGCCTGCGAAGAGGACCCGGAAATCGCGTTCCGCGTGAACGTCGTCGGGGGCCGGAACATCGCGCAGTCGGCTGCCAGCGTGGGCGCTGCGATCGTGCAAATCAGCACCGACTACGTCTTCGATGGGACCAAGCGCACACCCTACCTGGAAGACGATGCCCGGCGGTCGCTGAACGTCTATGGTGCGGCGAAGATCGCGACCGAGGACGTCGTCCGGCAGGCCAACCCCGAGGCACTCATCGTGCGCGTCTCGGGCCTGTACGGCCTCGCTGGGTCGGCCGGGAAGGGTGGCAACTTCGTCGAAACGATGCTCCGCCTCGCCCGCGAGGGAAAGCCCGTCCGCGTCGTTTCCGACCAGGTGACCGCGCCCACGAATACCGCAGAGATCGCCGAGGCACTGTTCCCCCTCGTGGCCGGCAGGACGCGTGGCACGGTCCATCTTGCTCCCGGAGATGGCTGTAGCTGGTACGAATTCGCTGCTGCGATCTTCGCTGCCTGCGGACTCTCACCCGATTTCGCGCCGGTCACCACCGCCGAGTTCGGCGCGCCACTCGAACGGCCGATGTATAGCGTGCTCGGTTCCACGCGAGTGCCACCCCTGCGACCCTGGCACGAGGGGCTGATGCGTTACCTGCGCGAAAAAGGACACGCCACGACCTAGGGAGCCGCGCAGCCCTGGCCTCCCGCAGCTCACTGCGTCAGAACTCTAAGTCGAGGCCAATGTCGAGGGCCGTTGCGCTGTGTGTGAGCGCACCCACCGAGATAGCGTCGACCCCGGTCTCGGCGATCTGCTGGACCGTTTCGAGCGTGATGCCGCCGCTCGCTTCGAGTTTCGCCCGGCCAGCGACGACCCGCACCGCCTCGGCCATGTCGGAGGTGGACATGTTGTCCAGCAGGATCCACTCGGGCTCACCTTCGAGCGCCGACTGAAGCTGCTCAAGCGTGTCGATCTCGACCTCGACCGGCGTGCCGGGGCGGAGGGCCCGGATGGCGGCCACGCCGTCCGCCAGCGATCGCCCTTCGCGTGCGAGCGCCTCGCGGTGGTTGTCCTTGATCATCGCCATCACCGCCAGGTCGCGCCGATGGTTCGTACCTCCACCGCAGCGGACGGCGTACTTTTCCAGGTCCCGCAAACCGGGCGTCGTCTTGCGCGTGTCTAGGATCACGGCGTTCGTGCCGGCGACGGCCTGGACATACCGTCGCGTCAGCGTGGCCGTCGCGGAGAGCCGCTGAACGAAGTTGAGCGAGGTTCGCTCCGCCTGGAGCAGCGCCCGCACCGGTCCGCTCGCGACTGCGAGCGTTGCGCCGGCCTCGAATGCTTCGCCTTCAGCACAACGCTGTTCGAACTGTACCCGGCCGTCGACCTGCTGGAAGGTCTCGGCGGCGACCGGGAACCCTGCAGCGACACCCGCCTGTTTCGCGACAAATATCGCGCGTCCCGTCAGCTCGGTGCTCACCGTGGCGAGGCTGGTCACATCCTCGAATGCCCGGTCCTCCTCGAGTGCGCGGCGGACTGCCGCTGCCACGACGTCCGGGTTGAGCGGATCAATCTCCACGATGAAACACCTGCCTTCGTTGCCAATGCTCGTCATCTCGCTGGGGGAAATCCCTGCGGAAGTGGGCGCCACGGCTCTCCTCGCGGCGCAGTGCCGCGCGAAGCATCAGCCGCGCCAGGACAGACATCTGACGGCGTTCGAAACCGGCACGGTCGGCCGGTTCGGGGGCAATGGTCCAGCCCTCCGCCTCTGCCAGCCCGGCCTCCAGCCCGTCCCTGCTGCGTTCGATGCCGGCGTGCTCCCACATGAGGCGTTGAACCGCAGCGTACGACGGTGCGTCGCCACCGGGGTCGAAGAGCGGCTCGCTTTCCGGGCTCCGGGTCGACCACTCCCCGTTGCCCTGCTCCATGTGCTCCACCACCCGTTTACCGAAGACCACCGTCTCCATCAGCGAATTGCTCGCCAGTCGATTCGCGCCGTGGACGCCCGTACACGCCACCTCCCCACACGCGTACAGGCCCGTGATGCACGTTCGCCCCCAGGTGTCAGTACGGACGCCCCCCATCAGGTAGTGCGCCGCGGGGGCCACCGGGATGGGCTCGTGCCGGATGTCGATCCCGTGTTCGTGGCAGAAGCTGTAGATCCCGGGGAACCGCGCCGCGAGGTCGACGTCGGTGATCTCGCTGCAATCGAGGAGTGCATAGTCCTGCCCGGTCCGCCGCATCTCCGCCACGATAGCGCGAGCGACCACGTCGCGCGGCGCAAGGTCGGCAAGTTCGTGGTAGCGGGCCATGAACGCCTCCCCGTCCTCGTTCCGGAGCACCGCACCCTCGCCGCGCACAGCTTCGGAGATCAGGAACGGAGGCGTGCCGGGGAGCCGGAGTGCCGTCGGGTGGAACTGGTAGAACTCGAGGTCGGCGACTTCGGCGCCGGCCATGAACGCGAGGGCGATGCCGTCTCCCGTGGTGACTTCGGGGTTCGTCGTGTGCGAAAAAAGCTGCCCGGCGCCGCCGGTTGCGAGGACCACCCACTCAGCCTCATACACCTCCGCGGTGCCGCTGCGCACATCGATCGCTTCAACCCCACGGATGCGGCCGCCCTCAACTGCTAGCCGGGTAACGAGTGTGTAGTCGAGGATGGTGATGCCGGGCGCTTGCGCCGCGCCTGTGAGGGCGGTTTCGATCTCCGCACCGGTGCGGTCGCCCCCCGCGTGGAGCACGCGCGATTGGCTGTGTGCGGCCTCCCGTCCGAGCGCGACTTCCCCGCCAAGCTGGTCAAACGAGACGCCGTAGTCGATCAGGTCGCGAATCCGCGACGGCGCTTCGGTGCAGAGGACCTCCGCTGCCGCTTCGTCCACAAGACCCGCGCCCACGCTGATAGTGTCGGCGAGGTGTTGCTCCACCGAATCGAGCGGCCCGACGGCGGCAGCGATCCCGCCCTGCGCCCAGCGCGTGTTGCACTCGTCGATGCTGCCCTTG
>Ga0265293_10014156_pt1 | contig 10182 bp, 9 predicted proteins | sample Munlanlewell138R_FD_192505 | JGI IMG/M metagenome (GOLD analysis project Ga0265293, IMG submission 192505) | Leachate microbial communities from a municipal landfill in Southern Ontario, Canada - Leachate well 138R | ecosystem: Engineered > Solid waste > Landfill > Unclassified | place: Canada...
GTGGGGTAAACTTAATCACTACAACAACGAAGGCGTACTTAGTCTCTGCCTTTGTCTCTTGTGTTGTTGGCTTAATCACCACAGCAACAAGTGGTATGGGAGCAATGGATGCTGGTAACTCCTATGAGCTCTACGCCGTTGCAGCATCGGTCATCGGTGGTGTTTCTACCCTCGGTGGTCAAGGCCTCCTCTTTGGAACGGTTGTCGGTGCGTCAATTTGGGGAGTCCTCCAAAATGGCCTTCAATTCGCCGGGGCCCCCGTTGCAATCCGAAATATTGTCATTGGCGTTATTGTCGTCGTCTCAGTCTTACTCGATGTCATCGTCCGAACAGGAAAGGTGGCAAAGAAACGACGGAGCGAAGTCATTATGTAATACAACATCACGAGTGTGATGCAAAAGGAGAATCAGGATGAAAAAACTGAGTATCGTATTGTTGGTTCTGTTAGTCGGACTTTCACTGTTCGCTGCTGGAGCCAAAGAAAAAGACGGATCGTTCAAGATTACCTTGATCACGATGGACCAGATGGACCAGCACTGGGTTAACGTGGATAACGGTGCGAAGAAAGCTGTCGCCGAGATAGGCGGAATCACCTACCAATGGCTTGCCCCCGATGTGAAGGACGATGCCAAGCAGATTGAATCGATCAACAACGCCGTCGCCGGTGGAGCAAATGCTATCCTCCTCGCCGCCAATGGCCCTGATGCTGTAACAAGTGCCCTGCGCGAAGCAGAGGCTGCTGGGGTGAAGATTGTCTATGTTGACTCTGCAGCAAACTACCCCGCCGTTCAAGCGCTTGCAACGGACAACCAGGCTGCTGGACACACCGCAGGCTTGGAGCTCCTAGAAGCATTGAAGGCAAAAGGCGTAAGCAGTGGATTAATTGGAATCATTAGTGTAAACACCTCTACTGCTTCGACGGTCCAACGTGAAGCGGGCTTCCGCGAAGCGTTTGCTGGAACGAGCTTCCGAATTCTTGAGACCCAATATCAAGATGGTGATGCAGCTCGATCTAAAGACGCAGCAGCAAACTTCATCACTCAAGGCGTCGTTGGACTCTTTGGTGCAAATGAAGGCTCAACTGTTGGTGTTGGAAATGCGATTGCTGAAGCAGGGAAGGTAGTTGTTGGTGTCGGATTTGACAAGAGTGACATGATCCTCTCCCTCATCAGGAATGGCCACCTTCTTGCAACCATGGCTCAAAACCCCGATGTGATGGGCTATGAAGGAATCAAGACCGCTGTGAAGGCACTTAAAGGCGAACCTATCACCGCTGATTACGTCGACACTGGTGTCTCGGTTCTTCGAAAAGAAAACCTCTAAACGCAAAAAGGTTTAGCAACACTGTGGAGGGGCTGATGCCCCTCCCTTTTCTATTCCTTCCCTCTTTTGGTACGATACACTATGAAGATTCGCTACGCCCATACCAACATTATCGCCCACGATTACAAACTCCTTGCCTCGTTCTATCAAGACGTCTTTGGCTACACCCAAGTTGGACCTACAAGAGACCTGAGCGGCTCGTGGGTTAATCAATTAACAAACCGAGTGAATACCACGATTATAGGTGTTCACCTCGAACTGGAAGAAGGCGGCCCTACCCTTGAGATCTTCCAGTACGAGACAACCAAACCAAGTGATAAGACGATTAATACTTCCGGCTTCTCCCACATCGCCTTCGCTGTAGAAGACGTTACCCAAACAATCAATTCAATCATCGCCCACGGAGGCTCATCCTTAGGGGCCATCGCCGATGGCATGGTTGAAGGGGTGGGAATGATCAACGTCGCCTACGCCAAAGACCCTGAAGGGAACATCCTTGAGATTCAGAAGTGGGATTAATCGCGGTTCATCGCAAAGTCGTACTTTGGCGGAATCGGATATCTAGTTTTGATCTGCTCTCGTAATGAGGCGGTGATGACGTGCACCTCGTGAGCTTCACAGTACCGCAGTAAACACATCTCATCCCACAGCTCCTCTAATGGGGTTTCTCCCTCTCGGATGTGGGCCAGCGGCTGGTCAAACACTAGTTGCTGGATTAACTCTGGCTTTTTCTCCCATATGGCGATATGGGCGCGATAGAGCCGAAGATTTTCACTCACTTCAAGCCAGTGATTGGGTAGGTCATTGAGCACCACTAAGGCGTGCTCATACTTCTTCTCTTTCACTAAGAGTGCGAGGTATTCTTCAGCAATCGCCCAGTCATGCTCAAAGTCAACAAAGTCTCGGGCTTTTTCATACCACGCTAGAGCTGCTTGAACCTCCCCTCGACGCTTCTCTAATTGAGCGAGGTTGCGGGCGATGAACGCTGAAGGGTGTATGGTCAAAGCCTCTCTCCACACCGTTTCCGCTAAAGAGGTTCGCTCCTCCTCTAGGTAGATGATTCCTAGTAGGTAAAGAAGAGTAGCCCGCTCTGGTGATTCATTGAGCGCTGCTTCGAAGCGCTCTTTCCATTGGAGAGATATGGGTGGAAGAGGAAGGTTGATGATGTCAGGTGGCAGTTGGCCTGTTTGAAGGAAATGAAGATAGACCCGTTCCGGCTCTTTACAATCGATCGCCTCAAAACGAAACGCTGGAATACTCGCAGTGGGGGCAATTTGAGTTTCCAAGTACCCCCACCCTTCGCCCCGATATAGAATCTCACCCGGTGGAATGAGAGCCGCTTCGGCTAGCTGAGCATCATAGTCCGATAAAGTATTCACCGATATCTTCTGAAGGATTGCTTCTTCACTCCCCTTCCGGGCAACTTCATACGCTTTATGATGGGCTATTTCAGGATTTACAGTCAAAAGCCCAAAGGCCTGAGTCCACGCTACTGAACTCTTTTTCTTCAAAATCTCCCCGTGAAGCTGGGTTGGACTGGTGCCACTTTGGATCTCAACGTAGTCGATGTTGCTATCGGGGGAGAGGTAGCGCTGCCACCGCTCGCCACCACTGTGAACTCCCCAGCAGAACATCTTCCGATATGAAAGAGGATGCGTTGAGACTTCAAACAATCCTTTGCCATCCCGACTAAGGGCACATTCCCACGGGAGTTCATCCTCCTCACAGGTGAAGAAGTATTCATTGGAGGCTGCGAAGCGATTGGGGTATGAGACATCAAGACCAGGATAAATCGGCATCGTTGGCATCTCCATCGCCCCGAAGAGTCGCTCGTTATTCTCAGCATATGGATCGAGGTAGAGCGCCTTGGAATTAGAAGCGAGAACCCGGAGGCAATCATCACTTTCTACGGCGATATTGACCCAGCTGTAGAGAGAAACATCTTCAATAGTGGGATTATGGACTGCGGTATGGGTAACTAGGTAACGATTACGAAGGTGAAAGTCAATGTGAAAATAGAGTTTCTTTGCTCGCTCAAAGGAGTAGAGGCGAAGAAACGTACGCCCCTCTTTATCCTTTTGGCTACTGAAATGGAGCGGAAGGCTCGATGAGAAAGCGTGGCCATACTGACCGATGTTCCACTCAATTCCCCCAGCAAACCACGCATCTAAGATTCCAAGGTTTCCGACTTGGAGGTTTTTATTGGCGTAGAGGAGTTCGCGCTCTTCTTTTTTATCAAAAAGGCTGATGAGCCTCCCACCAAGGGAGGGTAAAAAGGTGGCTTGAAGGTATTCATTATCAAGGACGATTGCCGGTAGCTTGGAGGGAGTGCGCGCACGGTCATACCGGTCGAGCATCGGGTATGGTAATGCCCGCCTTCCACAATCGAGGCCAAGGTAGCGGTGATACTGCTGCGGGACGTCATCTTTCAAGCGCACAGGAAGATCATGCTTTGGATCGCGAAATGATGGTAAAGGGTTCATCCCTTGAACGAGAGCGGCATTGGCTTGGTACGTCGTCTTCGTAATGGTAATCATAGCAACTCCTAAAAAAGCTTAATATCCATATCGCGCATTAAGGCTATTTGATTTCGAGTACGAATAAGATTATGACTCTCATACTCAATGTGATAGTACGTATCCCCATTGAGGTAGTCGGTTAAAAAGCGCACCGCCATAATTTGGGTGATGTTTCGCCCCGACTCAACAACTAAAGCTCGTTCACGCTCGGTGAGAAACGGTGCGTTGGAGAAATACCCGTCGAGTAAGGCATTGTGAAGGGCGGTGTCAAAGTGAACAAGGGAAAGGTCTTTCTCATCCTCAACAGCGGTAGTTGTTGCGCTACGAATCATATCCCCAGTATCAAAGAGAATTGTCCCAGGCATGACGGTATCAAGGTCGATGATACATAGTGCTTCTTTTCCATCCTCACTGAAGAGGACGTTGGAAATCTTCGTATCATTGTGGGTAACTCGAATCGGAAGCTCCCCGTTTTGAAGCCCATCAGTGAGCACGTACCCGCGCTCTTGGTTATCAAAGAGGTATTCTAATTCATCGCGAACTAAAGAAAGCCGGTCCTGGTAGTTCGTCTTCATCGCTTTATCAAGAAGTTCATACCGACTTCGCATGTTGTGAAAATCAGCGATCGTTGGATAGAGGCGTGAGCCATCAAAATCAGCGAGCTGGGTTTGAAAGGTCCCAACTGCTTGGCCAAGAAGGTACGCCTCCTCAGGTCGTTGAACAGTTTTAATCGTTTTCACCCCGTCGATGTAGCGGTAGGTCCGCCAATAGTTACCATCGTCATCTTTGTAGTAGAGGGAACCATCACGAGTCGGTATGATCGTTAAACACCGCTTTGAGTAATCGTCGTACTGCAGGGCAAGTTTTTCTTGAATGTGGGAGGTAACGAGGTTGATATTCGCCATCACCTCTGGAGGATTTTTAAAGACAAAGTGGTTGATCCGCTGGTGGGTATAGCGAGTGATCGCATCTTGAGTCTCAAACGTTGAGAAGAACGTATCGTTGATGTGTCCTTCAGTATTCCGTTGAAGAGAGACGAGTCTCCCTTCGGTAGTAAAATGAGCTAATATTGCTGTTAAATGGCGTCGGTGCATGAATAATCCTTGGGTGTAACACTAGCCTTTAATCGCGCCCGCGGTAACTCCTTGGATAATTCGCTCAGAGAGGAATATATACAAGACAAACGTTGGGGCAAAGACGATAACAACTGAAGCGAACATGCCGCCCCAGTCGCCAGTATAGCGCATTGCTTGAATCATATTAAATAAACCCACTGAAACGGGTCGGACAGTAGTCTTATTAGCAAAAATCATCGACATGAAGTATTCATTCCAAATCGTGATGAAATTGAAGACCGTCACGGTAATAATTCCCGGTTGAATGAGGGGAAGCATAATCCGCCAGAACGTTCCCATCGGCGAACACCCATCAATTGCCGCTGCTTCCTCGTAGGTAGATGAGAGATTCTTAAAGAAGGAAAGGAGGAAGAAGGTGGCAAAGGGGACGTTCATTGAGACGTAGAGGAAGATTAATAGCCAGCGGTTATTTGTTAATCGGAGCCTGCTGATTAGCCCAAAGAGTGGCATAACAATCATGATTGCAGGAATACCAAGGGCACTGGCAATCATATTTTGAATGAGTAGATTTCCTTTAAAGCGAAACCGACTGAGAACGTACGCTGCAGGAGAGGCGATCAGGATAATTACCGTACAGCTGACTGCTGTGTAGAGAACAGAGTTCATAAAGTACACAGAAACTTTCTGCGTCCGCCACGCTCGGGCGTAGTTATCAAAGTGGAACCCACTTTCAAACTTAAACATGTGATCACTGAAGATCTCTTGACTTGTCGACAGCGAAGCAAATAAGACCCAGCTAATGAGGACAAAGGTGAAGACAACCCAGCCAATAATGAGGATGTAGGAGGGAATTAAGCGCTTTTGATTGCGCATTTCAAAGGTAACTGCTTTCTTAGCCATTCTGCGCCTCCTACAGCTCAACATCATCGTTACGTACGATGAGGTTTGTTAACATAAAAGCGATAATGACGATAATCATCATAATCACCCCAATACCAGCTCCTGCCCCACTATTGCGAACTGTGGCAGTTGAGGCTGAGGAACCGAAAACAATTTCATACATATAGTTCATTGGAGCAACAGTTGCATTGGAAAGGTTCACTGGGCTGAAGAGTTGCCCCCACACAAAGAAGCCAACGGTAAAGACCGTCCACATCACGATGTTCGTTCGGAAACACCCCCGAAGGAATGGGAGGGTGATCTTAAAGAAGCGCTGGAAGACATTTGCCCCTTCGATGAACGCTGCTTCTACGTAGTCGCGAGGGATCTGCTCGATACTCGCCATGAAGATGAGCATGTGATATCCAACCATTCCGAAGCTATATGCAACGAGCATCGACCAAAACAAATTACCAGGACCGGTCCACAGTGTTTCACTTAATGTTTTAAGACCGAGGGTTGAAAATATATTGTGCAGTAATCCATAGGAGGAGTTATAAACGTAGTTAATCCACATCGTTCCCATTGCAATCGCTGAAACGACGTTGGGAAGGTAAATAACACTACGGAAAAAACGAACGAGTCGCATTCCATTGGTCAATGAAACAGCGAAAAAGAGAGCAACAGCCATCACTCCAAAGCCACCAACAAGCCAGATATTGAGGATGTTCCGCATTGCCTGACGGAAGATTGCTGTTGAGAATAAAGTGCGATAGTTTTCAAATCCATTAAAACGCCACGTAGAAATCGAATCCGAAACGGACTCGACTTTAAAGAAGCTCATGATCGTCGTTCGCACCGAAGGATAAAGAAAGACTAAGATGTAACACAACACTGCCGGAGCCAAGAACGTGATAATCATGGTTCGGTTTCGTTTCATAGTAGTAACCCAAAAAGAAGTTAGTTGCCCCCAAAAATCAGGGGGCAACTGACCGTAGTACTAGCGATTCATCGCTTGGTAGAAGCCTTCAGCATCGAGCTGACCTAAGATGAGCTTCGCAAAGTTTTCTTTAATCTTCGCGTTCACATCAGCAAGGTTTTCCATTCCAACAGCCCACGTCATCCATTTGGTGGTGTTATCGATGATGGTCTTTGCTTCGGCAGTTTCTTTTGGCCAAGCGCTATCTTTGCCCATCGGGACTCCCAAGCTCTCTTTTGCTAATTCGCCGTCCCACTTTCCAGTGGTCATGTACACGACAAATTGGAATGCTTCATCAGCAACTGTGGAGTTGACGTTAATTCCAAAGCATTGAGCTCCGTAGTTATTCGCCTCAGTTCCAACCCCAGTGGGCTTAATTGCGGGATAGGCAAAGGCACCCCAGTTCATGTTCGGAGCGTTACCCTTAATCTCGTTGGGAAGCCACGTCCCATTGAGGTACATTGCAACTTTACCAGCGGCAATCTCTTCAATCTGCCCAGCAGGAAAGATGTTGGAGGCAGCTTGACGGCTGATGTAGCCTTTTTTAGCAAAGTCGCCCCAAATCTGACCAAATTCACGAACGGCTGGATCTTTAAAGTCATTGTTATCCGCCATCGCTAAGGTTTTCTCATAGCCAATCATTCGTGAAAGGTTATAGCCAAAGAACGCTGCCATGTACGCATCATCAACGGTAATTGGGGTGATACCAGCACTCATGAGCTTGGCACATACACTTTCAAACTCTGCCCATGTCTTGGGGGTCGTTGTAATTCCTGCTTTCGCAAAAAGATCTTTGTTGTACATGACAACGAAGGCAAACGGCTGATACGGTGCGCTCTTCAGCGTTCCACCACCTTCAGTACGGGCCAGATCAAGAAGCGCTGTAGCAACAGCGTCTTTGTACGGCAACCCACCAGTTGTTGGATAGCTCTTCGCTACGTACTCCTCTAAAGGAAGGAGATACTTTCCCCACGTGGAGTTTACTCGGGAGATATCTTCATCAAAGATGTCGATTTTCTCACCAGCATCCAGGGCGGGTTGTAACGTTTTTCGGATTTCACGGCCGTTGAAGACCACGTCGATTTTGATTCCCGTCTCTTTTTCAAACGCAGCAGCCGCATCGGCGATGACCAACCCTTGGGGCTCGACTTCGTTCCACATCGACCAGTACGTTACTGTTTTCTTGCCACTTTTAGCCTCGGAACCTCCACCAGCAAAGAGGGGAGTTACAAGCAGAAAAGCAACAAGCAGAATAATAAATACTTTTTGTTTCATGACACACTCCTTTTGATCATTAAACACTTGGTTGAGAAGCTTCCATCTATAAGTATACCCTCTTTTATCGTCGTGATTTATCTAATAAAACATATTATGTGTCTAATTTACCACACGCTACAAACCTTTCTGTATCGAGGCGTTTTACCCTACAACCCTCTATAGTACTAGGATTTACTCTACGAGATAGAGGCGATATACTCGAAGAATGGAACCAAAGATTAATGGCTTTACCCCAATCACAATGGATATTGCAATTGATGTCACTCATTTCGTTACATTTCACTATTTTGAGTATCCCCATAAGTTTGTGTTTGACGGTGAAAAACACGATTTCTGGGAGCTCCTCTACGTAGATAAAGGAGTCGTCTTTGTAGGTACTGGAGGCGATGATCGTCACCTCCTCCGCCAAGGCCAAATGATCTTCCACAAACCCAATGAGTTTCATACCGTTGAGTGTGATGGAATTATTTCCCCTGGCTTGGTCGTCGTTTCCTTTGTCTGTAACAGTGAAGCGATGAAGTTCTTTGAGAATCGAGTTCTTCGGATCACCCAGCGAACTCGAAGTTTAATGAGTGCCATCATCCAAGAGGCGAAGAAGTGCTACGTCACTGACCTAGCTGACCCCTTCTTCACCAAACTTGAAGCACGGCAGCCAAAGCCCTTTGGGAGTGAGCAACTCATTAAGAATTACTTTGAGGCGTTTCTCATTGAACTCATCCTCCAAGGCGGACGAGAGGAGACGATTTTAGGGACAACTCAAGCCCAAGACCGGCGAATTCGCTTTGAAGTGGCCAACGCTTATTTAGCGAATCATTTAAGTGATAACATCACCCTCGATGATGTTTGTAATCACTGTTCGATGAGCCGTTCTCTCGCCCAGCAGATCTTTAAATATGAAACGGGCAGTAGTGTTATGCAGTGGTATACCCGTCTACGAATTGAGAAAGCAAAGCAGTACATCCGTGAGGGCAAAGGTAATATGACAACCATCGCCTATCGCCTAGGATTTAGTTCAATTCACCACTTTAGCCGACAATTTTCCAAGCTTGAGGGGAAGAGTCCCACTGAATATGCCCAGTCCATTACCAGCCTCACAAACAAGGATCGGATCCTTCTATAAGGTCAATCCTTTTGTCCATATACACTTACCTCCCCCCTTTCCTTTGATTCAATTTTACGTAATACTACAGTATCTTTCCAAAGCGACCTAGGAGGCACCTATGCAACATATTCCACATACCCTAATATCGGTAATTGTGAACAAAGGTATGGCTGAAGAGGTTATGGAAGCGGCCCGAGGCGTCGGAGCGACGGGGGGAACGATCATCCCCGCCCGCGGTACTGGTAAAGAAGAAGACGTTAAATTCTTTGGCTATCCCCTCGTTCCTGAGAAGGATATGCTCTTAATCTTAGCTGGAGCTGACCAAACAGGGCGAATCTTAGAGGCGGTTAACAACCTCCCAATTCTTTCAACACCGGGAACAGGCATCGCCTTCTGTGTTGATGTTGAGCGCTTCATGGTCTTCGGAGCGCCACAAAACTCAATGTTCTAAGATCGAATTTGATAGACAAACCCATAGCGGTAGTGTAAAACTACAGTTATGGGATTACTGTCAAAAAGGTCACTTTTCGCCAGAATTGCCATTCCCACATGGGGACGGTGGGTTGTCCGACGAAATAACATCGTTGGTGAAGGCCTTGAGGCGATGGCTGAGATTAAGCCCCCGTACCTAGTGTTATGTAATCACGCCCACACCCTCGACCCTTTTTTTATATCTATCCTCAGCCCTATGGATATTCGCTGGGTCGCCGGGGCGTATCTCTTTAAGCTCCCCTTTTTAGCTACGCTCCTTCATCACCTCGTTGGGGCGATCAGTAAGCAGCAGGGGCGCAGTGACATGCACATGATGCGCCAAATCACCGCCGCGTTTAAGAAAGGGGATGTTGTTGGAATCTTCCCCGAAGGAACCCGAACGTGGGATGGGGAGCCGGTGGGCTTTGACCCTTCACTCGCTAAGCTCATTAAACTCTTCAAAGTCCCCGTCGTTCTTTTAAACTTTGAAGGTCTCTACGGAATCAAACCCAGATGGACCGATTACCGCCGCCGGGGAAGAGTCACTCTGCGCTT
>Ga0265293_10014159_pt1 | contig 10179 bp, 5 predicted proteins | sample Munlanlewell138R_FD_192505 | JGI IMG/M metagenome (GOLD analysis project Ga0265293, IMG submission 192505) | Leachate microbial communities from a municipal landfill in Southern Ontario, Canada - Leachate well 138R | ecosystem: Engineered > Solid waste > Landfill > Unclassified | place: Canada...
AGCGAGACCTCCAGGATCTCCCCCGACCGCAGGAGGTCGACAGCTCTCGTGAACGTGCGGGGGAGTTCCACGACATAGCGTCCATCCTCGATATAAGGGCCGGCAAAGACCCCGTCGTGGACGTACTTATCGACGAACTTCATGGCGTTCTCCGGCGACCAGACCGGCGGTCCGATGTGGCGCCGCACCACAGGGACCTCTTCTGCCATCAGTTCAAAGAGGAGCATGCAGTGGTCTTTCTGCATGCAGGTATCGATCCGGTTCGCCGGAAACCCGCTCCGATCGAGGAGCTCAAGGATCGATCCAGCCGATTTCCGGAGCTGGGGGACCACCGTATCCGCCGTGTAGCCGGGTGTTGCAAAGGTTATCGTAAAGAGATACGTCCCCCGCGCCGCAAGCAGGCGGGCGAAGACCTCCCGGCTGAGTAGCGGGGGGGGTGGCCGGCAGAAGAACATGTCCGAGGGCTCTTTCAGGTAGCCGCGGGCGAGTTCGACGAACTCAAACATCCGTGAGACCGTGAGCGCCGCTGCGACGTTTCGCTCCGGGTCGACGGGATCGATGACGACAAGCGGTTCATCGAACTCCTTCGTCCCGTGACGCTCGATATCGATGACCTCCCCCGGCACCCAGCGGGCGGCGGCCTCGAGGAACGGGCGGAACCCACCGTAGTAGATCGTCAGGATCTCGCAGAGGTAGCCTGAGAACCCCCCGGTCATATGGTCAGACCCGTAGACCCCACCGGCCTTCGCAAACTGCTTTGCGAGGAGGATATCGTCGACGTAGCCGTCGATATGAGCCCGGATGTACCGGGTGTGAAACGGTGTCCGGTCTACGGCGCTCTTGATCTCGGTGGCGCTCGCCACGGCGTAGCAGGGGACGAGATCGATATCGAGCGAGTTGATCGTCGCGTTGATGTAGGGGTGTTCCGCGTACTTCTCGCGCCAGGTCGCGCCGAACTCCTCTGCGATCCGGCGTGCCAGGGACAATCCCTTCTCCTGCAGGTCCTCCCGCGAGAGGGAGGGATCGAAGAGCATGAAGACGTCGAGGTCCCGGTCGCCCCGGACGAATGTATCGCGGGCGACCGACCCGACCATCATCGCCTCCGCAATACCGGACTGTTCCACCGCCTCGATCAGGCGCCCTCCAATCGTCCTGATATATGCCCGTTCCTCCGGCGTGGGGCGGATCCGCCTGAGCACCTCCTCTTCACAGGGGCACCGGGTCAAAGCGCTACCTCCGCGAGGTCCTCGTAGATCGCCCCCCGGGGCGTAAGCGTGCTCTTCTTGAGTTTGATACTCTCCACCCGGAACCTCCCGAGCGGTTCACGGGGCATACATGCTACCTGCCGGAGAAGCGAGGGGTGGAACTCCTTCACCCGGGCAAGCGTTACGTGGGGTCGGAAGGGACGGCGCTCACGGGGGAACCCGAGCGGCTCGAGGAGGTCGTCCACCTGCCGGGCGAGGGCGGCGCTCTCCCCGGCGTCGGTGACATCGCACCAGACCACCCGCGGCCTCCGTGGGGGGTTGCAGACCGCGCAACCGATCGTTATTTCGAAGGGCGCGGCCCTGACCGCCCGGAGCGCCTCGATGACCGCCTCGATCGTTTCGGGTGCGACCTCCCCGAGGAACTTCACCGTGATGTGAAGGTTTCCCGGGTCGACGATCGAGAGGCGACCACCGGACTCCGCCAGGGTCGCCCGGGACTCGCGAGCCCGTTCGCGGATCTCTTCGGGCAGATCGATTGCAACAAACGTCCTGACCATGGTATTGTACCTATCGTGCCTCACCCTACAAAAGGTGATTGACGGGTGGGGGCCGGCGCCGGGTTCCGGTAGCTGCATGCCCTATAATAAAAACCCACAGGCCCCATATCAGAGCAGATATATCAGACCAACACAAAACCATAACGACCAAATCCGGGGGTATGACTATTTCCGATACAGCGCAATTCATCGTATATACACTAGAATTCTGCCCAAACTGTGAGATCTTAAAAGAGTTCCTGGCCTCCAGGGGAGCGTCCTACACCGAGTGCGACATGACGTCCATCGAAGCGCTGACAGAACTCCGTATGAACGGCGTATTCGTTCAGGAAGCGCCGGTGCTCCAGAAAGATGACGCCTTCTATACATCCGGCGATCTCTTTCCCGGCGGCGCGTTCCAGGAAGACTTTGTCGCCGACCTGATCGCGGAGGCATAAGGTTGGTCCGCAAGTCGACGCAGACGACCATATTTGGGGAGTTCGTCCCCGTCCTCCCCAAAGTCCGGACATCACGGGGCTACCTCCTCGACTGGGACAGGAACCGGATCGTCCGGCAGATCCTTGAGGAGACCCGTCTGGTCGAGGTCTTCTACGGCTACGAGGGTGCCGATGAGGAGATTGCGAAGGATATCGCACGAAGGGTCGAGAAGAAGATCCAGATGCTCGGCCTTCAGTCGCTCTCCGGGCCGCTGATCCGCGAGATCGTCAACATGACGCTCCTTGAGCGCGGGCTTACCTCCTACAGAAACGTCTGCACCCGGGTGGGAACCCCGGTCTTTGATGCACACCTCATCGACGTCGGACGGGGGTTTGAGGCGCGGGATAACGCCAACCTCCAGGAGAACGCCGAGACGTCGCACAAGAAGAAGGCCGACAAGATCAGTAAGGAGCAGTACCTCCTGCAGCTCCCCCCTGACCTCGCGGACCACCACCTCCGCGGCGACCTCCACATCCACGACCTGGAATATTTCGGGACGAGGCCGTTTTGCATCGATGGGAGCACGGCCATACCGGTGATGGAGAGTGGGCGCATCAGGAGCATCCTCCCGGCGGAAATCCCCTTCTCCGGCGATGAGTGGCGCCCTGAAGATCTCTCCGCGCTCACACCAGGTGGCTGGAGACGGGTGAGCAAGGTGACCCGCCGGCGGGTGAGTCCGGGCGAGATGCTCCTGATCCGGACGTTGAGCGGGCGATCGCTCTCGGTCACCGGCGAGCACCGTATACCGGTAAAGACCGATGACGGCATGGTCATCCGCCGTGCCGATGAGGTGCGCGCAGGGGATACGCTGTACGGGATCCCAAAGACCGATGCCATCCGAGGAGAGACGATAGAGGCGATCGACCTCGTCCGGGAACTCGCAACATCGGTCCCGGCCCACCTCCTCAAGAACGTCTACGCCAGGGGTGCCGGCGATATCTTTGCAGACGTGGTGCGAACCGGGAAAGCCTCCTCATACACCGATATATCCCGGGCGCTCGGAGTCGAACACCAGGAACAGTGGTACACCCGGGGGATCATGCCGATCGCCCATTTCGCCGCCCTCTCCCACCGTTACGGCATCGAAGATTACGGGGGGGTCACCATCGGTGCTACCGGGAGCAGGGATGAGCTGCCGGCGATCCTCACGCTTACACCGGAACTCATCAGGCTTCTCGGGTTCTTCACCGCCGAAGGAAACTACAACGTATCGCCTGAGGCCGGGCAGTACAACCTGGCGATCACCGGGAACGCACGGGCTCCCGCAGTCCAGGCGGCGGCAACACTCACCGGCGGGAGTCCCGACACTGCGACCATCTACGAGGTTGAGGCAGAGCGCAGCCGGGCCATAGAGGTCACCCCCGGCGGAGAGCTCAACCACCTCCTCTTCCGCTACGTCTTCGGCATCCCGGAGGGGGCGGCAGGAAAACGCCTCCCGGGAATAGTATACCACGTAAGCGATCTCCTCCTCCACGAGTTCCTCTCGGCCCTCTTCACCGAGGATGGTTCTGTGGATTACCACCCCGGGAAGCCGGACTGCACCATCAGCTATACCACCACCTCCCCGGCGCTCCGGCAGGAACTCTCACTCCTGCTCGCCACGCTCGGGATCACCCCTCAGATCGTCGAGATCTGCGATGAAGACCAGCCGACGCTCTACCGGATCCAGTTCACCGGCCGGGAGATGATCGAGACATTCGCCCGGTACGCTACATTCTTTGACAACCGGCAGGATCACATCGACGGCTTCCTCTCTGCGGTAAAGGAGGGAGAGAGGCAGGAGCAAAACGAGACCGTCGTCGGGGTCTCGCCGGCGGAGTCTACCGGCGAGTACGTCTACGACCTCTTCCTCGTCGGCGACGGAACCGAGGAGAGCCATACGTTCTATGCCTCCGACGGCCTGCTCATCCACAACTGCCAGGACTGGGACCTCCGGTACTTCTTCTACTACGGCCTGATGCCCGACGGCAACGGGACGAAGGCGTCGGTCGCCGGCCCGGCAAAGAGGGCTGAGGTCGCAGTGCTCCATGCGGTCAAGGCGCTCGGGTCGGCCCAGACGAACTTCGCCGGTGGCCAGGGTTACTACAACTTCCTGACGTTCATGGCCCCGTTCCTGGAGGGGATGGAGTACGAGGAGGTCAAGCAGCTGATGCAGATGTTCGTCTACGAGATGACCCAGATGATGGTCGCGCGGGGCGGCCAGGTGGTCTTCTCGTCGGTCCAGCTCTCCCCGGGTGTCCCCACCCTCTGGAAGGACAAGCCCTGCGTCTACCGTGGCAGGGTCTGGGATGGAGAGCAGGCGCCGCTCAGGACATACGGCGAGTTCGAGCGGGAGGTCAGGCTCCTCTTCAAGGCGCTGATGGAGGTCATGCTTGAGGGAGACTACTGGGGGAAACCCTTCTCCTTCCCGAAGCCCGAGATCAGCATCGAACCCGATTTCCTCATCGAGGACGAGGAGTTCAACCGGGAGCACCCCGATCTCCCGACCTACCGCGACCTCTACCTGATGACGTTTGAACTGGCATCCAAGTACGGCACCCCCTACTACGACAACCAGATCCCGCCCTACCGGGGTGCCGGGGAGGGAATATCCTGCTACCAGTGCCTCGCGGGCGATGAACTGGTCCCGGTGGCCGATAGCAGTGGTGCGATCACCGTCAGGGCGATCGGCGACCTCTTCGACGCCGCAGCAAAGGGCGGAAAGCGGGTCGATTCGTTCGGCACAGAGCTTGCCTACTACGATGGTATGGCCCCGAGCGTCGACTTCTCGACCCTTGGGGCGTCGCTCCGCCCGTTCCACGGCATCATGCGGCAGCGCTACACCGGCGACCTCCTCAAGATCACCCTGGAGTCCGGCCGGCAGATCACGGTCACGCCCGATCACCCGGTGTACGCCGTGGATGGAGGGAGGTATGTCAGGATGACGGCGGATGACCTCGACCGCGGCGATTACCTGCCGGTGATGAAGGTCGGCGGGTTTTCTGAGGCGCGGGTCGATGAGATCGATGTCGCAGATCTCATCGCCGGCGCGGGCTACGCCGATCAGATCCGGGCCACGGGCGACCGGGTGAAGATCCGCGGCACAAGTCATCCCGGCCTGCCCCGCACCCTCCCGGTCGACCGTGACCTCGCGGTGTTCCTCGGCTACTATCTCGTCGCAGGGTCAAACAACCAGTCGGGGCGGCGGTATACGGTCACGCTCTCCTTTGAGGCGGGTAGGTCCGGCCTTTCAGCGGACGCCGCCGCACGCATCCGCACAGTATTCGGGTATGAGCCGAAGATCATCGAATCGCCCACGGGGATCGAGGTCACTATCAGGAGTAAGCTCATCTATCTGCTGGTCAACGCTCTCGGATGTGGCTCCTCTGCCAACGAGCGGTCGGTGCCTGACCTCCTCTTCAACATCGACCGCGCCCGGGTCGGCGACTACCTCGGCACGGCCTTCCGTGCCGGCAAGAAGAAGATCTCCAGGCGCCAGGCCCGGAGCATCAGGCTGAAGATGACCTCCCGGGATGCCGCCCGGAGGCTGGTCTGGCTGGCAGGCGAGATCGGCGTCCAGATGACCTACGCCGAACGGGATATGAGAGTCCGGTGGAGCGGTGACATGCAGAAGGTCCACGTCTGTAGCATCACGGCCCAGGACCAGATCAACCGGTTCTGCGCAGAGACGGGATACAACGCGGGGTCGACCATCGGGAGGCTGGCTGATGGTGCATTCACCCATCTCCCGAGGGGTGGGGGAGGTTTTGAGCGCACCGCCATCGCGTGCGCCGGCAGGTACCAGGCCGGGGGACTCGATGGGATCCAGGTCTCGCTCTTCCTCCCGCCCGCCGCCGGGCAGATCGCCTGTGGCGATGTCCACCCGCTCCGCATCCGCTCGATCGAACCGGTGACGTCCGACGGCTACGTCTACGACCTCGTCGATGTCGCCGGGACCCATACCTTTGCAAACGCGCTCGGCATCGTGACCGGAAACTGCTGTGCCTACCAGTTCTCGGCACTCGCGGATGAGGATGATGAGTTCGAGGACAAACTCTACTTCCGGGAGGGGAAGCACTTCTCGATGGGTTCCTGGCAGGTGATGTCCATCAACTGCCCGCGGGCGGCGTATAAGGCGGAGGGGAACCTGGATCGGCTCGTCGCAGAACTGAAGGCGCTCATGGATACCGCCGTCGAGCTCTACCGCATCAAGAGGCGCTGGATGTCGCTTATCCGGACGAACGGGCGGATGCCGTTTGCGATGCAGCGCCCGAAGGACCCGAACACCGGTGAGCGCGGGGAGATCGCTGTAGACCTCGACGGGCTCGTCTACACCATCGGCGTGGTCGGCGTCAATGAGATGGTCGAGCACTTCACCGGCCACCAGCTCCACGAGTCGAGGGATGCGTTCCGCCTCGCCGTCCGGACCATGACGGAGCTTGAGATGTACGCCCGCGAGCTCTCGACGAAGCACAACATGACGATAGCGCTCGCCCGGACCCCGGCGGAGACGACCGGTCAGCGGTTCGCGGTCGCAGACCTCCTCGACGAGCGGTTCAGGGATCACGCGATCAAGGTCGTCAAGGGCGATGCCGATTCGGCACTCGATATGCTCGGAACATCGCTCGATCTCCCCATCTACTACACGAACGGAACCCACGTCACCCCGGCGGCCCCGGTCCCGCTCACGAAGAGGATCGAGATCGAGCATGTCTTTTTCCCGATCGTGGACGGCGGGAACATCTTCCACATCTGGCTCGGGGAGGCGCGACCCGATCCCCGGGGGCTTATGGAGATGGCGATGAACCTCTGCCGGACGACTCAGATCGGTTACTTCGCCTTCACCCGGGACCTGACGGTCTCTCTCAAGGAGTACCGCGAGCTCAAGATCGGGCACGAGAGGCCCGGGAAGGTGGCTGGAACCTCGCCGGCGGCAGACCGGGCGGGTGCCTGACCGATATCATACCCTTTTTGGTTCTTGAAGGAGACCCTGATAGCAGATCTTCGTTAAAAAGAGTGAGATGTTACCTATGATCGATCTAGCGACCCCACTCCTGGCCATCGATGTCGGCAGGGGCACCCAGGATATCCTGGTCTATGAGCCCGGCCGGTCGATCGAGAACAGCATCAAACTGGTCCTCCCCTCCCCGACCGTGGTGGTGGCCGGGAAGATCCGGCAGGCGACCAGGGCCGCACTCCCGGTCTTCCTGGACGGATCTTTGATGGGCGGCGGTGCAAACACCGGTGCGATACGAAAACACCTCGCACAGGGCCTCCCGGTCTACGCCACGCCCGGGGCCGCGGGAACCCTCCACGATGACCCGGAGAGGGTGCGGGCGATGGGGATCGGGATCCGGGAGACCCCGCCGGAGGGCGCGGTGGTTGTCCGAACAACCGATTACATGAGGTCTGAGATCGAGAGCGCGCTCTCCCTCTTCGGCGTCGGGTACCCGGAGAGTGTCGCGGTCGCGGTCCAGGATCACGGCTACTCACCGCACCGGAGCAACCGTATCCACCGGTTCGAGCTGATGCGGGAGCAGCTGGATGCCGGGGACTGGGATATACTCTCACTCGTCGCGGATCCGCCGCTCGCCGATATGACAAGAATGCAGGCGACGCTACAGCAGGCCCCGGGAGCGCTCGTCACCGATACCGGGCCGGTCGCACTCATCGGGGCGCTCTGTGATGCGAGGGTTCGGCAACAGGCAGAGGAGGGGGTCATCCTCGTCAACGCCGGGAACGGCCACACCCTCTGCTTTGCCCTGAAGGGCCGGGAGATCTACGGGCTCTTCGAGCACCACACCGGCGCTCTCGACGCGGGGCGACTGCAACGCTATATCAAGAAACTCGCCGCCGGCACACTGACGTCGGAGGAGATATTTGATGACGGCGGCCACGGGGCGGCGGTCAGGAAACCGCTCACCACCGATGCCGTGGTCATCACCGGACCAAACCGGCTCCGGTTGATGCCGGAGGCCTACCAGGCGGCGCCCTTCGGGGATATGATGCTCTCGGGTTGCTTCGGGCTTGCGCACCTCTGGAAGGAGTTCCGGGAAGACTAACCTCCCCCGGTGAGCATCCTGAGAAGACCGTTGAAGAACCCGAGGATTGCATCAAACAGTGATGACGTCGTGGCCGACATCCCCACCCCGGCCATCCCCTCTTCTGCATAGAGAGCCTCAAGGTCACCTCTCCCGAGAGCCTTCGTGGTATCGAGGTGCCCGGCCGCCCCGGTAACGATCTGGTCGTGGCTGATGCTCCGCTTCCATGCATCAGGGATCGTCTCGGAGGGGAGGAGGGTTGAGTCCTGGATGCCCACGAGCGTGTAGAGTTGAGGAAGGGACGACTCCCCGCTCCCGGCCCCGGCAGGCCTGATGGCGATCACCGGATCTGAGAACCCCATCGACGGGTGCTCCTGATCGCCGGCGAGGGCGAAGGCCCGGAAGGAGAATATATCGGGGGTAGTCGTCAGGCTGGTTATCCGCCGCTCCTCGATGAGGGTGAGGTCCTCAAGCGTCAGCCTCCCGGTGCGGGTGAAGACCGAGAACTCCCAGACAGCCCGTTCCCCGTCGCGGAGTTCGCCGGGCTCTGAGGTCCGGGTGATCTCATAGACGCCGGTCTCGCACGGCGGAGGCGCCAGGGCGATATACACCGGGTCGTCGCCCGTGATCGTTGTGTTCCTGGCCTCGACCGTCACGGTGATGGTGAACGTCTCCCCCTCAAACGCCACCCGGGGGTGCCGGCCGCCGAGGCGCATGGCGACATCGAGCAGCCACTCCAGGTTCGCCGTCTCAACACCGTTTCTCGTGAGGGAGACGTCCCCGGGGGTCCTGTCGAGGATCACACCGACGCCGCTGACGATCAGGCCATCGCGCGGAACAGTGGGTGTCGACGCCGCCGGAGATCGGTCTTCATCCGGGGTGTAGGTCGTTCCGGGACTGACGACCTGGTGGGTGCTCAGGACCAGCGGGCGGTGGTGGGACTTATGTGATTTTGCCAGTGTCGCACCCGGCCGGGGTAGAGCGTCCTTCTCCAGGGTCGGTGTAGTCTCTGCCTCATCGTCATCGGTATCATCGGTATCATCAGCCGCTACAGCAGGTTCTGCTTCACCGTTATCGGTGGATGCATCCCCTCCTGTTACCGGCGCCGGGGTGGCAGTAGCGTTTTCGCCCGGCATCTCTTCAGTCCCGTCATCGCCAGGGGGCATGGTCACCTCCGCGGCGGGTGCCCCGACTGTCGCATTTGTAGTCGGCGTCTCTTCAGTCCCGTCATCGCCCGATGGTGGTATGACCGGTTCCGTGACGAGCACCTCAGCTGTCGCATTTTCGGTCGGCGCTTCTTCTACTCCGCTATCATCAAGGGGTGCGAGCGTCTCCCTGGTGGGCACCCCGACCGTAGCGCTTTCGCCCGGCGTTATCCCCCAGGTCACCAGGTCGGGCTCATTCTCCGTCACGTTTTTTTCCTTCGATACAGCAGGTGTGGAAGTCTCTCCGGGTTCAACCGCCGCAGTCCCATCCGGCGTGAGGAAAGCCACAGGCATCTTTGGGATGACCGGCTTTTCGCCTCCGACTTCCTTATCGGGCGGCGCTGCCCCAACCGTTGCCGGGAGGGCGAGAAGGACAATCGTGACGGCGCAGAGTAGTACCGCCATGTACGTGAGTGTCGAGCGCTTCCGATCCCTCCACCCAGAACTTCGCGGACGTTTCCGGAGACCGACACCCGACTTCGCTACAGGCGGTGCAGGCACCCCTGTTTGCCTGGATCCACCGTTCATGGGAGGCCTATGAGGCATCCATCGGTATAAATAGTTTATGGGTGATTGCGGAGGTCTCCCCTCGTGGTAGGTGCCTTTGCGGTACGATCTCCCGGTTCCGGGGAATAACTAACATGTTCCGGAACAAACATTTGAAGCCAGTGACAACACCCATCGCACGGCCGTTCCTCAAGTGGGCGGGCGGAAA
>Ga0265293_10014161_pt1 | contig 10178 bp, 12 predicted proteins | sample Munlanlewell138R_FD_192505 | JGI IMG/M metagenome (GOLD analysis project Ga0265293, IMG submission 192505) | Leachate microbial communities from a municipal landfill in Southern Ontario, Canada - Leachate well 138R | ecosystem: Engineered > Solid waste > Landfill > Unclassified | place: Canada...
CGCCTGTATGGCGGTCTGAATGGTGTTTTGCGCGGAAATCACGATCACCGGCAGGCTGGGGCGCAACCGCGCGATCTGCGGCAGCGCGGCAATGCCATTGCCATCGGGCATCATCACATCGGTGATCACCAGATCGCCGCGCCCCTCCTCGACCCAACGCATCAACGTGACCAGCGACGAGGTCGCATGCACCTTGCAGCCCGCGCGCGTCAGCGCCTGGGTCAGCACCGTGCGGATCGTGCGATCATCATCGGCTACAAGAACAGTTCCATCCATCACTCAACTCCTCTCATACAGACACTGCACGCGCAGGATATCCCCGAGCGAAGCGAGGCCACGCCCAACGGGATGAGCTGCGCCCAAAGGGCGCGGCGAAGACGGGCGGGAGCGCCCTGCCCTATACTTGCGCCCTGCCCTATACCTGTGCGCCCCGCCCCATACCTTTCGCGCCGCCTCATGCCCGCGCGCCCGCATCCGGCGCCACCGGCAGCGAGATGCGAAACACCGTGCGCCCCGGCGCGCTTTCCACGCCGATCCAGGCAGCATGATCCGAAATGATCTTCGATACCAGCGCCAGCCCCAGCCCGGTGCCATTCTCGCGCCCCGACACAAAGGGCTCGAATATATCGCGCGCGATATCGGGCGGCAGGCCCGGGCCGTCATCGATGATTTCCACCTGCAGCGGCAGGGCGCTGGCGCTGCCATCCTTGTGGCGCAGGCGTAGCCCGTGATCATAAAACGTGCGCAGCCGGATCACCCCCCGCCCGGCACCGCCCATTACCGCCGCCTCGGCCGCATTGCGGATCAGGTTTGAAAACACCTGCAGCATCTGATCCGCATCCACATGGGTCAGCGGCAGCGAGGGGTCGAAATCCTCATCAAAGCGCATATGCGCGGCAAAGCCCACCATCGCCGATTTGCGCGCCCGGTCCAGCAGATCATGCAGGTTGACCGCGGCCCGCACCGGCGGGCGCAGATTGCCGAATTGCTCAACCTGATCAAGCAGCGCCACGATCCGGCGCGATTCCGCCACGATCAGATCGGTCAGCTCGCGGTCTTGCGCCGGCAGCGACATGGCCACAAGCTGCGCGGCCCCGGTGATGCCTGCCAGCGGGTTCTTGATCTCATGCGCCAGCATTTCCGCCATGCCAATGGCAGATCGTGCCAGCGCGCTTACCGGGCGCACCCGGCCCAGACGTCCCGCAATCTCGCGCGGTTCCAGCAGCACCAGCAACGTGCCCGCTTCGGCCCCCAAAAGCGGCGCGATCTGCATGTTGCAGGCCACCGGCGCGGCCTGTCCGCCCGATATATCCACGCGGTTGATGAAAGTCGCCGCCCCATCGCGGCGCACGCGGGCAAAGACATCCTCAAGCGGCGCATCGATCGCCAGCCGGTCAAACAGCGGCGCGCCCTGCAGCGATTTCACCGACGCATTCAAAAAATGTTCCGCCGCGGGATTCACATCACGGATCAGATCATCCGGCCCCACCACGATCGCCGGCAACGGCAGGCTCGGCCACAACATATCATCGCCCGGGCCCCTCATGCGGGGATGTTTTCGCGTGTTTCAAACGCGCGGGGCAACAGGCGCAGCACCGCCTCGGGGTATGGCGCCGTCAGCACCGCGCGGCGCAGCGTGGGTGGTGTGCAGGCCGCCTCCATATACCAGCCCAGATGTTTGCGCACGACTTTGGCCCCCAGCGCCGCACCGTAAAAGCGCAGGCTTGCCTCATAATGCCCGGCCACCAGAGCGCTCAGCGCCGCGCCCTGCGGGGCTGGCGGCACCGGCTCGCCCCTTAGCGCCGCATCGATCTGGGCCAACACCCAGGGCCGCCCCTGCACGCCGCGCCCGATCATTACCGCGGCCGCCCCCGATTGCGCCAGTGCCGCCCGGGCCGAGGCCAGATCGACGATATCGCCATTGGCCACCACCGGCACCGACACGGCATCGACCACCGCCCGGATCGCCGCCCAATCGGCGCGGCCTTTGTAGAACTGACAGCGTGTGCGCCCGTGGATCGTGATCATCCGCACCCCGGCGCCTTCGGCCCTTTGCGCCAGTTCCGCGGCATTGAGCATGCCTTCATCCCAGCCAAGCCGGGTTTTCAGCGTCACCGGCACGCTGACCGCGCCCACAACCGCATCGATCAACCGCAAGGCGTGATCCAGATCGCGCATCAGCGCCGATCCCGACCAACCATTCGTGACTTTGCGCGCCGGGCAGCCCATGTTGATATCGATGATCCGCGCGCCATTTGCCTCGGCGATCCGGGCGGCTTCGGCCATCCAATGCGCCTCGCGACCCGCCAATTGCACGGCGGTGCGCGCCACGCCAAAGCCAAGCTCGGCCTTTTCGCGCGTGCCCGGCCGCGCCTGCACCATTTCCTGCGAGGCCACCATTTCGCTGATCACCAGCCCCGCACCGAAACCCTGCACCAGATCGCGAAACGGCAGATCGGTGATCCCCGCCATGGGCGCCAGCAGCACCTGTGATTCAAGCGCGATATCTGCAATTTGAAGGGGCAAGTGATGAAACCTTGTGCAATTGCCCTTTTATTAGCCGCAAATCCTCCGCCTCGCAATCATCGTGGCAGGATTTTGGCCGCATTGTCATCACGCTGAAAACTGCCTAAGGATGGGGCGGTTATCAGGGGGTTTCATGCGGATTGCCGCTCTTATCGTCGCCGCAGGACGCGGCACACGCGCGGGCGGCGGCCTGCCCAAACAATGGCGCGATCTGGCCGGCCAGACGCTGGCCGCGCGCAGCATTGCGGCCTTTGCGCATCACCCCGATATCGCCCGCATCCTGTTGGTGATCCACCCCGATGATCATGCCCGCGCCGCCACGCCGGGCGTGGAGCTGGTGCATGGCGGGGCCGAACGCGCCGATTCCGTGCGTGCGGGGCTAGAGGCGCTGCCTGCCGATATCACCCATGTGCTGATCCACGATGTCGCCCGCCCGCTGGTCAGCCGCACCACGATTGACACGGTGATCGCCGCCCTGCGCACGGGGGCCAAAGGGGCCGCGCCGGGGATCGCGCTTTCCGATGCGCTTTGGCGCGGCGAAGGGGGGCAGGTGCGCGCCACCCTGCCCCGCGCCGGGCTTTACCGCGCGCAGACCCCGCAAGGTTTTGATCTGGCGGCCATTCGCGCCGCGCATCACGCCCATGCCGGCCCGACCGCCGCCGATGATGTGGAAATCGCGCTGGCGGCGGGGCTTGATGTCGTGATCGTGCCGGGCGATGAACGGAATTTGAAACTGACGGTCGCCGAGGATTTTTCGCGTGCCGCCACTTACCTGATGGGACAGGATATGGATGTAAGGCTGGGCAATGGCTATGATGTGCACCGTTTCGGGCCGGGGGATCATGTCGTGCTTTGCGGTGTGCACATTGCCCATGATCGCGCGCTGATGGGCCATTCCGATGCCGATGTGGGTATGCATGCGCTGACCGATGCGCTTTATGGCGCGCTGGCCGAAGGCGATATCGGCCGCCATTTTCCGCCCTCCGATCCCCAGTGGAAAGGCGCCGCATCCGAAATTTTTCTGGCCCATGCGATCGAACTGGCCCGCAGCCGAGGTTATGCTTTGGGCAATGCGGATGTGACCCTGATTTGCGAAGAACCGAAAATCGGGCCGCATGCGCTGGCCATGGCCGTGGAACTTGGCCGGATCATGGGGGTTGAGGCAGGGCGCATTTCCGTCAAGGCCACCACATCCGAACAACTGGGCTTTACCGGCCGCAAGGAAGGGATTGCCGCCATCGCCACGGCAACCCTGCTGCGCAGCCAGGGGCGGCCCTGATGATAAAGGACAAACCCGCAATGACCCGACTGGCCATTCCCATTGCCACGGTTTTCGGCATCGGCCATCTGCGGCCCGCGCCCGGCACCTGGGGCTCGGCGGCGGCGCTGCCGCTGCTTTGGGCGCTGCACCAGGCGGGGGGATTTGCCGCCGTGGCGCTGGCGACGGTGGCGGTATTCGCACTGGGCTGGTGGGCCACGACGGCGGCCACAGCCGGCACGGCAGATCCCGACCGCTCGGAAATCGTGATCGATGAGGTCGCGGGCCAGTGGCTGGCGCTTTGGCCCGTGTCATATGGGGCGGCGCATGTGGGGGCGGATATTCTCGCGCTTTGGCCGGGCTGGCTGGCGGGTTTTTTGGCATTTCGCGCCTTTGACATCCTTAAACCCGGGCCGGTGGGCTGGGCCGATCGCAAGGCCACACCGCTGGGGGTGATGCTCGATGATGCCATCGCGGGATTTCTGGCGGCGCTGGTCGTGATCTTGTTGGCAGCCTTTTCGCATCTGGTGCTGATGTGAGCGTGGCGGCCCTGATCCAGGCCGCCCGTGCGGCCAATATCCGCATCGTCACCGCCGAAAGCTGCACGGGCGGCATGATTTCCGCGGCGCTCACGGATATTGCCGGGGCCTCGGCGGTGCTTGACCGCGGGTTTGTCACCTATTCCAATGCCGCCAAGATCGAAATGCTGGGCGTGAATCCCGCGACTTTGGCCGCATGCGGCGCCGTTTCCGAAGAGGTGGCGCGCGAAATGGCCGAAGGCGCGCTTAGCCGTTCGACCGCGCAACTGGCCATTTCCGTCACCGGCATCGCAGGCCCCGGCGGGTCCGACTACAAACCCGAAGGCCGCGTGTGTTTCGGGCTGGCGCTGGGCGCCGATCCGGTGATCAGCCAGACCGTCGAATTCGGCGCCCTGGGGCGCAGCCAGGTGCGCGCGGCGGCACTGGATCATGCGTTGGTGATGATGTTGCAGGCTTTGGGCGATCTCTAACCCTGCGGCCCGTAAAGGGCTGCGGCACGGGTCTCGAACGCGCGCACGATCCGCTGCATCGCTTCGTTGAACACAAGGCCGATCACGCTTTGCAACAAAGCATTGCGAAATTCGAAATCCACGAAAAAGACGACCTCGCATCCGCCGGTATCCAGATCGCGAAATGCCCAGTTCGATCGCATATAGCGAAACGGCCCATCGAGATATTCCATATCGATCCGCAGATCATCGGGCCAAAGCGTAACACGCGATCCAAAGCGTTCGCGAAACACCTTGAAGGAAATCACCAGATCGGCCTCGATCACCGCGTGATCGCCCCTATCCTCGCGCGAACGGATACGCGCGGCGGAATTCCACGGCAGAAATTGCGGATAGGCCCCTACATCGGCCACCAGATCATACATCTGCTGGGCCGAATACGGCAATGTGCGGGTTTCGGAATGGGTTGGCATAAGGCTCTTTGTGCGGTGACGTTCGCAGACCGATCAACTAGACTACGGCCGGAATTGCAAGGGGGCGACATGCCGCAAGAAACTTATGTGATCGACCGGCTGATCTCGGCCAAGGCCATTGCGGCCCGGATCGAGGCGCTGGCCCGCGATATTGCCGACACGTTTCACGATACCGACAAGCTGGTGGTGATCGGGCTGTTGCGCGGATCCTTCGTGTTCATCGCCGATCTGGTGCGCGAGCTGGAACTGCCGGTCGAGGTCGATTTTCTCGAAGTCTCATCCTATGGCGATGCCACGACATCGTCGCGCGAGGTGCGCATCCTCAAGGATCTGCGCGGCGAAATTGCCGGGCGCGATGTGCTGGTGGTCGAGGATATCGTGGACACCGGCAATACGCTGACCCGGGTGGTCGAATTCCTGCGTGCGCGCCAACCACGGCGGCTGGAAACCATTGCGCTGCTGGACAAACCTTCGCGGCGCGAAATGCCCTTTACCGCCACATGGATCGGCTTTGAAATTCCCGATGAATTCGTCGTGGGTTACGGCATCGATTTCGCGCAGCGCAATCGCAACCTGCCCTATATCGGCAAGGTGCGCTTTACCGGGGATGCGGCATGAACACCCGCTGGCTGCTGCGCATGTCGCAACTGGCGCGCCATCCGCTATCGGCGGGCCGGGTCAGGCTGGTGCTGGGGGTGCTGGTCGCCATCGCGGCGCTGGTGCTGATCGAGCGTTTCATCGGCTGGCCCGAAGCACTGACCCTGACCCGCTGAAAATTTTCGCGCGCAGCCTTTGACGGCGGGCATGTTCACGCTAGGTCAAGCGGATATCTGTCTGCCCGGAACAGGAGCAAGCCATGAGCGTCAAGATATCCTCTCTTATCGCCGCGATGATCCTTACCAGTGGGCTGGGCGCCGGTATCGCACTGGCGCAAGATGCCCCCGAGGCCGATGCCGCAATCGCCAATGCGATCAAGGCGCGCCAGTCACATATGCGGCTTAATGAATTCAATTTGGGCGCTTTGGGCGCCATTGCGCAGGAACGCGTGCCTTATGATGCCGAACGCGCGGTTGCGGCTGCGTCCAACCTGTTGGCTTTGGCGCGGTTTTCCCATGCGGGATACTGGCCCGAAGGTTCGGATGCGCAAAGCGTGCAGGGCACGCGGGCCATGCCCTCGCTCTGGCTCGATGCCGAGGGGGTCAGCGCGCGGATCAGCGCCCTGATCGAGGCGGCCGAGGCCATGCAGACCGCCGCCGGCACCGATCTGGCCGCCTTGCAAGGCGCGATGGGGCCACTAAGCGAGGCTTGCGGGGCCTGCCACGCGGCTTACCGGCAATAACGGCCTAGAAATCAAGGCCCAGATCAAGCACTTGCGCCGAATGGGTCAAGGCCCCGGACGAGATATAATCCACCCCGGTCGCGGCCACTTCGGCGATGCGCGCAAGCTGCATCGTGCCCGATGCCTCGGTCACCATCCGGCCCGCGACGCGGCGGACCGCCTCGGCAAGCGTCGGCGTGTCCATATTATCAAGCAAGACCACATCCGCGCCGCCCAGGGCCAGCACCTCGTCAAGCTGATCCAGGCGGTCCACCTCGATTTCGACCCGCACCATATGCGATGCACTTGCCCGCGTGGCGTTCAATGCGGCCGCAATCCCGCCCGCCGCCGCGATGTGGTTATCCTTGATCAAGATCGCATCCGACAGGCCAAAGCGGTGGTTGAACCCGCCGCCATGCAACACCGCCTGTTTTTCCACGATCCGCAAACCCGGCGTGGTCTTGCGCGTGCAGGTGATGCGCGTGGCGGTGCCTTTGGTCTCGGCCACAAAGCGCGCGGTCAGCGATGCCACCCCGCTAAGCCGCCCGGCGAAATTCAGCGCCACCCGTTCCGCCGACAGGATCGATGCAGCAGAACCGGAAATCTCCATCAATGTATCGCCCGGCGCACAGGCGCTGCCATCGCCCTTGTGGGTGACGATCTGCAGGCGCGGATCGATCAGCCGGAATGCAATTTCTGCCAGATGCAGCCCCGATACCACGCCAGACGCCCGCGCATTCAGCCGGGCGCGATAATGCACATCCCCCGGGATCACCGCGCGGGTGGTGATATCGCCATTCTGCCCCAGATCCTCAAGCAAGGCCGCGCGCACAAGCGGTTCAAGGATCAGATCAGGCAAACGGTGGGCATGGGTCATGGGGCGGGCTCCTCAAATTCGGTGCGTAGCTGCAGCGCGGCGGCAAGCGTAAGGGTTGAGCGATGGGCAAAATCGGGATCGGGCTGCGGGAAATCGGCGCGGTAATGCGCGCCACGCGATTCCCGGCGCATCCAGGCGGCAGCAGCGATCAGCGTCGCGGTGGCCGTCATGTTCAGAAATTGCGGATCGTCGCGATGCGCGGCCTCAAGCGCCGCAATTTCGCGCAGCGCCCGGCGCAGGCCCGTGGCATCGCGCACCACGCCGACATGATTGCTCATCACCGCACGCAATGCGCGCACGGCTGTTTCATCCGTGGTGGCGTCTGCCGGGATAAAGCGTAGATGGATTTCGGGCGCATCGGGCGCGGTAATTTCCGCCGCCATGATCGCTTGGGCACAGGCGCGCGCGTAAACCAGCGCCTCAAGCAAACCGTTCGAGGCCAGCCGGTTCGCGCCATGCAGCCCGGTGGCCCCGGCCTCGCCGCAGACCCACAGATTACCCAGATTGGTGCTGCCGTCGGGCGCGGTGGCAATGCCGCCCATATGGTAATGCGCCGCCGCCATCACCGGGATCGGCGCGGCCACGGGATCAAGCCCGGCGCGCGCACAGGCGCTGGCGACGATCGGAAACTGGCTGATCACCCGCGCCCCCAACACCGCGCGCGTATCAAGCATGGGCCGGTTACCGGCCTGATATTGCGCAAAAATGGCGCGCGCGACAATATCGCGGGGCGCCAGTTCGGCATCGGGATGCAGGGCCTGCATGAACCGCTCGCCCGCCGCATTGATCAAGATCGCACCTTCGCCGCGCAACGCCTCGGTCGCCAATGGCGCGGGATCTTCGCCCGTGGCAATGGCGGTGGGGTGAAATTGCACGAATTCCGCATCGGCAATCACGGCACCTGCGCGCGCGGCCATGCCGATCACCTGCCCGCGAATGCGCGGCGGATTGGTGGTCTGGGCATAAAGCCCGGCCGAGCCACCGCCCGCAAGCAATACCCCCGGCGCGCGGATCAGCACCGGTTCGCTGGGCGCATCGGCCGCCTGCACATGCACGCCGGTGACGCGGCCGTCGGCCACCTCCAGCCCGCAGGCCAGCACGTTTTCCAGCACCTGAATCGAAGCCGTGGCCCGCACCGCCGCAATCAGCGTGGCCATGATGTGATGGCCCGCCTGATCGCCGCCAACGCGCACGACCCGCGCCATGCTATGCGCGGCCTCGCGGCTCAGGACATAGCCGCCGGCGGCGTCGCGATCGAATGGCGTGCCGCGCGCGCTCAGCGCAAGGATATGGGCACGCGCATCCGCAGTCACGCGCCGCGCGATATCGGGATCAACCGTGCCCGCGCCTGCGCGCAATGTATCGGCAGCATGCATTTGCGGGCTGTCGGCCAGATCCATCGCCGCTGCAATGCCGCCCTGCGCCCAGGCCGAGCTTGCCCCCTGCCCCAGAGGATCGGGTGAAATCACCACAACCGGATGCGGCGCAAATTCAAGCGCGGCATAAAGGGCGGCCATGCCGCCCCCCACGATCACGATCCGCGCAGTGCTGATAACCGGTTCCAGAGCCAGCCCTACTTGGCAAATGTGCGGCTAAGGTCGATCATGCGCTGCACGGCCACGCGGGCCTTGTCGGCCACCTGCGGATCAACCACGACTTCTTCGGTCATGGTATGCAGCGACCAGAGCACCTTTTCCAACGTGATTTTCTTCATGAACGGGCACATGTTGCAGGGCTTGGCGAAATCGACTTCGGGCAGTTCATCGGCGATATTGGAGGCCATGGAACATTCGGTCACCAGCATCGCCTTGGCCGGTTTGTGGCGGTGCACCCAATCGATGATGCCGCTGGTCGATCCGGTGAAATCCGCCTCGGCCACGACCTCGGGGGTGCATTCGGGATGGGCGATGATCTTGACCTCGGGGTCGGCCTCGCGGTAGGCGCGCAGATCCTCGGCGGTGTAAAGTTCGTGCACGATGCACGATCCATCCCACCAGACGACCTTTTTGTGGCTAAGGTTCGCGACATTTTGCGCCAGATATTTGTCGGGCGTCATGATCACGGTGTCACCCTCGATCGCATTGACGATCTGCAGCGCATTGGCAGATGTGCAGCAGATATCGGATGCGGCTTTGACCTCGGCGGTGGTGTTGACATAGGACACGACCGGCGCGCCGGGATATTTGGCGCGCATTTCGGCCACGCCATCGGCGGTGATGCTTTCGGCCAGCGAACAGCCGGCGGTGACATCGGGGATCAGCACGGTTTTTGACGGGTTGAGGATTTTCGACGTTTCCGCCATGAAATGCACGCCGCACTGGACGATCACATCTTCGTCCACCTCGGTCGCCTTGATCGCAAGCTGCAGGCTGTCGCCGACGAAATCGGCAATCCCGTGAAAAATATCGGGCGTCATGTAATTATGGGCCAAAATCACGGCATTGCGCTGTTTTTTCAACGCATTGATCGCCACCACATAGGGCGCATGGATCGCCCAGTCGGCCAGCGGCACGGTGCGGGCCATTTTCTGATAGATATCCTGCGTGGCCTGGGCAAGCTCCATCGATGGCGCAAGGTCGTAATGCGCGGCCAGCACGGATCGCATTGATGAATAATCGAGCACGCCTACTCCCCCCTGGGTGTTCTTTGGGCCCCAATATACGCATGCTGGCCTGCAAGTTCCAGCCATGTGCAGAAAATGCCGCAGGCAGGCGGCGAAACCCATAGCCGCACCGAAG
>Ga0265293_10014163_pt1 | contig 10178 bp, 12 predicted proteins | sample Munlanlewell138R_FD_192505 | JGI IMG/M metagenome (GOLD analysis project Ga0265293, IMG submission 192505) | Leachate microbial communities from a municipal landfill in Southern Ontario, Canada - Leachate well 138R | ecosystem: Engineered > Solid waste > Landfill > Unclassified | place: Canada...
GCCAGAGCCGTTACTATCTGGAAACAGCCCCACTACTTCATCGCTGCCATCGTGAATGAGATTGGCAGGAAAACGGCCAGTGGTTTTGTCTATTCCACCCGTTCGATTACTTTCACTCATCACACAACCATAACAATTCACAGACGGTTCTTGTCGATGTGTGAATTTAGGAACGCCATTTTTTACTTCTATCCTACACCCATCTATATTTATTGCACCTGTGCCCCACTTCAAAACATTTTTTGCAACTGTTTTTTCAGACAACGGTTTTCTTGCAACAACAATAGGTTCAACTGCGGGCTTTAGTGCAGTGCCCCAGCCTTCCCATTCGGAGCATCCTTCAGTAATTTTTCCTTTTCCTACACCACCTTGCAAACCATAATTAGCCAAATTATTGTTTCGTTTTTTTCTATCATTTGGATTGTCTCCAATAACCTTTCTTTCGTTCTCCTGTAACTTGTCCACCGCCTTGCTTTTTAGAATATCTACCGTGTTTGAAATTAGGTGTTCCGCCGTGTATTCCGTAATAATGACATTGATGGCAGACACACATTCCGTTTTCTGGGTCGTGTCTAAGTTCTGAAAAGTCTTGGATTGGTTTAATATGGTGTGCTTCAAGACGCTTGGTATCACCGCACATAGCACACTTGTAATTTCCTCGTTTGAGTATTTCTTGTTTCCACGCAAGGTCTTCAGGGCTTCATCTACCTTGTGATTGACCTCCGTGTTTTCGTTTAGCCATTCCTTGACATTTACGGGAGCAGTAAAAATGCTCATAGCTTGATTGAGATTTTGGTCTTGTGATTGTCTTTCCGCAGATTTCACATTGTTTTGTAACTGTCTTATCTCTGCTTCTACATTCTTGAGAGCAGTATTGATTTTTGTGTTTATGGCTTGGGCTTCTTTCAAATTCTGTTCCGCAAAACTTACAAGTAAATCGCAATTTTTTTGAGTGATATTCCCCACAACATTTTCTTGAGCAAAACCGTTTTTTGACATACATATTCCAATTTCTGTTTGGCTCTTTTTTGATTGTGTTTCCACAATTTTCACATTGTTTGAGTTGTTTTTCCATACTTTCATTATACTCTTTTGGTTTATATTGTCAAGTGCTTTACTAATCTTTGACCACTCTTTTGTTTCTAACTTGTTAATTGCTTTCCCGATTGACAAACTTTTTGGAAAGCCACTCGCATAAATCCACTCCAACATATCCCTCACTTCAAACCCCGCCAGCCGCACCGCAATTGCCATCAAATCGTATGTTCGTGTGCCAGAAAAACAAAGCAGGTGGCCGCCCGGTTTCAGGACACGGCAGCATTCACGCCAGTATTCGGGGCCGGGAACAAATGAATCCCACTTCTTCCCCATAAACCCCCCGGATTTATGTTTATAAGTTTCTTCTGCCAACCAGTGTGTAAGAACTTCTTTTATATCTGGTTCTTTACTTAACCCATATGGAGGGTCAGTTACTACAGCATCTATAGAATTATCTGGAAATTTTTTCATTACTTCCAGACAATCACCTTGCCACACGTCATTTAAGTAAGGTTCTATGCTTTTCATATTGAAATTTTTACCTCTTCTTTTTCAAACCAACTTCTATTTAAGGGTGTTACTTCGGCTTCAACTTCGATGGGTGTTGTAATCCAATTCCAATGTTTCTTTATGTCCACAGTCATCACCCTGTTTGCCAATTCCAAATAATCATCCTTCTCTTTGGCTGGAACATCCGCCACAATGCTATCATGAATCTGTCCAACAATCAATGACTTCATTCGTTTTTTCATTAATAGTTTCTGTAATCGAATCAGTGACCACAGTAAACAATGAAATGCAGTTCCTTGTATAGGATAGTTAATAATTTTTTTACGGTCATATAGTCCATCAAAAACAAACCCTGTTAAAGTTTGGGCTTGTCCTGTACGCTGATATTCTTCCCACCAACTATCCTTCCATTGCTTGTACACCTTAAATCTACGATTCCAAAAGTCAAACTCAACTTTTTTAATGTGTGCAATAAATGTGCCGGGCATAGGCGGTATTTTAGAATTGACTTGACCTAATCGTGTAATGCCCTTTTTCCTCAACCATTTTTTTAAAGATGTCCCATCACGAGTAACCAATTTTTCTCGTGTAATTGCTTTCCACATATAAAGTGCACAGGATATGTACCAATCCCCATAAAATTGAGGAAACACAAAACCATTCTTACCCCAAAATCTTATTTTCTTTATACGCTTGGCATCTTCTTTGTCTTTGGGGAAAATTTCAGAATCAGGCAATTTATAGCATTGTTGCGCTACGTCTCGATGCATATCTTTTGTCTTATCGCATAGATAATCCATCATAACCGGGTCGTGATGATACCATTGCGCGCTGTGAACTTCTATTCCACTGTAATCGATTTCGATAATATGATTGCCATCACGAGGAATAAAACAACGACGAATCAATTCACCCATACCGGGATCACGAATGGGTAAGTTTTGAAAATTGGGATTATCAGAAGACGACCGCCACGTTCTGGCAATATGTAAATTAAACACGGGATGTATAATTCCATCAACGGTCTCTCTTTGAATTCCTTTTAGGTAGGTATTACGTGCTTTTTTAAGTTTCTTAATTGCCAGATATTTTTTAACAAATGGGATATTTAATTGTTCCAATGCAGTAATGTCTGTTTTTGGTTTCGGCGTTCCTTTTTCACCTCCACTGGTAAACTCTTTGGGTGTATATCCCATGTTCTCAAACAAGACTTTTCCCAATTGATTACCACTATTCAGTTTGGTTTTGTCTTTAAACAGTTTTTTCCAAACCTTGAAAACTTCATCTTGCTTGATGTCGTGTTCCATCTGTTGAATTGTTTCTTTGGTATCTTTCATTTTTTGAGCAAGATATTCTGTATCCACCCGCATACCATTTTCTTCAACTTGGGAAAGAGCAAGAATGCCTTCATGCATTAATTTGTACGCATCAGATGATAACGGTCTCATTCGTTTTCCATAATGTTAGTTACAAATTCAAGTCTGTACAATTCATTTACTCCATAGGTTGCACGACCTAAACTGGCATATTTTTTCATCTTTTCTACTTCTACATGGTGTCCTGTCAAAAAGACCACAACGTAAAATTCATTTCCAGTTTTAAATACATCTCCTATTCTAATTTGTCCGGGCTGTATCATTGTTTTTCCTTTTGAAATTAAATTATTTTTAATTTAATTAATTTAACTATAATTGGTTCTATAGGGTTTACTGGGTAAACCATACAATCTTTTATCATTTATCTCCCTATCCCTTCTTAATAATTTCTTTGCTTGTTTTACAAGCTCTGGGTAAGGATTATTTGGGTCAGCCTCAATTGCAGCGGCTGTACGGACAATCTCTTTCAATTTCTCGATCTCTTTAGCTTGGGTGGCAAACCGTCCTTTTCTGGTTCAACCATTTTCAAATGATTTAACACTGTAATCAAATCATCAATATCCGCATAATCAAAATCAAAAGATATGCCTGTATCTACATCTTCATCTAAAGGCACCCATATACAACATTCTATGCCCTCGTTGTATTCTACTTTATCCGCACAAAAACGTCCCTTCTTATACACTACACGACCACCTACCGTATTCAATGTTTCAACCATTGTTTCTAAACCTTTTTAATTGAAGTTTCGCGATTTTGTATGTAAGTAACGAATCTAACCCATTATACAGTAATAATTCACGAAAAGGTATTTCATCTATTCTGTTAATGTGGTTGTTCTTATTTTTAGATGTAAGTAAATCTTCTACTTTATCATTGTAAATGCTTTGTCCTAATTGAACAAACGCTTGAAATTTAAGCCCTGTTATTTTTGGACGACTATCAATAACATGTGTTGCAATCATTGTGTCCCAAAACCATTTATTGACTTTAATACCCAACTTGTTCCGAAACCAACGGTCTTCAAACTTTATGTTTTGTGCAATCTTTTTAATAGGAGATTTTAATAATTGAATTGTACTATCAATCACGTCTCCTGACCATGGGTAAGCAATGGTTCGTGTACCATTGGAACAAGCAGAGCAAGAATAAATTTCAGACCTTTCATATTCTGGCTTTAAACAGTTCGTTTCAATATCAATAGCGATGGGTTTTTTTGATTTTAAAAATTCCTCAAGCACCAAAGAAGCTTGTCGTGTGTTCTCAATAACCTCTACATCTTTTCGGTAATCAGGAACAACACCCCATGGTCTGGAATCTGCTAACTTAATTGCTTTTTGTAAATGTTGTTCTAAAAATTTTTCTACCGGCTGGTTTCTCTTGTATAATACATAAGCAGGATGGTAGGTTGGACATATCCACGTATTTAATGATTGGCACGGAATCGTCCAACCCACCCACGGTTCTTGTGAAGAAATCGTCTCATTTCGAAGTGTGCCGATCAAAGATTTCACAGCAACCGTACCCAATAAAATAATAACATTTGGTTTCAGTGTTTTAATTGTTTTCCAAAGATTGGGAAAACATGCTTGCACAATTTTATCACTGGGTGTTTTGTTTTTCTTAGGACGACAAATAACTGCGTTTGTCTTCCAACAATCCCTGTCTAAATCTACTTTGTTTCGTTTCAGAATATTTCGTAGAAGCTGTCCTGACATACCGATTAATTGCGTGCCTTCTTGGTCTTCCTGTTCCCCAGGCGCTTCAGCCACAATAAGTATTTTTTTCCGCCCCTGTCCTGTTGGTTTCATTTTCGGACTGATACATTGTTTGTGCAGACCACAGCTTCCACACAGAGGCACATTTGAAACTCGGACAGATTCTTTTGGTGTTGTAGAGAATAATTCATTCATGTCAGAGATGGAATCTTAAACAGAACAGCAACAAAAGACAGTTTACCAGACTGTATTTTAAGACGGTTGTTTTCATCTGATATTTTACAGGAATCATATTGTTGTGTCAAATCAATTAGAAGGTTAGGGGGAATCAAAAACGTAATATCATCACCCTTATAATCACTTTTCTTCACTTCTTTCAAACTACCAAAAGTGCCTTCACCAGACACAATTGTTTTTCCTTTTTTTAATTCAACCTTCACCACATTCTCATAAGGGTTGTCTAATGAGAAAACTTCGGCCCTTCGAATAGCATTATTTATTTTCTTGGGAAGGGGAACATCTTGACCTTCAATTTCTAAAAATTCATCCAGATTGATATAATCATCCAATGTTTTTCTACAACTCAGTACAAACCCATCATCGTTTTTGAAATGCAACCAATTTTCTGTGTTGCTGTAATGTGTCATTTTTTGACCAATAATGTTTTTTAGGGAATCACGTCGGACGAGAATAGGTTGTTGATGTCCCATTTCTACATCATAACGAGCTAAAATTTTCTTGTTACAAGATTCAATGTACTCAGGGTGGATGTGAACATTCGAAAGTAAATCATCTTTTGCTGCACATCCAATAACCATCTTAACTGCTGTCTCAAAATCTTCCGGTAATTCGTGCCATTCATCAGGAGGTTCAATTTCATCAAGGGGCAAAGCAATCTCTTTTTCCAACACTAATAAAGCACGACATCTTTTTTCTTTTAATTGCAACTTGTTTTTTTCAATGGAAATGTCAATCTCTTTTGCTTGCAGTTTTCTCAGGATATTAAGTAAAGGAACAGCCCGTAAAGCCCCTGTTATATTATCCAAACATGTTTTACAGAAACACGTTGTTTCATCATTGTATGTATAAATATTTCCGTTTTTAAAAATCACACAAGAAGATTGCTCAATTAATCCTTTTGTGGATAGTCCGGGCTGAACCGATTCAATTTCTTTTAATAACTGTTCTCGTGGCACATTCATTTTGGGTTCCTTTTGTTTCAATAATATATTATAGTCAAAGGGTTGCGTTTATAGTAATTTTGTCTATGTTAGACCCAACCATTCTTAGTTCTTTTCTTGTTTCTTTTTATACCAAACAAATCCATTAGTCCGCCACTTTTTTGCTTTGTCCTCAAACGGGTCATATTCCTGTGCAATAACAATATCGTATTTCCCTGGTTCGATATATACCGTTTTATGTTCTTCGTGGTTCACTTCGCAGCCATTTGGAGCATCAAGCAGACGAAGACCATTATCACAATCAAACACGGATACCTCTTCCCTGCTGCATCGGTGGGCGTGTCCAGTAACTTCGCCCTCTGCCAAATTTGTGTCTTTTCGTTTTTTCATTGTAGTTCCTTTCATCTGACCACGCGCAGTTCAGATTACTTTTAGGACAGCCCCTGTCTTGTAAATCGGTACATGTGTTAATTACCAGTTATTTACGTACAGTTCACCCTATCCTGTGTTTGTCCGTTGGCAATCACCATCGCTGTATCCATGCCACATGTGCTAATTGCAAATTTAAACTATCCTATATTTTGCATCTTTCTTTACAACCTTACCCTTTTTAACCATATTTGACAAGTGATTATATACAGCTTTGTACGTATTTGTATAGTTCCCTTTTTTATTCCCCAATGTTTTAATAATGTCTGGAATTCCGATGGGTATATCACATAAAAACGTGTTTACCTCAGATGCAAAAGACCCTTCTTTTGAACCCAGGCTATCTCTATTTGTTGTTTTCTTTACTGGCTTAACAGAAGGTTTGGGCGTGTCTTTTTGACTGTCTTCTGACACGTCATCTTTAATGACTATTACGCCATCATATTCCATAATTTCCTTTAACAATGTATTGTATTTGTCATCATTTAGCACGGTGTCCGATGTTACTACATTGTGCAATTTATTGATTTTGCGATAAAGTCGGTTTCCGTCCCAGGTATCTGCGGTGTGAAACCCCAAATGTTTCATCAAGTTTATTGCAGTTGTTTTGCTTACTTCCATCATTTGTTCCTTTCGTTATTGATTATCGTGTACTCTGTGTTTATTATATTATCAATAAAAGGGCATTATTTTAGCCCGTGATTTTTGTGTTTTTGTAAAATTTCATAAAAATGGGTGGGCAACGCGCCCACCCTTGGCTTTCTTGTTTTCTATGCGGCTTAATCTATAATGTGTGGTTCACCAAAAAATGTACAATTTGAAAAGAAAGCCATTACATTGTATTTTTTGGACTAACAAGATTAAATCATAGGCAGCCCCCTTTCCATCGAAATAGAGTTATTACTTACATTGTTTGCCTCCAGTATATTGCTTACGTTGCTTACCCTTTAAATATTCTTTTGGAGGCTCTTTTTTAGAGGCTCTTTTTTGAGGGGTCATTATGTTTTGATTTTGACAGTAAGCAATTTAAGCGGTGACGTTCTTTACTGGCACCTTGACCTGTTCCTAAACGCGCATCCAGTGCGTCGATTCTTTGTTTAGGAGACAGTTGGCTTATTTTGGACTGACGACTAATTGCTTCTTCGTTTAATTGCCTTTTTGTTTTCATCGTTAATTCTCCATTTTCATTAAAAGACGGGCTTTGTACGGTTCGGACAGCACCACCCGTCTATTTAACCACGTCCGCTTTGGAGGAGGGGAGAAATTTGTTTTGTTTTCCCTTTACTATATTATAGTCAAAGGATATTGTTTTTAAACAAAATTTTCTGAAAAATCAGAATTTTTTCTCCATTAAACTTATTACAGCAAACGTTGGTTTTTTCATACTTTCCGTCAGTTTGCTCTCTTTGAGTACATCAGATGCTTCGTACCGCTCTCTGAAACCATCCTCATATCCTAAAAGAATTACTTCATCATACTTGCCCATTATCTTTTTGGTGGTAACAGCCCAGTAGATGAAGTTCTGTATAGTTTTCTTAGCACGACGAAAAGTGTCGAACTGAATAGACCAGTATTCGCCATACTTCTGTTTATAATTCCTTACACGAATCCACCCATTTTGGACAACCTTTTTAATAATTTCCTCACGTGCGTTACCCTCAGAATATAATTTTTCTTTGTGTTTTTTGTACACATTTTTTATGTCTTTATCGGACACACCAAACATTTCAGGGTCGTCAATGATTGCCTTTATATGAGTGTTATATCCAGTATCTACAATTTTATTTCCTTTAATCCAATATGCATTAGCCATTATCTTTAATCTCCATTAGATAGATTATCATCCAATAAATTGTTTAAGTGTTTCATATCTTCATCCAGCATATGGTTTACAGCAATGTGCCGCGCATAACGAGACATCCAGTTATCTGACTTACCAGTTGTGCCACTTTCGAAAACAAAGGGGCGTCCTTTTATTTTAGATAGAAATTCTCTGGCTTTAAGTTCTTCTGAACCATATTTGCCTGTACCAACTTCTATCTTTTCACCAAATTTTATCCATAATTCTTCACCTTCCTCAGCTTCTTTTTTTGTACCTACAAGGTATGCTTTACCATTTCGAATTGACAAGATGCTTTCCTGATCGTAGTAGTTTCCCAACTTAAACAAATCATTTTCAAGCTGCCCATCATCATCCCCTTCTACTTTGTAATTAGCAACAAAGAAAGAAGATTCATTAACGTGTTTGCCGGATTCAATATAAGAACCCTGTATCGACGTTGCACCGTATCCCCGTCCCAATAAACGATGAAGCAATGCTTTGTTTCTTTCTTTATTTTCTTTGTATGAACATTCACCTCGAAAAGCAGTAATGATTCCACAACTATGATTTCGAATAAAATGTTCAATTCGACTTAATCCTGATTCATTGGTCTTTTTCATTAGTTTTACCTCTCTTACTTTCGTAAATTATTTTTTTCGCGTATTTCTTTTTGGATTGCATTGTAGATTTCTTTACGGTGAACCGGCACATCTCTGGGTGCGTTAATCCCCAAACGCACTTTATCACCACGTATATCAACAACAACAATTTCAATACCATTGCCTATCATAATAGACTCATCTTTTTGTCTGCTTAATACCAACATTGTTTAATCCTTTCTATTACGCATCTTTGTTTTGTGTTTCCTTTTTTAAACACTTTTTTATTATTTGTCGTTTTATTTTTTCAAATTTATTGTTTTGTTTCTTTACACCTGTGTTTTCTTCCTGCAACAGTTTTATCTCTACAGACGAATTACAAAAAGAACACTTCTTTTCATAATAAATCACTTCTTCTATTGTACCGTGTTTACAAAATGGACATTTATTTGTATTCATTATTCAAACCTTTATTCTAAAAACTACTTTTTACGGTTGGATTTCCAATTTTCAAACACTGCGCAAGAAACACACAATCATTTGTATTAAATTCACTTTCACGAAGTACCACCCAATTTAGCCTTACAACCCCTTGTTCTTTTTCTTCGTCCGTTGTATTTATTCCTATCATACCTGTAACATGTGCCAACTTTCGCTTATCTTCACTAAAGTTTTTCTGTTTCAGTGTAGATGCTTCATAACTGGCAGCATCAGATTGTGTAGCAGTCACCAGTAAGCAATGATAGGTTTGTGATAGTCCTCTTAATTGCTTCCATGTTTCGTTAATTCTGTCCCGTCCTTCCAAATGAGGGTAGTCCATATTTAGAATATCTGCGTAATCAATTACAATTACATCAGGCACCCATCCTTGACGTTCCCAATTATGTAAAATCTCTTTCATTTTGTTGACAGATAAAGAAGAATTTGGATGACATGATAAGCGAAACAACGTATCACTGCTTTTAAGTTTTTCTTCAACAATTTTTTTGCAGGCCTTCCACGCTATTTTTTGGTTCAATCCCTTTTTAAATCGTTTTATTTTGTGTTCAACTTGCACAGAATGTTTTGTAGAGCCATCTGTTTTTAATTGAGGTGTAACTATTAACTTTTCAGGGTATTTAATCAGTAAATCTTTTCGTTGTCTTCCAAAAGGTCGTCGTGCTACACGAATCATCAATCGCCGAAGTATCTGGCTCTGACTCATATCGCCGCATTCAAAGAATGCAACCCGTCGTTTCTGTTGTACAGCACGATAGGCAACATCCAATAACATCCAACTTTTGCCTCGTTTTTCTGGTGCTAAAAAAGAGATAAAAGCATCCCGTTCAAGTGCATTGTTTATGAACTTGCCCAAATCACCCGGATATTTTATAAGGGGCTCTTTTTTATCAATAAATGCCGCTTTGATTGCTTCTTTATCTTGAAGTGCATCAATACCTTCTCCAACACCCAATTCAATTTTGTTATAGGCTAAAATCTCATTATGCGCATTTTCAACATCCCCT
>Ga0265293_10014164_pt1 | contig 10177 bp, 7 predicted proteins | sample Munlanlewell138R_FD_192505 | JGI IMG/M metagenome (GOLD analysis project Ga0265293, IMG submission 192505) | Leachate microbial communities from a municipal landfill in Southern Ontario, Canada - Leachate well 138R | ecosystem: Engineered > Solid waste > Landfill > Unclassified | place: Canada...
ATAAGGTAATCATGTCCGGTAAATTTTGAGGTGATACGATTGTAAACTTCCCTGATGTATCAACAAGCCGGAAAGAACTTAACTGCTTATCATGTGGTGATTTGTTCCGTACTGTGATTGTTCCGGACTTGAAGTTGCAACCAATTACATTTTCCAATCTCAACACTTCCGGTTCGAATACAAAAATATCCTCGTAGGCTTCGCCCTTTACCGGAATACAAGCAGATTTATAGCAACGAGTTTCGAAATAACAAACTTCATCTGTATAAATTCCTGAAGATGAGGGATTAAATGACAAAAGGATTTTGCCTACTCCTCCGGGTGAGATTGTCAATGTTCGGGATCCTGATAAATTGAATCCATCGCCGTTTTTCATATAATATGATAAAGTTACTGGGTCATCACTGTTGTTTTTAATTTCAACTTCTAATGTTCTTGATTGTCCAACAATCAAACTTCCAAAATCAATTTCCGGTAGAATAAATTCAAGCTCCGATTCGTAACCGATACCGGATACTTTTAATGACTTTCGGATTGTACATGAGCCTGATTTGACAATGAATATAATCGAATCATTATATACTCCGTTTCTCAATGGAAAGAAACGAAAATAATCAGGCAGGTATCCTGTTTGAGGTTTCAGTGTTATTGGAAATTTAAATGGAACTCCCGTGAATCCTTCGGGTATAATAATAGTATCAACAATAATATCTTCATCATCTAAGAGGTTAGACCATATATACTGTATGGCGTCAGAGGAAAAACCTACGCAAACAGTACCAAAATCTAAATTTGGCAGTCGTGAGCTGCCGTCAGTAGTAAATAATCCTAAAACCTCTCGGACACTGCCTGTGAGCTTCAATACTGTAACCGGATTACATGAATCGCTTGAATAGATGGTTAAATTGCTGTTGTATAAAGCACTTGTGTCTTTTGATTTGAATCTGACCACTATGTCCTGACATTCCCCGGGAGATAGTATAAACGGTGTATTAGGAGACATCAGCTCAAAAACTTCCGGCATACCAGAGATTATACTGTTTATAGTGATTGGCTTGTCGGATGTTGAATTGCAAACAGTAAAAGTCGAATCAATGTAAGGAGTTTCAATACACAGAGCTTTAAGCATATCAAAGCCTACGGAATCTTTAGAGTACGAAAGCTCCGACATACTACTTAAATTTATTGGAATGATCTTATTGTCTCGGCATCTGTCACCGGTGTAAATTTGAAGATTAGGGCTGATGTTCCCAATCAATTCTCCTGTAAAGGTAAGAGTAAATTCATACTCGTGGTTTTTGACTGTATTATTAAATCTATTGGGGCTAACTTTGAAATACTCATTGCCGTCACCGTAAACCCGAACGAAAAATGTTTTGTTGCAGTCTGAACTGTCACTGAACCTGAACTTCCATTCTTTACTATTCTCACAGTATAAGGTATCGGTCAGAGAACTTATGTCTGAGCTTAGACCCATGGTAGTATTAAATCTACGATTTGATTGTCGGCAAGCTGCACCACTTCGAGCTATTCCGTAATTAGAATTTACCGATGCATCGCATAAATTGAAAATAGATGAATTTTGATTATATCTGTGATATAGTATTAATCCATCTTCACTGCCTTCAAGTGATTTGTCTTTTTGACAATCAATTTCATGCTCTGTAAAAGTCTTGTGCCAAATCCTAAATTCATCAATCTGGCCCAAAAAGGTTCTATTCATATCAGGAGAGTTCATCAGTGCATTAGTTGAACCGATTTGAAGTGAAAGTTCAGATCTCTCAGGATGTTTGAGATAACTTATAGGATATTGAGTATTATTAGCTGTAGCTGATAAATTACCATTTATGTATATTTCTACATTTTGAGAATTTCCATTGAATTGAAATGCCGCATGTGACCAAGTATCATAATATTCGCCGAAAGGTAAAATGGCTCGGGTATTGTCTTCACCCTTCATAGCAGAGTTTGGATTATTCACTTCAAATATTAAATTATCATTTTCATCAATCAATATTACCCAAACATCATTAGCATCTTCAGCCGGTCCCCAAATACCCGCAACAAATTGAACTAATCCTGCTTGTCTTTGTGGCTTAAACCAAAATTCAACCATCAAATTATCATTATACGAGAACAAACTCTCAGAAGCCGGAACATCTACATAATGTGCTGAGCGCCCTGAGGTAACACTCAGTGTCAGTGCATTCCCTAAGCAAGCTTTCAATGAATCGCATTCACCTGCTGAATAAGAAATATTAGTCGTAAATATGATTGAAAATACGACTATCATAATTGTGTATATAATCTTTGATATCAAGCTCAAAGTTTACTCTTGGTTAAATTATAACTGTAGTTAAGACTAAAATTTTCTCACTTAATTGTTTATTTAATGTTCATGTGTAGATTTGACTTTTAGGATTATGTTCTCAAGAGTCCAACGCGGCTTAACTTTTAATACTTCCTCAAAGATAACAAAAGGCTCCGAGTGTTTAAACGGGTAAATATTGCCATAAGAGTACTTTTCATCACCGTCTATGTCACAAAATATTTCTGCAGTATAGTCACCCGTTTCGATGTTCTTGAATTCCCACTCGTCGTTTTCCAACTTAGTTTTATAGATATAATTACCGTTGGTATGTTTTAATATAATAAACTTATTAAAATCACATATTTCTTTTTCGTATTCTACTTTTCCGCTGATACTTCCTTTAATCTTATAGTCAATCGTTTTGAAATTGAAAGATAGGGATGTGTCCAATTTTATACTGTTGGTTAACGAGCTTAAATTGTTAATAGTTGCTTCAAATTTATACCACATATTATCACTTAAAGGCTTCACCGGATGGAATTTAATAAAATAGCCGTCATACTCGGTATTAATTTCTACCGCTTTTCCGCTCTCAGATTCACTTAGAGAAATATTTAAATCAACATACGCGCTGTCAACAGGCTTTGTAAATATTAGTTCAATTTCCGGATTAATACTTATAAATTCTGAACTATCCTTGATATTCGGATACATTAATGAAATTTGTGTAGTATCACTTATAATAATCGCTTTGAACTTTCCGATATTTAATGAATCATTCACATTATTCCCGAGAGTATCTCTGAGTGTAAAATCAGTTCCTATTTCACAAATAATCTCATAAATTGAAGCAGTATCAAGTACAGATTCCAAAACCAAATCAACTCGAGATTTATTTTCATAGTGCAGACTTGCAGATTTTACAGATATCATGTTGTTGTTATCGGTATTTCGGACAGAAAATGATTCAGGATATATCCTTTTTTCATCGAGTGTTTCCGAGAAAACCAATTTTACAAAATTTCCGTATATTGCAGATACTTCATTAAGAATTGGACCTGAAATATCATTAACAGGTCCGAGTTTTAGTATTGTTGGCTCAGATTTTGAATTTATTACCATCAAATCATGTATTCCGCTTCCAAAAGCATCCGTTGGGTCATACAAATAATTTTTAAACATATCGTTGATAACGAAAAATCTGTAAGTTGCATCTTTCAGAGCGGGAATACGAAATTCTCCCGAAGTACCTAACTGTATTGTATAATCAGGCTTAGTATGAGTCGGATTCAATGTGTCAGGATTAATCTTGTCAAGCAAATAAGCGAAAATATATGCTCCTTCTGATTTGTCGGCAAAAACCTTACCTGCGATAAAACCTGAATCTATCTTGGAACCTGTAGAAAAAGTAAGCGAAAAAGCAGAAGTAGGCTTATTACCTAAATAATCTGTATATTCAGTTCCTAAACTTACTGAATAGGTCAAGCTGCTGTCCGGTGTCTCTGTCAATACGATTTCTAATTCTTTTCCGCTCCAATCATATTCAACACTGAGATTCGGTGAAATAGAAAAGTTTTCTAAGACTTTTGCTTTATCCATATATTTAGAAAATTTCAAAATGATTTTATTATCCATGAAACTAATAGTTTTGTCGGTCGGATAAACTTCGACTACTTCCGGTGGTGTAGTGTCCGGAGGTCCGCCGCTTGGTGCTTGGTTATTAGCACAAGCAGAAAGTATAATCAACAAAATGATTTGAATGAATAAAAAAAATGATATATTTGAATTTCGCATTTACAATTTTTCCAATTTAACATTTTGAAAAACTAAAAATAATAATAAAAAATCAAACAATGATAAATATCATTAAAAACTTCAAATACCCGAAAGGCATCCTTAACCGGAGCTATCGGAATTTAATGGAACTTAATGACAGATTGGATTCTCATCACACCTTTATGTTAGCGGCAGGTATTGCCTTCAACTTGATAATTTACATGATACCATTGTTTTTACTGGTGATTTATATTATTAAAGTGATATTTGACCTTGATGTACTTATTGATACTATCGAGCAATTACTTACAGATTTTCTTCCGCCAACATCATCGAATGAAGAGTTAGTACATACCATAATCGAAGAGGTCGGATTGATAACTGAGCATGCCGCATTATTTGGATGGATTGGCGTAGCCGGTTTATTATGGATATCATCTTTCTTGATAAGTTCGATACGAGTCAGTCTGAATACCATTTTCGAGGCTGAAACTAAGCATTTCTTTATGATATACTGGCTAAAGGATATTATATTGACAATAGTAATCTCAATTTTAATAATGATATATTCTTATGCACTTCCGATAGTGAATTTCCTTGTCGATTTTGTAGGTACTTTTTCGCCAAGCATATTCGAAGGATTCATCAGTGAATTGATATTGACCTCAACATCAGTAGCAAGTTCCTTTACCTTATTTCTATTTATATATAAAGTAGTACCAAGCTCAAAGTTGCCAAAGCGTGTCATACTTCTTGCTACAGGCATCAGTGTCGTTGCCATGGAAATTGCACGATATTTGTTTGCTTGGTACATAGGTTCCGTAAGTAATTACGGTAAATTTTACGGAACCTATGCAGTGATTATATCTATGTCTGTATGGATTTATTATTCTGCATTGATAATCCTTTTATCGGCAGAGATAAGTAAATTCGTTTATGATAAAAAGTTACTAGACTTCATAAAATCATGATTTTTCATTTGCGATGAGAGCTTTAGCTCTTTCAATTGCATGGTCAATGTTTGAGCAAATATTTTTCTCATCGAGTTTTTCGAGAAATCCACTTTGTTCGAGTGCTCTATAAGGTTGAGTGTGCATACCGGAGAAAACCACGGCAACATTTTGTTTCTTTGAATCCTCATATATCTCTTCGAGGAAATGGATTCCGGTATAATCAATAGCAGGTACATTTCTCATTCTGATGATTCTAACCTTCGGAGGCTTTGCAACTCTATCGAGTATTTCACGAAATTTCGTCGCAGCACCAAAAAAGAAAGGTCCGTTAATTTCATAAATGTCAACATCATCAGGTACATTACGTTTATCAATGGAATAATCGTCATCCAATATATCCATATCCGTAAATTCACGAGTGACTACACCGACATTCGTAACTAAGGACATTCTTCTCATAAAGAGTAAAACAGCAAGTATCATGCCTACTTGTAACGCTAATGTGAGGTCAAATACTATTGTCAAAGCAAATGTTGTAAGAAGTACGATAGTATCGCTTCGCGGACTTTTTTTCAATCTTGAAAATTCATGCCACTCGAACATATTAATAGAAACAACAATCAAAATTGAAGCGAGTATCGGCATAGGAATCAATTTGGCGTAATTTCCGAGAGCAAGCATAATTAATAACAAAGTAATCGAGTGAATAATACCGGCAACCGGTGTTTTCCCGCCATTCTTTATATTTGTTATAGTTCGGGCAATCGCTCCCGTAGCAGGAATTCCTCCGAACAATCCTGAAAAAATATTAGCCGTACCTTGTGCAATAAGCTCAGTATTTGACCTATGCTTACCTCCAACCATACCATCGGCGACAACTGCCGATAACAGAGACTCTATTGCCCCCAGAATAGCAATTGTTGTAGCCGGAATAATCAGATTCCTGATTGTTTCGAAATTAATATTAAAAAGTTCAGGCTTAGGCAGTGTGTTGGGTATGCTTCCAAAGCGACTTTCAATTGTTTCTACCGGAAGATTGAATACACTTACTAAAAGGGTACCAACAAGAATAACAATCAATGATGAAGGTATTCTTTTCTTGAGCGAATTCCAATATAACATGAACACTAAGGAGGCAATACCTAAGCCAAATGAATACATGTTTACATTTGTAATTCCGGATGAATATACTTCTAACTTAGCAAAAAATTCCGAAGGAAGCTCTGTGAACCCCATCCCTGTTAAATCATTAATCTGGGTTAGGAAAATAAGAACTGCAATACCGGAAGTAAAACCTATTACAATAGGATATGGTATAAACTTAATAATAGAGCCCAATCTTGAAAAGCCCATTAATATTAGAATTACCCCTGCCATCACAGTAGAAATAATCAGTCCGTCAATTCCGTATCTTTGTACTATATCATATACTAAGACGACAAAAGCACCGGTTGGTCCGCCGATTTGAACACGACTGCCGCCCAGTGCTGAAATTATGAATCCTGCTATTATTGCTGTAATGAGACCCTTCTCAGGTGGTACGCCCGAAGCTATTGCAAAAGCAATTGCCAGAGGCAATGCTACAATTCCGACTATTACTCCTGCAGATAAGTCTTTTAGTAAATCAGGTTTATTGTAATTACGCAGTGTTGTTAACAGCTTTGGCTGAAAAATACTGAGGAAATCAAACTTAGACATTTTAAATCAGCTTTCTGAAAATTATGGGTTCAGTTGTTTAAACTCTTTATCAAGAGTAGCTTCAAGAGTATTCTTTGCCATGCTCCCGAACAAATTTAGGTCAATATTTACTTCTATTAAATTGTCTTGAAGTTTTATATACCCCTTGCCTAACTTAGATGTTAAATTTAAAGTGTCACCCTGCCAAGATGCAGTATCCACCATAGGTTTGATGGCTGAGTTGGTTAGTAACTTAGTATCAATAAAATGTTTCATTTCGACGGTACTTGCTTTTGTCTGAAACTTTTTGTTTATTGTTGACATATTTTATCCAATATTTTTTTAAAACTAAATAATTACTTATTTTTCAGTATAGAAGATATTGAATTTTAAAAATTGTATTAATTAAGGACAATTAATTATGACTAAAGCGCAAATTGGAAGTAATGTATCTGTAAAATATACCGGAAAACTTACAGATGGTACTATATTTGACAGTACCGAAGATAACCAGCCGTTTGTATTCACAATCGGTAATGATGAAGTTATCCCCGGATTCGAGAACGGTATTATCGGTATGAATGTCGGTGATACGAAAACACTTAATATTCCTGTGGATGAGGCTTATGGTCATAAATCGGAAGAATTGATTTTTGCTGTGCCTATAGAGGAAATTGAATCTGAAAATACTTTACAAATAGGTGACATGCTTGAATTGCCTCTTAAAGATGGTGAAGCTTTGTATGCTCATATCATAGAAATCAGTGATGAAGAAGTAATTATTGATGCTAATCATGAGCTTGCAGGACACGATCTGATATTTGATGTCGAGATATTAAGTATTAACTAAGTCGGTTAAATAAATGGATGAAATAATTAATCTCAGGCACGAGGTTGACAAAATAGACAGAGAATTTATTAAGTTGCTTATCGAAAGAAAGGAAATATCCGACAAGATAATTAAATTTAAAAGAAAAATGAATATTTCTGTCTATGATAAAAGGAGGGAGCTTGAGATTATTACTGCTTTAAAAACAGAGTTCCAAGAGTTAATAAACCCACAACTCATAGAAAATATTCTAAAAGAAGTGTTGTTCTATTCAAAATCTGATAATAACAGATTAAGTAAATCCATTTCCAACAGATTGATGGATGCTTTAGAAGACAAGCCGATATTAATTGCAGGTCCTTGTTCAGTTGAATCTGAATTTCAACTTGATGAAATTGCCGAAAGTCTCGCTAAGGGAGGCTTTCGTTTTCTTCGAGGGGGTGCTTTCAAGCCGAGAACATCACCATATTCTTTCCAAGGTTTGGAAGGTGAAGGTGTTAAAATTCTGAAACGTATTGCAGATAAGCATAAACTATTCGTTGTTACCGAATTTACAGATTCAAATCAACTTGACGAATATTATGATTTTGCCGACATAATTCAGATAGGTAGCCGCAACATGTTTTCGTATGGTTTTTTAAAACAAGTTGGCAAGAAAACCTCAAAAGATAAAAAACCCATACTCCTCAAACGTTCATTTAATGCAACTATAAACGAATTTCTGTTGGCTGCAGAATATCTTATAAGTGAGGGTAATGAGAATATCCTACTTTGTCTCAGGGGTATCCGCACATTCGAACAAATTGACTCTATGATGCGGAATACGCCGGACTTAGGAGCAATACTCGAATTGAAAGAATTAACCGATATGAAGGTTATTTTTGACCCTTCACATGCCTCTGGTGATTCAAAATATGTGTTATCACTTTCGAAAGCTGCTTTACAACTTGGAGCTGACGGTCTATTAATTGAAACCCACCCTAATCCCTACGAAGCTGTCAGTGACGGAAAACAATCTATACAACCAATTGAATTGATGCGATTGATAGATTTTGTCAATAGGCTTGTATAAGTGAATGATATTATTATCTATAACGATGAAAGTATGATTATTGAATTTGTTGATTATCAACAAATATTGTCATATTTAGAGTCGGAAAAAAATATTTTTATCATACTCGATAGTAACGTTGAACAATTATATTTCAAAGATTTACTTGGTACATTTAATACTCACGTTGTCAACTCCCATGAGTCGGAAAAGACTTTAAAAAGCTACCGGCAAATAATTGATAAATTAATACTTTGCGGAACAGATACCGATACAAGGATTATTTCAATAGGTGGAGGTATTGTGTCCGACATAGCCGGGTATGTAGCAGCTACATACAAACGTGGTTTGAAATTAACTTTGATACCTACAACACTGCTTGCAATGTGTGATGCCGCTATTGGCGGTAAGAATGGCCTAAATCATAATCATATCAAAAACTTGGTCGGAACTGTTTACTTCCCGGACAGAATATTCATTAATCCGAGTTTCATAAATTCACTAAGTGATACACAGATTGTTGAAGGAATTGCTGAAGTATTTAAAATATCATTAGTTTACAATGATAAGTTAAGAGAAATTCTTTCTGGAACCGATATATCCTCGATAGATTTTGATAAACTCAGAGTCATTATCAAGGAATCAATTCAAGCGAAGATGAAGATTGTAGTAGAAGACCCCAATGATAAAGGATTAAGAAGAATATTAAACTTTGGTCATACTTTTGCTCATGCCATTGAATCAGTCTATGGATTAAGTCACGGGAAAGCGGTAGCTTTCGGGATTAAGATAGCTTCTTTTATTTCTATGCGTTATGAGTTGATTGACAATGTCAGCTATGATGAAATCATTAATTTTTTACGTGAAAATAATCTTGACATCTGTGATAATTTCAACGCAGACAGATTGATTGAGTTTATTAAGCACGACAAAAAGAAATCCAAATACGGAATTAAAGAGATTCTGCTGTCAGATGTCACGAAGTATAAATTTGTAAATATAGAATTCGATGATTATCGGAAATATTTAAATGATTTGCATAAGCATAGCTGATATCGGTATTGATAAAATCAAATACTTATTGCCTGTTCATCAATTAGTTGAGTTCAGGTTAGATTTGATGAAGTTGAATTATACCGAAATTGAGAAACTTATAAAAGAGTTCTCGGATAAAATTATTCTCACACCCAAGCATAAAATATTTGAAAAAGAAACATTAGAACTGATTGGAAAATCAATAAATTATGGAGTGAAATATATAGATTTCGACTATCAATCAATCAACTCAGTTCCAGAAATCTCTGATTTTAAAGCAAAATTATCGGGACACCTTATAATTTCGTATCATAATTTCATTGAGACACCATCAAATGAACATTTAAAATTTTTAATAAAAGATATTGAACTGCAAAAACCTGAGATTATCAAAATTTGTTGTAAAGTAAACAATATCAATGATATAATAAGATTATTGAAGTTATATAATGACTACCCGCAGCTCGGACTAATAGCATTCGGTTTAGGAGAAAATGCTTCACTTACACGAGTATTAGCAAAATTAAAGGGAGCTCCATTCATTT
>Ga0265293_10014166_pt1 | contig 10174 bp, 5 predicted proteins | sample Munlanlewell138R_FD_192505 | JGI IMG/M metagenome (GOLD analysis project Ga0265293, IMG submission 192505) | Leachate microbial communities from a municipal landfill in Southern Ontario, Canada - Leachate well 138R | ecosystem: Engineered > Solid waste > Landfill > Unclassified | place: Canada...
GATTCCTATCTCTTTCTTCCGGTATTCACACTCGAACATCACCAATCCGAAGACCCCTACAATGGAAATGATAATCGCCAATAGGCTGAAACTTCCGATTGTTTTTTGTGTGGCCAACTCTTTTTGATAGAGACGATTGAATACCTGGTCGTAGAACTCAATTTCAATGGGAAAGGTGGACTCTATATCCGATATGCTTTTCCGGATATATCTTACAACATCGTGTATATTAACACCTGCACTAATTTTTATATAGGAATAGGTCATCGTTCCCGGGTCGTTTATTACAAAAGCCGCGTTTCTGGGTTCCTGACGTAAAGAGGCAAATTTGACATTGTCGGTTACACCGAGAATTTGTGCATCCAATCCAAAGTGATCTACAAAATCGTTGGGACCTATGCCCAATTCTTCGCTCAGTTTCCTGTTTGCTATCAACTTTCGTCTGCTATTCCGATAAGTTTTCACAAGTGTCTCACGATCTTTTTTATATTCTGTCCAGTCTATCTCATCGTTTTGGCTTGGAGTACTCCCCTCTAGCAACGGGATACCCATCACATCCAGAAAATTCCATGACACGGCAATATAGAAGAAGTGGGCTTTCTCATCCTTGAAACTGATTGACTCCTGACGGTATTCATCACTTGCTCCGAACTTTTGCTGTGAAAAAGCCACATCAATGATGGATGGATTATCCTGTAATCTATTTACATATTCATTCCTATGTTGAGATATGAATTTGTCGTCGAGTTCCACCACGGCCACCTGGTCTTTATCAAAACCAAGGGTATAGTTTTGCATGAATTGATTCTGCTTGTAGACAAAAACCGATACAATAATGAGTATAATAGATATCAGAAACTGGAAACCTATTAAGAAACCACGCAATCTCTTTCCTTTTTTAGATAATCCGAAATTGCCTTTCAACACCAGCGATGGAGCGTGTGAAGTGAGATAATATGCCGGCCGTATGGTTGAGACTACCCCTGCCAAAACAGCAATTAGTCCGGCAATAAGCACAGGTTTGATATTTTCAGTCGGATCAAGATTGATATCGGTGAATGAAAGCAGGGGGCTTGTGTGGATGAGATACAACAATCCAATGGATAATAAGTAAGCCGTCAGGCTCATCAGTACTCCTTCCACAATCAGTTTTATCCGTAAAGAAGCATCACTTTCCCCTAATACTTTGCGGGTATTGATACTTCTTATGCGGCGTGGAGCCAATGCCATACTGAAATTCATATAGTTAATCACTGCAATGGCAATAATCAGGATGGCGATAGCGAGCAATGTGCTGAGAGTGGATGGATTACCGCTCTTGACAATAAGGCTATCCGCTGTTTCATTTCTGAGGTAAATCGATTTGAGGGGAGTCAATTTCATTGCCATATCAGGTTTATAGCCGATTTTTTCGAAATCGAAAGTAGTGTTGAAATTGTTCATAATTTCATCTGCGTTGTTTTTGTCTTTCAACAGTACGTAGGCAATAAAATTACTTCCCCAACTTTCCATTTCAGACTCCTTGTCGATTGCTGTATAGACACAATTGTTCAGCTGTGTATTATTCGGAAAATCTTTATATACTCCTCCCACAACCAAGTCGGTGAAGTTTCTTTTTGTCCATATTGCCGATTGATAAGATAATACTTTTCCTAAAGCAGACTTGCCGCCAAATAACTTGTTGACAAGGCTTTGTGGTATAAGTACACTCTGCGGGTCATCCAGACAGGTCGCACTCCCCTCCATCATCTCAAAACTGAAGATACGTGTGATATCGGGACTACAGGTCATGATACCAGCTTTATGGCCGTTTTTTTCTCCATCTTGTGTGGTTGTAAAGTACATGTCTCCTAAATAGGGCAGCAGTACCGCTCCATATTCAATCTGTGGCGAGGAGTCAAAGAAGGTTTCGACCAACGGGCGTGGTTGTATAATGCCAAAAAGTCCCTGCGTTACATTATCCACACGATAAATCCGGTCAGCATTCTTGTGACAGTGATCGAAACTGTACTCAAAATGAAGCTGCATCAGGATAATCATAAAGGCGACGAATGCAGCCGAGAGTCCTAATAAGTTCAGCATACTTGACACCTTGAACCGATTCAGGATATGGAGAAAGTTTTTAAAAATATTCATATAAAATTCTTTTATTCAAAATTCAATATTGTTACTCACATTAATCATCATCAAATCAGTAAATCACCGAATCACCACTACCTGTCCCGACAAATCGGGATCATTAAATCATCACATCAATTTACTTCAAAATCAACTCCTCTGCTATGCCGAATGTGTCATAACTGGAGGTGATTACCTTTTCACCCGGCTCGAGGCCACTGGTTACTTCGTAATAGTTGGGATTTTGCCGTCCGATGGTGATTCTGCGCTTTACGGCTTTGTTCCCGTCCGGTGTGACGACGAAGATCCATTGTCCTCCGGTGGTTTGGTAGAATGGCCCACGGGGTATCAGGATTGCTTCAACCGGTTGTCCGAGTTGGAGACTGATATAGTAGGTCTGACCGGCACGGATATTGTCGGGACGTTCTCCTTCGAATGTGAATTCTGTACGGAACTGTCTGTCACGTACTTCGGGGAATACTTTCCGCACACGCAATGCGAAGTTTTTGTCCTGCCGCTCGAAAGTAGCATCCAGTCCGGTTCTTACCCGGTCGATATAGTGCTCGTCGATCAAGGCTTCCACTTTAAAATCAGACAACACGCTGATCTGTCCGATACGTCCGCCGGTAGGAATATTTTGACCGATCTCCACATCCAGGAGTCCTAACTGCCCATCCACCGGCGCTTTGATATTCAGATTGTCACTGCGTTGGCGTATCAGCATCAGGTTCTGGCGCATATTGTGCAGGCTCTCCTCCATCTGGTCTATTTGTACGGTACGGTAGATAGAGTCCTGTTTCTGTCGTTCGACCACTAAATGCCGTCCATCCACAGCAAATTCATAATCTTCCTTTGCCTGCAGATATTCCTCCTTGGAAGTGAGATCCTCCTCATACAGTTTCTTGTATTGTGCATACTTCCGCTGTTTACGGGTCACATCAAGATCGAGTTGCAGCTTTTCCTTCCTTAGTGTTAATCTGTCCTGCTCCATGGTTACCTGTGTGTTGCGCAGGAAATTCTGCTTTTCTGCCAGTTGTGCTTCGCTATCCAGAATATTCAGGCTTAGCATCGGATTACTCAGACGGGCGATAATATCACCTCTTCTTACGTTGGTACCCTCTTCCACCAGTTTGGCTTCCACCATGCCGCCCTCGATGGCGCTCAATTGTATGGTACTGATGGGTTGTACCTGTCCGCTGACACGTATGTAGTCGTTAAATTCTCCCCGGGTAGCCGATTGAATGGAAATACGATTGGTCTCCACATTCAATTTTGATGCATGATTACCGAAGATAAGCCATATAATGGCCATCAGAAACAGTGCTCCTCCGATGATATAGGGTATCTGTTTCTTTTTCAATCCTTTTTTCTTTTCAACTAAAATATCCATATTGTTTGTTTTATTAAGAATAAAGAGCAAAGAGCAAAGAATAAAGACTTTTGTTTTCCAACTTCTTGGACTTTTTCACTTCTCGGACTTCTCTCGCTTCTTCACTTCTAATTCATAATTCAATAAACGATTCCCCTTTATAGTACCGTACCAGCCGAGCTTTGATCCGGTATTGCAATTCGGCATTCAGCTCCTCGGCCTTTGCCCCTACTACCCGATTGACGCTGGTATGCAACTCGAGTGGACTGATTAGCCCCTCCTCATACTTTCTTTGATTGGCCGCATGGGCTGCCTCCATTGCTTCACGCTGTTTTACTGCTTGTTGGTAAGAATCTGCCTGTCCATTCATATCCGCTACTGCTTGCTCAATCTCGCTATAAAGTGCTCGGAGAGTTTCCTGAAGCTCGCTTTCAGCAATGATTACCTGTGCTTTACTCCGTTTGTAGGAGGTTGATTTTGAGAAGCCGTTGAACAGAGGGACGGACAATATAAATCCGAGATAAGTTCCTCGCTTGTTTTTGAGCTGTTCGGAAAAAGAGGAGTAGTCAGTGTTGTCGAGATATCTTGCAAATCCCGAAGATAAACCTGCTTCCATTGAAATGACAGGTGAAAAACCACCCATGACGGAACGCCTGTTCAATTCTTGCACTTCCAGTGCCGATTGAGCTGACAACGCTTTGGGATTGATTATTCTGGCTGTTTCATAAATGGCAGGAGCCATTTCTCCCGATTTGACAATCAATGCATCGGCTTGCTGGTCCTCAATTTCCAGTTCTTTATCTATAGGAAAATTCATTTTTTCCTTGAGCAGGATAGTACCTATGGTCAGCAGGTTTCTTTGCCGCGTGAGATTATAGATGTCAGCAGCCTCTTTCGCCGCCATTTCCGCTACATCGGGTTTGGCTTTCATCCCCAACTCTTCCATCCGTTTTGTCTGCTTCATGTTATTGGTGCTTTCATCGGCCTGTTCCTGCGCCAGTTGAACCATCTTTTTGTAATACAATACATTGAAGAAGGCTTCCATCGTATCATAAGCCACCATCTCCCGCTCCTGTTCCAATTGCTGTTTTCCCATAAGCCTGTTTGCTTTTTGCATTTTCACCCTGTAAATATTGGAGAGACCGTCGAAAATAGTCAGATTAGAATAGATGGAATAGTTATTACTGAAAGAGTTGATGTTGGTGTAAGTATTCGTCTCGTAGTCGATTCCACGTCCAAAATTGAAATAGGCATTCGTCCCGGCGTTTAGAGAAGGAAGCATTCTGCCGACAGCACTCATATAATCTTGCTGGTATATGCTGTTTTGCGCTTTCTGTTTGTTAATTTTCGGGCTGTTTTCTACCGCATATCGGATGCAATCGTCAAGAGACCACTGCTTTTTCTGGGCCTGCAATGCCATATTTGCAACGAGCACAAATAGTAGTATGTGTAAAAATCTATTCATAATTAATAGCTCATTTTCTAAAATAGAGGCCAAATCCATGCCAAAATATATAATTATCTGTAAATCAATGTATTACATTTTTTGATAATTTGATATCTGTAAAATAATTTTACACAGGTGTTGATAATTTTACAATAATTTGGTTACATTTGCGGCTGGATGTAGGATTTAAGAATTAGTAATTATTAATTGGTAATTAAAAAAAGTGAAACAAGGGAAAATTCTTGTCGTTGACGATAACAAAAATGTGCTCAGCGCATTGAAGATTTTGCTGAATGCCCATTTTGAAGAGGTGATTCTACTCTCTTCACCCAACACATTACTGGCTACGATGAGGGAAAAAAGCCCCGACGTAGTTTTACTTGACATGAACTATTCAGCAGGGATCAATACCGGAAATGAGGGTCTGTACTGGCTTTCGGAAGTAAAGAAAGTAAATCCCGATCTGCCGGTGGTACTTTTCACAGCTTATGCTGATATTGATCTGGCAGTAAAAGCTCTGAAGGAAGGCGCTTCTGATTTCGTTGTAAAACCGTGGGACAATGCCAAATTGCTGGCTACGCTACAATCGGCATTGGAATTGCGGCTCTCGCGAAAAGAAGTGACCAGATTAAAGGAAAAACAGCGTGTCCTCAATTCCCAACTGAATAAGGAGGGTGATATATATTGGGGTGAATCCAGGGCAATGCGGGAGCTATTGCGTCTGGTTGAGAAAGTATCCGGGACTGATGCCAATATATTGATTACCGGAGAGAATGGAACCGGCAAAGAGGTGATTGCGCGCAAGATCCACCAACTCTCACCGAGATCGAACGAATCGCTTGTGACAGTGGATATGGGAGCAGTGACCGAAACACTCTTCGAGAGCGAACTCTTTGGCCATATGAAAGGTTCTTTCACAGATGCACACAGCGACCGTGCCGGCAAGATCGAAGCCGCAGATAAAGGAACGCTCTTTCTTGACGAGATAGGGAATCTGAGTTATCCTCTTCAGGCAAAACTGTTGAATGTATTGCAGTCGCGACAAATCATCCGTGTGGGAAGTAATAAACCGGTCGCTGTAGATATACGGTTAATCTGTGCGACGAACCATGATCTCTTTGACGATGTGAACAACGGCCTCTTCAGGGAGGACCTGCTTTACCGCATCAATACCATCCAGATTGAAGTGCCGCCGTTACGTAACAGGAAAGAGGATATTGAGGGACTGGCATCATTCTTTCTTCACCGTTTTGCCGAGAAATACCATAAAACCGGTGTAGCGCTGAGTAAAGAGGCTATCACGAAGATGCAGGAATATGTCTGGCCGGGTAATGTACGTGAATTGGAACACACGATAGAAAAAGCGCTTATTTTGTCGGATAACCGAGTCATCGATTCTCCCGGCCTGTTTCTCCGTCCTCAGGGTAGCGGCGAAAAGAGTAATGAGTTGGAGAATGTCACAATCGAAGAGATGGAGCGGGTACTTATCGAGAGGACGATGTCAAAGTACGGAAATAATATATCGTTTATTGCCAAGGAGTTGGGCGTTTCACGCCCCACACTTTACAGCAAGATCAAGAAATACGGACTTTAATCGTTGATGCCATGTTTAAATCCATAGAGTACAAGCTATATATCTACATGATCTTGCTGATCGCAGCCGTCGTGATGAGTACCTATTTTGCCCTGCAGACCGAATATCTCTATATGGTATTGTCGATACTTCTTGTTATTTTCCTGCTCCACAATATGCGCCGGAGCTATAATCAGTTCAACAAAAACATTATTTTCCTGCTCAACGCACTGGATAATGGTGATTATTCATTCAATTTTGCGGTAACCAAGCTTTCACAAAGGGAGAAAGAGTTGAACCAGATGATGAACCGTATCAAAGATATCTTGTCGAGAGCCCGCAAGGAGGTGATCGAGAACGAGAAATTCCTGAGTGTCATCATGGAAAGTGTCTCTACCGGGATTATTATCCTGAATGAGGATAATATGGTGGTGCAGATAAACCGTATTGTCAATGAGTTGTTGGGGCTCCCGGTTTTTACCCATATCAATCAACTGGCAAATATCGATAAATCGCTTCCCGATCTGTTTCGAAACCTGGCGGCTTCTGACACTAAGACCATCAAGATAGCCAACGAACGGGAAGAGATACAGTTGAGCCTGCGGGCTTCCGAGATTATGCTGCAAGGGAAAAAATTAAAAGTTATCACGCTGAACAATATTGGCAGTGAGCTTGATTATAAAGAGATGGATTCATGGATACGGCTGATCCGTGTGATGACGCACGAGATCATGAATTCCATTGCGCCCGTCACATCGTTGACAGATACGTTACTATCCGCTTTCCATCAGGACAAACCGGATGATGAGGATCTGCTGATGCAGAATACGGTAGAAGCATTACAGACTATTAATACGACTGCCCGAGGATTAATCGGCTTTGTCAATTCTTACCGCCGGTTTACGGGGATTCCCAAGCCTCAATTGAATCCGGTTTCGTTACAATCCTTAATTGAGCGGGTTGTCATGTTGGAAGCGGCCCTGCTTGAAGAAAAGGAAATAGCGGTAACTCTGCGATTTCCGGAAAAACCTACAGTGCGGCCAATAGATGATTCACAAATCATGCAGGTGTTGTTGAATCTCTTGAAGAATGCTGCAGAAGCTATTTTAGAAGAAGAGGGAGAGGCACAGGAAAAAGATAAAAAGAGTCTGGGAGAGAGACAGATCAGGCTCGAATTGTCGGAAGAAAGGGATAAGATACACCTTGATGTATATAATAATGGTCGCCCCATTCCCGAAGAGATACTTCCCAATATTTTTGTCCCGTTTTTTACCACCAAAGATTCCGGCACCGGTATCGGATTAAGCGTGTCCCGATATATCATGCGCCTGCATGGAGGTACGCTGACTCATTTCACCAAAGGGGAATGGACAGTATTCCGGATGACCTTTTATCATTCTACACAATAAAAATCGGGGAAAAACAGTGCTGCTCTCCCCCGATTCCTTTTATCTGAAATAATTGGCGAAAGTCTATTTTGCAACCCTTTCCAGCCATTTGATCATACCCAGCATGGTGAACATGGAGATAACGCACGCAGTGACGAATACCATCCATGTGGCTGTCATTGAAATGTTGGCATAGAAGATAGCGCCAATAAACAATAGACTGTTACCGACTGCTGTAGCGCCTAACCAGGCACCCTGCATGATACCCTGCAACTTGGGAGGAGCTACTTTCGACACGAATGAGATACCCAACGGGCTGATAAACAGCTCGGCTACGGTAAGGATAAAATAGGTGCCAACCAATAGCCAGGGAGTTACACGCGCCGAATCGGCCAATCCACCCATCGCATCAACTTCCGATTTGAGGGGAAGTCCTATAGATCCTATTGCCATGACCACATAAGCCAGCGCTGCGATTCCCATACCAATCGCTATCTTGCGGGGAGTGGAAGGCTCTTTCCCTCTAGCCCTGAACCATCCGAAGATTCCTACTATAATGGGTGTGAGAAATACCACGAAGAGAGGATTGATCGACTGGAATATCTCGGCTCCTTGTATGGTGACAAATCCCAAATTGACCTTTATCTGGCTCAAGTCGGTATAGTCCTTGGCAAAATAGGTGAGAGTCAATCCGTTTTGATGGAATGAGAACCAGAAGAAAATGACTACGGCAAATACGGCAAACAGGGCATAGAGACGCTGTTTTACCTCTTTGATGTCCATTTCCGCCACAGCAGCATTGGCACTGCTGTCAATATGCTTGTCAGCGGGGTCGGGGAATTTATTCTTATTGAATAGGTATATTACCAATGAAATAAGCATGGCCACAATAGCTACTGCGAAAGCATAGTGGAATCCGGTAGTGAACACATTTAAATATCCACTACTGAAAGTGGCAAGATCGGTACCGGCAAATCCTGCTTCCGATGCCAGACTTTGTAATCGGGACATCCCTTCGGGAGTAATAGTATTACCCAGGTATTGGTGAGCAAGCGAAGGAAGATCGGCATTATAGAGATAACCATTCTTTTCTACCCACCAGTTCCTTACGAAAACGGCGAGGAGAGGGGCGAAGATGGCCCCCACGTTAATGAACATGTAGAACAGCTGAAAACCGGAGTCCCGCATTTTACCGTATTGCGGATTATCATACATCTGTCCGACCAATGCCTGCAGGTTTCCTTTGAACATACCGTTTCCAAATGCGATGGTAAGAAGGCCAAAACAACTTAAAGCCAGCAGAAGACCAAATTTATCCGGTGGGACAGGAGTGGCGGTCGGGATGGAGATGATCACATATCCCAACGTCATTAATACCAAGCCGAGCATGATAATTCTTTTGTAATTTCTTATCCTGTCGGCAATAAGACCCCCAACCAGCGCCAGCAGATAGATGGAAGCATAAAAGACAGAATAAATAATTCCGGCATTTGTCTCGTTAAGACCGAACTTTGTCATTAAAAAAAGTACAAGAATAGCCATCATGGTATAAAAACCAAAACGCTCCCCCATGTTCGCCAGTGAGGCGGCGAGCAACCCTTTAGGATGATTTTTGAACATTGATTAATTTGTTTATGATTGTAAATATTAGTCTTCTCGGTTTTTTTGATTTGCAAATATAAAAATTATTTTTGTTATGATTGTCGGAACTTTATATAAAACTGATAGGTCTCCAACTCTTTTGTAATGGCCTTTTCCTACATTTTTATATTATTTATCACATTTTTTCTACATTTTGTTTGTTGAAAAGAAAAAAATAGTACTTTTGCACTTACTATTGATCTGATTTTTTTGTCATGTCAATTTATAGAAAAAAATAAAATGATTAGTTCTGTTTTTGCATTTGCTTTCTGGTTTTACTTTTACTTTAGTAGGTAAGGGCAGGATTTTATATGCAGAATGAGAAGAATTAAAAAATCATATCAGAAATAAATAAAAGTCCTGCCGATTACACGGTGGGACTTTTTTCATATAATATAATAAGATGAAAAGAATAGCTATTCAGGGAGGAGAAGGTTCATTCCACGAGATTGCAGCCCGAGAATATTTCAGTGATGAAGAGTTGGAAATAGTTCCGTGCAGCACCTTTCGTGATATCTTCGCTGAAACAAAGAAAGATCCTGATTTGATCGGCATGATGGCAATTGAGAACACCATTGCCGGGAGCCTGTTACAAAACCATGACCTTTTGAAGATGAGCGATCTGCAGATTGCCGGAG